>Ga0302326_10000051_pt1 | contig 290759 bp, 264 predicted proteins | sample Palsa_T0_3_FD_202264 | JGI IMG/M metagenome (GOLD analysis project Ga0302326, IMG submission 202264) | Peat permafrost microbial communities from Stordalen Mire near Abisko, Sweden - Palsa_T0_3 | ecosystem: Environmental > Terrestrial > Soil > Palsa > Peat permafrost | place: Sweden: Abisko... | reverse complement strand
CTGCCTCGATCACCGCCATCATCATCCTCCTCGCCTCGAGAGAACCGACACGAGAAGGAGTTCGCAGCCAGCACGAAGAACCCTACCCCAAACCTAACAAAGCAGTGCTAGTCGGGTATCAACCCCTCGCCCGTGAACTCGCTGCTGGCCTCCTCGAAGCTGATGTCCGAGGGCGGGAGGATCACGTCCGAGGTCTCGATCTCGTCGTCAGCCACGACCTTCCCCTTCGCGCGCACGTAGTCCAGCAGCTCGGCGAACGCGCTGGCGAAGCCGTCCTCACTGCCCCCTTCGACGATCCCCGCGACGCCGTTCTCGAGCTCGTACAGCCGCTGCGCCTCGCCCTCACCCAGCCGGTACTGCCCCTCGCCGGAGATGCGGACGATCATGCCTGGCCGTCGCTCTCGCCGGGCTGCTCGGCTCCCGCCGGCTCACCACCGACTGCGGGAGCATCGGCGCCCGCGGGCGCCGCGATCTGGGGAGCGGGGGCGGGTGGGTGGGCACCCGATCCAAGTTCGCTCTTCATCTTCGCCAGCTCGTCTTCCACGGCGGGCGCGCTGGAGAGCTGCTTGAGCTGGCGGTCGATGTCGTCTTCGCCGCTGCCCAGCTGGGTGACGTCATCGAACGTTCCCGCCGCTTCCAGCTCCTGCACGGCGTCAGCCCGCGCGCGCATGTTTTCGGTCTTGTCCACCGCTCGCTGCATCGCCAGGCCGACGTCGGCCATCTGCTCGCCCACGCCGGTGGCCGCCTCTGAGATCCGCACCTGGGCCTCGGCGGCCGAGTACTGGGCCTTGATGACCTCCTTCTTGGTCCGGAACGATTCGATCTTCGCCCGCAGTTTCTGCTCGGAGTCGGTCAGCTTCTGCTGCTGGTCTTCGAGTTCTGTGACCTGCGTGTCGAGCCCCTGCAGCTCGGTCTGGGCGACGTTCTTGCGTTCGAGCGCCGCCTTGGCGAGGTCTTCCTGCCCAGCGGACAGCGCCTGGCGCGCCTGCGTGTCGAGCTTGACCACGCTCTGCTGGAGCGTGCTCTCCTGCATCTGCAGGCGCTTCTTGGCGGTCACCACGTCGGCGATGCCCTTCTTGACGTTCTGGAGCTGTTCGACCTGCTTCTGGTAGCTGTAGTCCAGCGTCTCCGCCGGGTCTTCAGCTCTGTCCAGGAGCTTCGAGACCTTCGCCTTCACGACTGTGGACATGCGCCCGGTCAAGCCGGCCATCTGATCCTCCTATTGCTGTTCTGAGGGGCGACCGACCTGAGCTCGGCCAACCCGTCTAGCGTAGCCGACGGCGCCCGCCCGCAGGAGCGGTGCGCCCGAGCACGAGATGGGGCAGGCGCGGGCGAGCGCGCCGCTCAGAGACCGATGGGGTGGCGAACCGTGAAGCCCGCGTTCGCCGGGCGCAGCGGACGCCACCGCGGACCCTGCTCGTTGGAGGGGTCATCCGCGGAGCTCGTGTCCAGGCGCAGGCCCGCGACCGTCATGTACGCGTGACCCGGGTTGCTGAAGATCGTCACCCAGCGTCCCACGCCCGCCGCGCCCCACACCATGAATTCCGAGGAGTCCTCGGGCGCGGTCAGCAGGGCGGCGCCGTGGAGGGCGAAGGACACCGTGCCCGAGCAGTCATAGCCCGGCGAGATGAACGTCGCGTCGTGGCCCCCGCCGTAGATGTACGGCAGGCCGATCAGTTGGTTGCCCGCCCAGACGATCGCCTGGACCGCGGCCGGCGCCGACATGGGCGCGGCGGCCAGACCGTCGACGTACCGGGCCATGGAGCCCGGGACGAGCAGGTCGGGCTTGCCTTCGGCGCTCGCCGCCACGGCCGCACCGCCGCTCGCGCTGCCTTCGCCGGCCGGCGCGGGCACGACGTACGGGACAACCGCGCCGGTGGCCGTCTTTTCGTACACGGGGCCGGTGTAAGTGACGTTCGGCGTCTTGGCCGTCACCGGGGCGGCGTGCGGCGGCACAGCCGGGATTGTGGCGGTCGGGGAGGTGCTGGTGGCGGGTATCACGACAGCCACCCCGCCCGTGCCGTTCGCCAGAGCACCGGATGCCCCGGTGGCCAGGATCGTCAGGCTACATAGAACTGCGCCGCAGCTACGCATCCACACGACAACAACCTCTTTCGTCGGCCTGCGGGGTTAGCTGACGGGCTAGCGCTAAAAGAGCCTGCGCTTCTCACGGTGTGCCGTGGGATTCGCCCCAACAACTTGGGTCCCCCGTTCTCTGACGCTCTGGTCAAAGACTCGGCGTTCGCGCGGGCACGCTAGCAGACTGCAATGACGGTTGCGGACGGTGCATGCAATCTGGCGCGTTGTTCCCGCAAACGCCGCATTTTTAAGACCGACGCAGACGCCCCCGGCACGATCGCTAGGGTCCCCTGCATGCGCACCGCCGTGCACCGGCCGCTCCTGGCAGTCCTCGTGCTCGCGCTCGTGGGGCTCGCCGGCTGCGGCAAGGGCGGCCCCTCGACGCAGTCCGCCGGCTCGGGGGGGGTGGGTACCCCATCCAAGCTCGCGCCGGTCGCCGTCCAGGGGGCCGTGAGCGTGGCGACGCGCAACACGACCCGCCTCGGCGGCGAGGACGTCGCGGACGATGCCGCGGCCGTGGCCCGCGCCGTGTACCCGGGCCTCACCGCCGCCACGCGGCCCACGGCGATCGTGCTGGTCGACGAGCACGACTGGACGGCGGCGCTGGCTGCATCCGTGCTGGCGAGCGCGCCCACCAACGCGCCGATCCTGTACAGCGAAGGCGAAACCCTCCCCACGGTCAGCGCCCAGACGCTCGAAGCCATGCACCCGCTGGGAGCGCCGCTGCTGGGCGGCGCCCACGTCATCCGCATCGGCACCGCGGCGGCCCTCCCGGCGGGCTATCTCGCACGCCAGGTCCCCGTCGGCGCGGCCGCGCCCACGGCCGCCACGATCGCGCGGCTCGCGCTGGCGCTCGACGGCAGCCACCCGCCGCGGCAGGTGATCGTCCTCGCCGAAGGCGCCAGCAGGCCGCTGGCCATGCCCGCCGCCGGCCTGGCAGCGGAGAGCGGCGCCCCGATCCTGTTCGTCGGCCACGGGCGCGTTCCCGCCGCCACCGCCGCGGCGCTCGCCAGCCTGCATCGACCCTCCATCTACGTGATCGACGCCGGCGCCATCTCACACCGCGCGCTCGATGAACTCCGACGCCTCGGCCCGGTCAAGTCGATCCCCACCGGCGCGAGCACCGGCACAGGCGCTTCGAGCCCGGGCGCCGCGCCCGGCGCAGGGGCCACGTCGAGCCCGCCCAGCGCGGGCGCCCCGGCCGCGGGCGCGCCCGCGCAGGGCGAAGCGGCCGTCCAGAATGCGATCGAAGTCGCCCGCTTCACCGACGGCACCTTCGGCTGGGGCGTCAAAGAACCCGGTCACGGGCTCGTGTTCGCCAACGTCGGCCGGCCGCTCGACGCTCCCGCCTCGGCGCTGCTGTCGGCCACCGGCAACTACGGGCCGCTGCTGCTGCTGAGCAGCGCCGGCAAGGTACCGTCCGCGCTCGTCGGCTACCTGTCCGACATCCAGCCCGCGTATGCGGGCCCCCAGTTCCCGGCCGTGCGCGGCGCCTACAATCACGGCTGGCTGATCGGCGACGAAGGCGCGATCACCGCCGTCGTACAGGCGGAAATCGACTCCATGCTCGAGATCGTCTCGCGCCCGGCGGCCTCCGAAGAAGCAGCGTCACAGGGCGAATGATCGATCACCACAGACACCAGCGAGGTTGAGATGAGTCAAGCCGAGGATCCCAGCCGCCTCAGCCGCAAGGCGAGCGCCGGCGAGGTGACCGTCGAGGACGTGCGCCAGTTGATGGGCGCCTCCACACCGCATTTCGCGCTCCAGCTTCGCAACCGCATCGCCAACCTCATCGCCGACCTGCCGGCCGGTCATCCGGCGCGCGTGGAAGGCGAACGGGAGATCGCGCGACTGCAGCGCCTGGGCGTCGAAGGCGAGACCCGCGGCGAGGGCGCGGCGGAGGGCGAGCGCCCGCTGCCGTCGCTGCAGCTCGCCCCCTCCGCGACGGTCGAGCCCTGAGCCTCAGCGCCCGAGCGCGGCCGTGCGCTCTCGTCGCGCGTCGCTGTAGCGGGCGCGCAGCAGTTTGAAGCAGATCGCCACCAGCGCCAGGTCGACCGCGAGCAGCGCGTAGTTCAGCCAGTGCGGCACCCGGCCGGTCGCCGAGACGATCAGGATCACCGCGGAATGGAAGACGATCGCGGGGATCACGGCGAGCATCATCGTGTGTGGCCGAAAGCCGTTCAGGTGCTCGCGCAGCGCGACCTCGATCGAGCCGATCATCACCGCGCCGATCCCCGCCGCGAGCAGCGGCGCGTTGTGCTGGTAGCCCCTGCGCCAGGCGATCACCGCGCCGATCACCCCCACCAGGATCAGCAGCTCGGACAGCGGCAGCGGATGCCACGGCGGCGGCGGTCGCTCACCGGCGGCCTTCAGGTCGCTGACCAGGCCCACGTGGCGTTGCGAGGCGCGTGCCGCGGGCGGCACGCCGCTCGACGCCTGGGCCATCGGCGGCGGCGCCTGTGGATTCGGCCTGCGCTTGCGGGAGCGCCCGCGCCGGCCGGGGTTGCGCTTGGCCACGGTGGCGGTCAGGGGCCAGGCGGGAGTTCACTGCGCCGCATCGCCGTCGATCCTAGCGCCTATGCTGCGCCTCAGTGCCAATCCCAGCCCATTCCACGCCGCCGGCGCCCGGCATTCCCGACAGCGCCCTGCCGGGCCCGTACCCCGTCGGCGAGTACGCAGCCGCGCTGCGCTCCAAGCTGCGCTCGTTCGCCCACGTGCAGTTGATGGGCGAGCTCGTCAACCTGCGTCCTTCACGCGCCCGCGTGTACTTCGAGCTGCGCGACGCGGGCGGCGCGATCTCGTGCGCGGCGTGGCGCGCGGACTGGGAGGAGATGATCGCGCGCGCGGGCGCGCCGGCGGAGGGTATGCAGGTGGTGGTGGCGGGCGGCTGTGACTACTACGCGGGCAGCGCCACCTCCTCCCCGGGCTTCTCCTTCGCCGTGCTCGACCTGCGCCTCGCCGGCGACGGCGACCTGCTGGCACGGATCGAGCGCCTGCGCAAGCAGCTCGATGGGGAGGGACTGCTCGAGACGCAGAAGCGTCTGCACCGCCCGGCGCTGCCACGCACGATCGGCGTGATCACCGCGGAGGGCGGCAAGGCGCGCGACGACCTGCTCGCGGCGCTCGCGCGCCGCGGCTGGGCCGGGCGCATCGTGTGGGGCTTCGCACCCGTCCAGGATCGCCACGCGGCGCCCGCGATCGTGCGCACGCTCGGCGAGCTCGCGGCCGTGGCGGGCGTCGAGACCGTGATCGTCGCCCGCGGGGGCGGCTCGCTGGTGGACCTGCTGTGCTTCTGCGACGAGACGCTCTGCCGTACCGTTGCGCTGCTCGGCGTACCGGTGATCGCCTCGGTGGGGCATCACACCGATCGCACCCTGCTCGACGACGTGGCGGCGGTGAGCTGCTCGACGCCCACCCATGCCGCGGAGGCGGCCGTGCCGGTGGACTGCACGCGGATGCGCAACGAGCACGCCACCGCGGCTGCGCGGCTGCGCGAACACGGCCGCCGCGCCGTGCGCTCGCGCGCCGAGCTGCCCACCGCGGCGCGGCGCCTGCGCGAGCATGGACGGCGGGCCCTGATCTCGCGCGCGCGCCTGCTGGCAGGCCTCTCGCGTGCCCCATCCGCGCACCTGGCCCGCCAGCGCGCGCGCCTGCACCAGCAGCTGCGGGAGATCCGCGCGGGCTCCCGCAGGAGGGCGGAGAGCGAGCTGCGCCTGACCGAGCGACGGGCGATCGTGCTCGAGCGCAAGACCGCGTCATGCGTGCTGGACTGTCGCGAGCGGCGCCCGCGCGAGCTCGAGCGGCTGATGCTCGCGCTCTCCGGGCACGATCCGCAGCGAACGCTCGAACGCGGCTACGTGCTCGCCAGCTCGGCGAACGGCGAGCAGCTCCTCAGCGCCGCGGACGCACGCGAGGCCCGTGAGCTGCGACTGCGCTTCGCCGACGGCACGCTGCCGGCGAGGATCGAGCGATGAGCGAGCCGGTCGGCGCGCCCCTCAGCTACGAGGCGGCATCCGCGCGGGTCGAGGAGATCATCCGCCGGCTGGACTCCGGCGAGGCGAGCCTGGACGAGACCCTCGCGCTGGTCAGCGAGGGCAAGACGCTGATCGAGCTGTGCGCCAGCCAGCTCGCCGCCGTGGGAGGAGCGCTCGAGGAGCTGCACCTGGATGAGCTCGTCGCGCGCCTGGAAAGCGAGGCGGGCGCGTGAGCACGTGGGAGGCGCTCGCAGGCCTCGAGCTGGAGATCGAGGGCTACGCGCTCGAGCCCCTGCAGGCGCAGGTGTCGAGCGAGTTCGATCGCAAGAGCACCGTGATCCGGCTGCGCGGCGCGGGTGAGGAGGGCCTCGGCGAGGACGTCACCTACGACGCCGTCGACCAGGAGATCCTGCAGGCCGCCGGTCCCACGCTGGCGCTGGCCGGGCGCTTCACGCTGGAGTCCTTCTCCGCCCACCTCGCGGAGTGCAAGCTGTTCCCCCAACCCCCGCAGCGCGAGGTCTCCAGCCGCTACCGCGTGTGGGCGTACGAGTCGGCCGCGCTCGACCTCGCGCTCCGCCAGGCACGCACCACGCTGCATCAGGCGCTCGGTCGCGAGCCGCACCCCGTGCGCTTCGTCGTGTCGCTGCGCCTCGGCGAGCCGCCCACGCTCGAGCCCATCCGCCGGCGTCTGGCCCTCTACCCGGAGCTGCGCTTCAAGCTCGATCCCACGAGCTCCTGGGACGAGCGGCTGATCGCCGAGCTGGTGAGCACCGGGGCGGTCGACTCGGTCGACTTCAAGGCCTACTACTCGGGGTCGATCGTCGATCAGCCCGCCGACCCGGTGCTGTATCGACGCGTGGTCGAGGCCTTCCCGCACGCGTGGATCGAGGATCCCGCGCTCACGCCGGAGACCGACGCGGTGCTGGCGGCCGACCGCGAGCGCTTCTCGTGGGACGCCACCATCCACTCGATCGCCGACATCGAGGCGCTGCCCTACCCGCCGCGCATGGTCAACGTCAAGCCGTCCCGCCTGGGCGGGCTGCGCAACCTGCTCGACGCCTACGACTACTGCGCCGAGCGGGGTATCGGCAACTACGGTGGCGGCCAGTTCGAGCTGGGCGTCGGCCGCGGCCAGAACCAGTACCTGGCCTCCCTGTTCCACGCAGACGCCCCCAACGACGTCGCCCCCACCGGCTTCAACCTGCCCGAGCCGCCGCCCGGCCTGCCCTCCAGCCCGCTGGCCCCCGCACCGAGCGCGGCGGGCTTTCGCTGGGGCTGAGCGGCCGCCCGTCCCTGCGCGAAGCCACGTGCAGTTTCCGTTGCAAGGGCGCCCGGTGACGGCACATGTGCGCGCAGCGGGGGCACGCGAGCGCAACTTCCATGACATCATCCGGTTTGCGAGCCCATAGCCGATAACGTCGGGGGCCGCCGGCAGGGGCGCGCAGGCGCGACGGGGGCGTTCCCGGCTGGAGCAGGTTCTGCGCGAAGGAGCCCGGGTCTTGGCGAGCACGAGTGCCGAGGAGCGATGCAGGTCCGTAGCCGCTGTGGCCGCACTGCTGGCAGCGCTGTTGCTGGCGTGCGCGCTCGCCGCCTCGCCGCCCGACGCGATGGCCGCGAGCGCCGGCGGCACGGCCGTGGACACCTCGGGCTCGAACAGCGCGAGCACCCCCACCACCGCCAGCGGCGGCGCATCGCCGGCAAAGCCCGCAAAGCCCGCGACCCCGCCCGTCGCCAAACCATCGCTGCACGTGCTGACCGTGCGCATCACCGGGGTCAACTGCGTCCCCTACCCCGCCTGCAGCGGAAACCCGCACCAGGTCTCGCTCCACGGCTCGCTCGAACTGCACGGCGTCGGCCTGAAGGCGGGCATGGTGGTGGCCTTCCCCAAAACCCCCAACTCCGCGCCGAGCGCCCACACCAGCAGCGTCTCGCCCTCAGCCCACCTGCGCCAGGCGAGCGGCGGCTTGCTGGTGGAGGTGCCGAAGACCGCCCACTCGGGCCACATCATGATCCTGCTGGGCGGCGGGCGCTACACGAGCTCCTATGGGCCGATCTACGTGTACGCGCACGCGCTGCACCCGCCGCCGCCCAAGACCCCGCCGCTGCCCGCCTCCACGGCGACGCCGGGCGGCACCGCATTCGAAGGCCAGGGCATGTGGATCTGGTACCTGAGCGCCTCCGACGGCGGCAGTCTCGCGTCGATCGTCGCCCAGGCCCACGCCGCGGATGTGACCACGCTGTTCATCAAGAGCTCCGACGGGCCCACCAACTTCTGGAGCCAGTTCACGCCCCAGCTCGTCGCCGAACTGCACGCCAACGGGCTGAAGGTCTGCGCCTGGCAGTTCGTGTACGGCAGCGAACCCGTAGGCGAGGCGGCGATGGGGGCCAAAGCGGTGGCCGACGGCGCCGACTGCCTGGTGATCGACGCCGAGGGCGAATACGAAGGCCACTACGCCGCCGCGCAGACCTACATGGACGACCTGCGCGCCAAGATCGGCCCCGAATATCCCGTGGCTCTGGCCTCGTTCCCCTACGTCTACGACCACCCCTCCTTCCCCTACTCGGTGTTCCTCGGTCCCGGCGGGGCCCAGTTCAACGCGCCGCAGATGTATTGGCACGACATCGGCCAGTCGGTGGACAGCGTGTACGCGAACACCTACATCGCCAACCGCATCTACGGCCGCCCGATCTTCCCGCTCGGGCAGACCTTCGAACACGTTTCCGCCGAAGAACTGCTCCGCTTCCGCGAGGAGGCGGTCGACTACGGCGCCACGGGCCTGTCCTTCTGGGACTGGCAGGAAACGGGCGCCAGCCAATGGAGCACCCTGGCCGCGCCGCTGGCGCCGCTGACGAGCGTCACGCCGAACACCAGCTGGCCCGAACTGATCAAAGGCAACCGCGACGACTCGGTCCTGTGGATGCAGGAGCACCTCGCCACCGCGATTCCCACGCAGGAAATCACCGGCATCTTCGGCGCGCAGACGCTCGCCAACGTCGAGGCCTTCCAGACGGCCCACGGGATCGCCCCGAGCGGCGTCGTGGAAGCGGCCACGTGGACGGCGCTGCTGGCGCTGCCACCCGTGTCCGTCGACTGGACCGGGGCGAGCGGGCCGAGCGACTGAGCTCGGCCGTACTGCGCGCTACGGATGCGGGAAGGTTTGCGTGGCCTCAGGCTCACTACGCCTCTCGCGCCGCTCGACGAAAAACGCGATTAGCAAGAGCAGCGCGACCGTGCTCGATCCCGCTCCCATCAGAACGATGCCGAGCTTCGCACCACTGACCACGGCTATGACGAATCCGGGCACCAGAAGCAACGATCCAGCACGGGTGGATACCAGCGCAATCCGCTGTGACGGTGGGCCATCCCATCGGAGGTGCCGGCGATCAACCACGCGACGATTATGAGGTTCGGGACCGTCCCGGTCAATCTGACCCACGTGGGTCAGATTGAGTTCGGCGCCGGGTAGTGCGAATCGATACGCACGGTCAGCGAAGGCGTTTCAGGATGACCCAGACAAGGAAAAGCAGCCTGCTCGATTGGCGGAGGACGGTTTCTACTTGACGGAACAGTGCAACGTGACGCGAGTCGTCTTGGCGGATGTGAGGGCCACGCGCGTGTTCCCCCCGCACGTCGGCCAGTTCGATCGTGCGAGGCTTGCGTCCACGAAGTATTCGCCAGGCGCGAGCTTCGCCGTGAGCCTGCCGTCGTGGCTCTCCCTCACACGTTTCGGTCCCGGCGGATCGCAATGTTCTGCTGGCGGCGCGGGTCCACAGCCGATGGGCTTGAACACCGTGATGTAGGCGTTCTTGAGAACGGACGGCTTCGCGCCATGCGGCCCTCCGACAGCCAGGACAATCACGATCAACGTCGCAGCGAGGTTCATGGCGCGAGGATACGCCTCTTGCGCACCGACCCGTCTGAGAGCGCCACGCCAAACTGACCCACTACCCGCGGAACGTTCTGTATAACCATCGCTACACAGAACTCCGCGGACGATATACAGCCGCCGGCCACGACAGAGACTGACCGCGGCGCTCCAGCCCAGGCCCGAGCCGCCCGCGACCCCGCGAGGCCGGCCCGAAGGCCGGCCCCCTAAAAAACGTCAGATGCGCCGGCTATCGCGCGTCAGACCCGCTGGATCAGGGTGGCGGTGCCCAACCCGCCGCCGCAGCACATGGTCACGAAGCCGACCTCCTTGTCGGAGCGCTCGAGCTCGTGCAGCAGCGTGGTGATCAGCCGCGCCCCGGTGGAGCCGAGCGGGTGCCCGAGCGCCATGGCGCCGCCGTTGACGTTCACGCGGTCCATGTCCGGTTCGAGCTCGCGCCGCCAGGCGGCGACGACGGGGGCGAACGCCTCGTTGATCTCGATCAGGTCGATGTCGCCGATCTTCATGCTGTTGCGCTCGAGGATCTTGCGCGTGGCGGGGATCGGGCCCTCGAGCATTTTCACCGGGTCGCAGCCGACGGTCGTCTGGTCGACGATCCGCGCGCGGGGCGTGAGGCCCAGCGCCTTGGCCTTGTCAGCGGACATCAGCAGCACCGCGGCGGCGCCGTCTGAGATCTGGGAGGCGTTGCCCGCCGTGATCTTGCCGTCGGGCTTGAACGCGGGCTTGAGCTGCGAGAGCGCCTCCAGGTTGGTGTCCGGACGGATGCCCTGGTCGGTCACGTAGGTGTCGCCGTTGACCGCCATCGGCACCATCTCGCGCTCGAAGCGGCCCTCCTCGGTGGCCTGGTGGGCGAGGCGGTGCGAGCGCACGGCCAGCTCGTCGAGCTCCGAGCGGGGGATCTCCCACTGGTCGGCGATCATCTCCGCACCCAGGCCCTGGCCGACGATGTTGTGCTTGGCGAGCAGCTCCGGCGGGAACGCCACGCCGAACTCCTGCTGGGTCTGTGCCACGGCCGCAAATGGCAGGTGGCCCATGTGCTCGACGCCCGAGCCGATCATCGCGTCGTGGACGCCCGCGGCGATCAGGCCGGCGGCGAAGTTGACCGCCTGCTGGGCCGAGCCGCACTGGCGGTCGACGGTCGTGCCCGGGGTCTCGATCGGCAGGCCCTCCTGCAGCCACGCGTTGCGGGCGACGTTCAGGCCCTGCTCGCCGAATTGCGAGACGCAGCCGGCGATCACGTCCTCGACCTCGCCCGCGTCGATGCCCGCCCGCTTGATCACCTCGGTGTAGCAGGCGCCGAGCAGCGCGTTGGGATGCACGTCCTTGTAGTAGCCCTTCTCTCTTTGTCCGCGGCCGATCGGCGTACGTACCGCCTCAACGATCACGACCTCGCGGCCCTCTGGTTGCCTCATGTCAGCAGTCCTCCTAAGGAGTGTTGCGCAGCAGTTTGATGGGGAGTCACCCGGGCGCTCCGGCGATCGAGCGCGTCTGAATAAGATGCCCGGACCCTTCAGTACCCATGGTATCGCGTCCCTCGATTGACTGGTCAGTCAGCCAGGGCGCGATTCGCACCCACGAGAGAGGACAACGAGCCAAGTGAGCAAACGCCTCGCTGTTGCGGGCAGCGGCGCCATCGCCTGCGGTCTGGCAGCCACCGCCGCCCACCACGGGCCGGTGCTGCTGCTGGCCCGCTCGGCGACATCCGCCGACCGCGCACGCGCCACCGTCGAAAAGACCCTCAGCAAGCTGAAGGCGGAAGTCGACCCCGAGCACGTGCAGATCGTCACGGACCCGCAGGAGCTCGCCCCCATGACGTTCGTGGTCGAGGCGGTGGTCGAGGACCACGACGTCAAGGCGCAGTTGCTCGGCGAGCTGAACGCGATCGTCGGCCCGGAGGCGATCCTCGCGAGCACCACCTCCTCGCTGTCGGTGGAGCGGCTGGCCGAGGCGAGCGGGCGTCCGGACCGCTTCGTGGGACTCCACGTGTTCAACCCGGTCACCCGCATGGAGCTGGTCGAGCTGATCTTCCCGAGCGGCGCCAGCGAGAGCACGCGCGCAGCGGCGCTGGCGCTGTGCGAGGACATCGAGAAGACCCCCGTGGAGGTCCCCGACATCCCCGGGTTCGTCGTCAACCGGCTGCTGTTCCCCTACCTGTTCAGCGCGGTGCGCCTGGTGGAAGAGACCGGCATGGACCCCACGGACGTGGACACGTGCATGCGCCTGGGCGCCGCCCACCCGATGGGCCCCCTGGCGCTGCTCGACCTGGTCGGGTTGGATGTGGCCCAGGCGATCGGGGAGACGATCGGCGAGCCGATCCCCCCGCGCGTGGGGGAGCTGGTGGCCGAGGGCGCCCTCGGGCGCAAGAGCGGGCGCGGCATTCACACCTACTGAACCGTTCTCCGCCAGAATTAATCGTGCTTTGGTGGACTTTTAGCTGCTGTTCATCAACCTGGCGATACTTGTATACGCGACGTCAAACGTCGCATCGCACACCCGCCTCCTCCCAGTGCGCACGATCCGGTCCGCTCCCCCCGCGGGCCGGACGTGTTTAAGGCGAGACTTCAGAGGGCCGGCCGAGGGCGGCCGGCTGGGCGGGGTCGCGGGAGGCCCGAGCCCAGCGGGTGCGCTCAGTCCTCGTCCGTGCGCCCCTCGCGGGGCGGGACCGCCCGGCGCTCGCGGATGCGCACCGCCTCGATGCGGTTCTCGCGGACGGACTCCACGCGAATCGAGTAGCCGTCGGCGTTGACGGTGTCGCCGCGCCGCGGCAGGCGTCCGAGCTCCGCGAACACGAACCCGCCGACGGAGTTGTACGCGTCGGTGTCCACGGGCAGCTCCAGCCCGTAGTCGACGAGGTCGGTGACCGCCACGTGCCCCCGCACGAACCAGTCGCCGTTGGCCAGGCGGCGGATCTCCCCCGCGGCGGGGTCGGTCTCGTCGGAGATCTCGCCGACCACCTCCTCGATGATGTCCTCGATCGTCACCACCCCCACCACCCGCCCGTACTCGTCCACGACCACCGCCATCGAGCTGCGCTGGCGCTGGAGGTCGGCGAGCAGATCATCCAGGGGCTTGGTCTCGGGCACGATCGGGGCGTCGCTGACGAGCGACTCGAGCGGCGCCTTGGGGCCCTCGCGCATGAGCTGGCTGGCGAGCGTGCTCACGTGCACGAGCCCGCGGACGCGGTCGCGGTCGTGATCCTCGGTGACGAGCAGGCGCGTGTGGCCACTGGAGACGCACAGGCGCAGCGCCGTCTCGACGTCCGCGGAGGCGTCGATGGTGACCACCGCGGGGATGGGCGTCATCACCTGGCGCGCCTCCTGCTCGTGCAGGTGGAAGACCCCGGTGAGCATGCCCGCCTCGCCCTCGTCGATCTGCCCGCCGGCCTCGGACTCGGCGATCAGCAGCTTGAGCTCGTCAGAGGAGCCGCTGCGACGCTCGAAGTTCATGTCGACCCCCAGCAGCCGCAGGATGCGATCGGCCACGGCGGTGAGCGCGATGATGAGCGGGCGGAAGACGACGCTGAAGGCCTGCAGCGGCCGCGCCACCCGGCGGGCGACCGCCTCGGCGCGGTCGATGGCATAGAACTTGGGGACCATCTCGCCGGCCACGAGCTGCACGGAGGCGATGAACGCGAACGCCACGATCGCGGCGAGCGCCACGGCCACGCCGTGGCTGAGCACTTCGCCCAGCGGCGGCTTGAGGATGGCCGCCAGCGCGGGCTCGCCGAGGGCTCCCACGCCGATCGACGTGAGCGTCACGCCGATCTGCACCGCGGAGATGTACTCGTTGACGTGGCCGACCTGGGCGATCGCGAGCCCCGCGCCCTTGGCGCCTTCCTCGCGCATCATCTCCAGCCTCGCCCGACGGGAGCGCACGAGCGCGTACTCGGCGATCACGAAGAACGCGTTGATGGCGATCAGCAGCGCCGTGACGATGAGCTTCAAGCCGTTCACGCCGCGGGCGCTGAGGCGGTGCTACTTCGAGGAAGTTCTTCGTCGTCGTTCATCAAGGCGCTCGACGCGACAACGGTAGCAAGCGCGCTGGTCGGCTACACGACGCCGTCGATTTGCCCCGCCAGCGCGAAGTCGGCGTCGGTGAGCCCACCCTGCGAGTGCGTGGACAGCGTGAGACGCACCTTGTTCCAGCCGTGCACGAGGATGTCGGGATGGTGGTTGGCCGCCTCGGCGAGCTCGGCCACGCGGTTCACCAGGGCGATCGCGGCGGCGAAGTCCGCGAGCTCGAGCTCGCGGGCGATCGCGGCGGGGGCGGGGTCGTGCGCGCGGCGCCACCCCGGAGCGCTCGCCAGGCGCTCCTCGATCTGGGCGTCGGTGAGCGTGGCCATGACGCGAGCTTACCCCTACAGTCACGAGATATGCGGATCGTGAGCCTCGTCCCCCACGCCACCGAGCTGCTGTTCGCGCTGGGCGCCGGCCCGGAGATGGTGGGGGTGACACACGAGTGCGACCACCCACAGGCGGCGCGGGAGCTCCCGCGGGTGACCCGCGACGTGCTGCCGGGCGGTCTGGGGGCTGCGCAGATCGACGCGGCGGTGCGCGAGCGCACGCTCGCGGGCGAGGCCATCTACGAGCTCGACCGCGGCGCGCTGGCGGCGCTCGAGCCCGATCTGATCGTCACCCAGGCGTTGTGTCCCGTGTGCGCGGTCTCCTACGACGAGGTCTCCGACTTCGCGCAGGCGCTGGCGTCCAAGCCCCGGGTGATCGCCCTGGACCCGCGCACCCTGGGCGAGACCCTGGGCGACGTGCGCACGGTGGCGCAGGCCACCGACCGGCGCGAGCAGGGCGTGGAGCTCGTTCGCCAGGCGGCCGCTCGCGTGGACCGCGTGAAGCTCGCCGTGCGCGGGCAGCCGCGCCCGCGGGTGGCGGCGCTGGAGTGGCTCGACCCCGTGTACGTCGCCGGCCATTGGACGCCCCAGCTGATCGAGCTGGCGGGCGGAGATGACGTGCTGGGCCTCGCCGGGGAACCGTCTGCGACCGTCTCCTGGGAGGAGCTCGCGGCCGCCCGACCCGAGGTCGTGGTGGCGATGCCGTGCGGCTATGACGAGCGCAGGGCGCACGCCGAGGCGCTGGCCTACGGACGAGAGCTCGCCGGTGTGGGCGCCGAGCGGATCGTGGCGGTGAACGCCTCCGCGTACTTCTCCCGCCCCGGCCCTCGCCTGATCGACGGGCTCGAGCTGCTCGCCCATGTCCTTCACCCCGACCGCCTCGCCGAGGCGCCCGCCGGGGCGGTCGCCCTGGAGCTCGAGCCGCGGGCCGCCGGCGCGGGCGCCTGAGCGGCCGGGCACGCCGCGGACGAGCGGACGACCGGACCCGCGCGGCGCGGACCGGCGCCGCGCGGCGCGGCGCTCAGGCGAAGCCGCTGCCGGTCGCGCCGGAGACGGCGATCGCGCCGAACACGGCCGCGGCGGACAGCAGCACGCAGGCGATGAGCCCGAGCGCGGGGACCTTGCGGTCATCCGCCGCGCGGATCGCCAGGCCGGCGATGAAGCCGCCGATCAACCCGCCGATGTGGGCACCCACGGAGATGTTGGCGAGCGTGAAGCTGAGGATCAGGTTGATCACGATCAGGCCGCCGATGCCCGACTGCTGCACGCTGATGCCGCGGGCGCGCAGCTCGACGACGGCCGCCCCCATCAGCCCGAAGATCGCGCCGGAGGCGCCGAGGCTCGGGCTGGCGGTGGCGAACACCACGCCGAAGGAGCCCACGAGCAGCGAGGTGAAGTAGATGGCGGCGAAGCGCACCGAGCCGATCGCCGGCTCGAGCATCATCCCGAGCAGGTACAGGAGGTACATGTTGAAGCCGATGTGGATGAAGTTCTCGTGCAGGAACGCGCTCGTCAGCAGCCGGTAGTACTGGTCGTGCGGCTGCGCGATCGCTTCGCGGAAGAGCACGCCTTTTTCGATCACCGGCCCGTGGATTTCCGACCCGAACAGCGTGAACTGCCCCTCCTCGGTGAGGAACACGAGCACGTTGATGGCGAGCAGCGCGTAGGTCACCCGGGGGACGGTGCTCGTGGCGCGCAGGCGCACCACCTTGGTGCGCTGGCTGGCGCACTCGGGACAGCGCATCCCCACCGGCGTGGTGGTCATGCAGTCGGGACAGATCGGCCGCCCGCAGTTGGAACAGGAGACCCCCGTCTCACGCGAAGGGTGGCGATAGCAGGTGGCCATGTGCGGGAGTCAGAGCCTAGCTGGAAGGCCCGGCGGTGTTGCTGTGCCGACCGGGGGCGAGTGGCCGCTTCGCCCGCGGTTCAGCGCTCAGCCGCGTCGCCCCCGAACCGGGAACAGCCTGCGTGCCTCGCGCTCGAGGTCTCCGATCGCGCGCTCGGCGGCCCCGCGCACGCTGTCCAGGCCCGCGGGCGAGTCATGTGCGCGCCTGCGCGCGCGCAGCAGCACGAGCGCGGTGCCGGCCGCGCCGCCGACCACCAGCGCGGTGGCCGGGCGGACCCAGTTGCGCGGATCGCGCATGGCCGAGAGCTCCCACGCCTCGAGCTCGTCGGCGGCCAGCTCGGTGATGCTCGTGAGCGCACCCTCCAGGCGTTCGACCAAGTCGGCCGGCGGCTCGACCGGGGCGAGGGCTTCCCGTAGGAGCCCCTCGAAGTTGGGCAGGGCCTCAGTCATGGACGATCTCCTCGAGCTGCTTGATCGCGCGATGGATCAGCACCTTGGTGGCGCCGTCGGAGCGACCGAGCGCGCGGGCGATCTCGCGGTTGTCCATGCCCAGCGCAAAGCGCATGATTAGCGCCTCGCGGCGATCGTCGGGCAGGAGCTGCACGCCGTCGAGCACCCGGCTCAGCTCGTCCCGTCCCTCGACGAGCTGCTCGGTCGTGTGCGCGGCGGCCAGCGCGGTCGTGTCGTCGATCGGCGAGACCGGCTTGCGCGAGCGGTCGCGATAGAGGTTGGCGGCGAGGTTGTGTGCGATGCGGATCAGCCAGGGGCGCAGCGGACGGCCATTGGATTCCCGCTGGGCGCGCTCGAAGTGACGATAGGCCTGCAGGAAGGTCTGCTCGGTGAGGTCCTCCGCGTCGTGGTGATCGCCCACGCGGTAGTACGCATAGCTGTACACGTCGCGCAGGTGCGTGCGGTACAGATCCGAGAACTCCGCGTCCAGCTGCGCCTTCGGCTTGTGCCCTGCCTCCTCGCTCACTCATCGCACCCTATCCCCGCGCGGCACTCGGGTCCCACGCATCCGCTCACGCGGCGCGCGATATCTCCCTCGGGGACGCCTGCTCGCCGTCTCCCTGCGGGGACGATGCGGTGGGCACCCCGGCGGGCGCCTCGCCGCCGAGCCACTCCCACTGCAGGCGCACGCACGCCCAGATGCGTTCGGTCACGGCGCCGGCCAGCGCGGGAGAGCAGCTCTCGACGGTGGGGTAGCGCAACGGAGCTCCGACCCGCAGGCGCACCTTGCGCGGGCGTATGCGCCAGCCCCTGCGCACGGCGTCGCTGCCGATCACCGCCACGGGTGCCACCGGCGCCCCCGTTTCCAGCGCCAGGCGCCCGATGCCGCGCCGCGGCTCGGCCAGCGGCCCCGGACGCACGCGGGTGCCCTCCGGGAACACCACCACGCAGTCGCCCCGCGCCAGGATCGCGCGGGCGGTGGCCATCGCGTCGCCGTCGCCGGCGCCCCGGTCGATGGGGAAGGCGCCGAGCGCGTTCAACGCCCACGCCTGCCAGCGCTTTTCGAACAGCTCGCGCTTGGCCATGTAGTAGACCGGACGGCGCACCAGCGTGCCGATCACGAACGGGTCCAGGAAGCTGCGGTGATTGGAGGCCAGCAGCAGCGGGCCGGTGCGCGGCAGGTGCTCGCGCCCCACGCGCTGCATGCGGAAGTAGACGAGGAAGAACGGGACGAACAGCGCGCGCACCACCCGGTAGAGCACCGGATTCACGCCGCGCTCGAGCGAGCGCTCGCGAAAGCCGCTGAGCTCGACGTGCGCGGCCTCGGCGGGCGGCGCGGCCTCGGCGGGCGCTGCGGTAACGGCGTTCTGAGGGCTGGGCGTGTCCACGCCTCAGATACACCGTGGCCTGTGATGCCGTTACAGCTCGCGGCGGCAGCTCGCGGCGGCGCCGAGCACCGGCGGCGCCCCAAGCCCGCGGGGGCGTCAGGAGATGGCTCTGAGCTCCAGCGGTTCTTCGCCCGCGACGGTCGCGCTCAGCGTGAACGTGAGCGTAGCTTCGTCGCCGCCGGCGACGATCACCGGAATGTCCTTCGGGGCACCCGCGAAGCTTTCGGGCGCCTGCTCGCCCTTGCTCGCGGCGAACGCCAGCGAGAAGGCGCTCGACATCTTGTCGACCTTGCCGGTCGGCGCGATCATCGAGCCGGCCAGCGAGAACGCGTCGCTGCCGCACACGAGGTTCGCAATGTCCGTTCCGGAGGCGGCGCGCCAGTCCCATCCGAGCGTGGGCTTGGTGCCCGTGGCGATGATCCCGAGCTGGGCTTGCAGCGTGGCTGTGACGTGGCCTTCTTCAGCGCCTTCGGTATGGCACTTGACGCCGCCAGCCACTTCGGAGGTGCACCCGGCGAGCGCGAGCGCCACGGTGGCGCTCTGCGTTCCGGTGTATTCACCGCTGAGCCTGCTTTCGCTGCACTTGAGGACGCCGAATTTGAAGCCGGTGCCGGCGCTTTCGAACGTCGCCGCGCCGCCGGTGGCGCTGAAGCGGGCGTTCGGGCCGGGCCCCGGCTGCCATTCGTACTTGCCGGTGTCGCCCGCGGACATGGTCGTGCAGCTCGACTTCGCGTAGGCGCCGCTCTTCTGGCTGAGCTTCACGCACCGCCCCAGTTCGGGCAGTTCGAAGGAGGGCGTCGCGAAGGTCTCGTCCGTGCCGTAGCGCGTCCCCCGGGAGTTGGTGGCGACGATGCGGAAGTGGTAGGTGGTTGCGCGGCTGAGGCCGCTCACTAGGGCCGATGCGGGAACGGCGCTGGTGCCCGAGCCGGGCGAGGAGGCGCAGGCGACGCTCGACCCGTACGCGGGCGAGGTGCCATATTCGAAGTGGCAGTCGCTCACGTTCGCGGCTTCCGGGTCGACCGTCGCGTTGAGCGTGGCCGCACCCTCGTGCACGGCGGTGGCCGCTTCCGTGGCGACGACGGGTGGCGACTGGTAGACGAACATGTCGGCCGGACTGGCCGCGCTCGTGCCTTCCGGCGTGGTCACGGTGATGTTCACGGCACCCGTGCCGGGCGGCGAGACGGCGAGGACTTCGCTCGCCGACTTGACTTCGATTTCGCTCGCCGCGTTCGCCCCGAAGTGCACGGCGCTGGCGCCGCCCAGCCTGGTGCCGGTGATCGTCACCGACGTGCCGCCCGCGGCGGGACCGGTGTCCGGGTTCACGCCGGTGACACTCGCCGCTTCGTAGGTGAACTCGTCGGCGAGGCTGACGTGGCTGGCCCCTTCGGACGTGATGACGGTGACGTCGACCACGCCGCTGCCGGGCGGCGAGACGGCGGTCACTTCGCTCGCCGAGACGACATCGACTTCGCTCGCGGCGCTCGTGCCGAAGTGCACTGCGGTGACCGCGCCCAGGTTTTCCCCCTTGATCGTGACCTTCGTCCCGCCGGCTCCGGGCCCGGTGTTCGGGCTGATGCTCGTGACGGTGTCCAGCGATGTCCTGAGGCTCACCAGCGCGTGGAAGCCGCCGGCGGCGATGGCGCTCACTTCACCGTGCAGGTAGGGGCCATCCGGGCACGGGCCGGTGGCGAAGGCGGGGCACACGTGCACGGGCACATCGCTCGCGCTCGTCGCCCCGTCGCCCAGCTGCCCGTATCCGTCGCCTCCCCACATGAGCAGTTCGTCCGAGCCGGTCAGCGCCATGGTCGAGCTGTTTTCCGCACCGCTGACGATCGCGGTCACGTCGCTGAGGCCAGCGACCGCCACCGGGCTCCTGCTGCAGCTTTCGCTGCCGCACGTTTCCGGGCCGGCGAGGGAGCCGTCGCCGAGCTGTCCGTGGTAGTTGCTGCCCCAGTCGAGCACGTCGCCGCCGTCGAGCACCGCCGTGCTCGTTGAGGCGTCGGCGGCGATCGCCCGCGCGCCGCCGAGGACGTGGCTGCAGGGAGCGAGTTCACCCGCGGCGCAGACTGCCGTTGGCGTGTCGCGCTGTTCGGCGGCGCCGTCGCCGAGTTCGCCTTCGCTGTCGGCGCCCCACGCGAGCACGCTGCCGTTCGCGCGCAGCGCGAGTGCGTGGAAAGAGCCGGCCGCGATCGCGCTGACTTCGCTGAGGCCCGCGATGGCGCGCGGCACACGGCTGCACTGAATCGTCTTCAGCCCACATGTCTCGGGTCCCTTGCTCTTGCCGGTGGCGAGCGTTCCTTCGTTGTTTTCGCCCCAGGCCATGACCGTGCCGTTCTTCAGCAGCGCGAGGCTGTAGCGCTCTCCGGCGGCCACGGCGAGCACTTCTTTGAGGTAGTTGGCCGGCTTGCACGGCGATTCCTTGACCGCGCACACCGGTACCGGCACGTCCGAGGAGTCGGCTTCGCTGCCGCCCACACCGAGCTGCCCGCGACCGTTGCCGCCCCAGGCGACCACCGTGCCGTCCTTCAGCAGCGCGAGGCTGTTGAAGGCGCCGGCGGCGACGGACGAGACTTCTTCCAGGTACGGGCCTTGCGGGCATTCCTCCTCGCCGCCCTTCGGGACCGATGAGGCGGCACACACCGGCACGGGCACGGCACTCTGGTTCTCGTTGCCGTCGCCGAGCGACCCCAGCGTGTTTTCGCCCCAGGCCATGACCCTGCCGTCGGTCATCAGCGCGAGGTTCGCGCTCGTGCCGGCGGCGAGGCTGACGGCTTCGGGCAGTTCGCTGACTTCCACCGGCACGTCGCTCGCGGCGAACGCCCCGTCTCCCAGCAGGGTGTTGTTGTATCCCCACGCGAGCACCGGCCCGACCTTGTCGTAGATGAAGCGGTCGTTCGGCCCCGGTTCGCTCGTGCCGGCGGGAGTGGTGACGGTGACGTCCACGGTGCCCGCGCCCTGCGGCGTGACGGCCGTGATCGATTCTTCCGAGTTGACCGTGAAGGTCTGGGCTTCGCGCGTGCCGAACTTCACGGCCGTCGCCCCGTCGAGGCTGGTGCCCCCGATCGTCACGCTCGTGCCGCCGTCCGTCGGCCCGAAGTCGCTCGACACCGAGGTGACCGCGGGCGTCGCCGTGGTGAACTCGCCGTCGGCGCCATAGCTCGTGCCGTTGGCGTTGGTGGCCACGATCCGGAAGTGGTAGGTGGTGTTGGCTTGAAGACCGGTGATCGCCTGGCTGACGGGCACGGCGGCGTCACCCGAGCCGACCGGGGCGTCGGGCACCGGCACGCTCGTTCCGTACGCGGTGGTGGTGCCGTATTCGAAGTGGTAGCTCGCTTCCAGCCCCTGCGGGTCCACCTTCCCGTTCAGGGTCGCTTCCGGCGCGAGCACGGCGCTCGCGGGGCTCGTCACCGCGATCGGCGCGGGCGCGCTGGAGAGCTCCAGCGGACCGTCCGGCGTGCCGTTGCCGGTGGGCCCGTCATAGCCGACCTCGGCGTGGCAGTAGTAGGCATGAGCTTCCGGCGGCGTGCATGTCCCGTTGCTGCCCCCGGTCACGTCGAACAGCGCCTCGGGGTCGTCGTAGAAGGCCTCGGCGCCGGGCAGCGAGCGCGAGTACGCGGTTGCGTGGGCCTCGATGCCCGACACGAGCGGCGAGCTGACGCTCGTGCCGCACACGTTTTCCCATCCTCCCTGGCCGTGGGCGTAGGTGGATACGGGCGATTCGCACGCGGCGACCGCCGAGACGTCGTCGTCCATCCGCATCGAGCATCCGGTGTCGGTCTGCCAGATCGGCTTCTGCCACAGCGTCGAGCAGCCGCTGCCGCCTCCGCTCCACACTTCCTCGCTCCAGCCGCGCGCGTTCGCCGCGCGGTGCAGCACCGTGCCGCCGACGGCCACCACGCTCGGCAGGTCGGCGGGGAAGTTCGGCGAGCTGCCGCCCCGCTCGTAGTTGTCGTAGCCGCCGTCGCCGGCGGAGACGGTGATGAGGATGCCCGGGTGGTCGTAGGCGGGCGCTTCTTCTTCGCATTCGCTGCCGCAGAACTGCTCGAAGCTCCCGTAGCTGTTGGAGATCTCGGTGGCGCCGAGGCGAGCGGCCGTTTCGACGGTGTCGCGCAGGCTGTTGCCGCTGGCGCTGTTGGCCTCGGCGAGCATGATGTGGCAGTGGGGGCATGCGGCCGAGACCATCTCGATGTCCAGCGCGCTCTCGGTTTCCCAGCCCTTGTTGTCGGCCGGATAGCTGGCTTCCTGGCCCTCCTGGTTGACCTTTTTGAAGCAGCCGTCGGCTTTCGTGCACGGCGGCAGGTCATAGCGTTCGCGGTACTTGGCGAGGTCTTCTTCGGCGGTCGGGTAGCCGTAGGCGTCGACCAGCGCGACCGTCTGGTCTTCACCGCCGGTGGTGGGGATCTTGTACGCGGACTGCAGGTCCTGCGGGTCGAGCCCCCCTTTTTCGCCGCCGCCTTCCAGCAGGGGACCGCCGTCCGGCAGCGCAAAGCGCGTGACGCCCTTGACCTTGACCATCTGGGGCGCCGGATCGACGATCGCTTCGCACGCTTCTTCGGGGCACGCCCAGTGGGCTTCCGTGCTCGAGGGCGTCAGCGAGATCCCCTTGCGCGCCCGCTTGCGAACGCGGCGCGCGTGCCCGGCGTGCGCGCCGGGAACCACTTCGGAGAGCCCGCTGAGGCTCGCGGTTGAGCCCGGGGCCGCGTACGAGCCGATCGGCGCCGCCATCGCCAGACCCAGGGCGAGGGCCGTCCCGGCCGTGTACGCCAGCGCCCGACCTCGCCACGCCCGGCCTCCGTGCCTCCCAGCGACCTTCACCCCAGCTCCCCGCTCCCCTCCACATCCCTCGTTGTGCAGGCCCCCCAAACCGCCGCCGCGCGACGTCCGTTGGGGGTTTGACGTGAGTGTACACCTAATCCCCGTGCCGCGGGGGCGCTGCGCCGCGGCGTTCACGCGCCGGCCGGGGCTCGATGGCGGCTGCATACTCGAGCGCGCACGCGAGCTCCTCGCCGACACGTTCGACGCCGCCCAGCGGGCCACGCAGAGGTTCAGCCCGCTGTCACCGGATCGGCTGGGGGCGTCAGGTTGGCGAAGACGGCTTCCAGCTTCCGCGGATCGCCCTCCAGGGTTCCGGAGGCGATCACCTCCGGAACCGTGAGGGCGCCGGAGGCAAGTCCGAGCACGACCTGAGGCTCCGCCTTCAGAACCGTTGCGGGTCGGGGGTCAAAGCCGAGCGTGACGCTCACGCCGGTCTCGTCGAGACGCACGGTCAGCTGCGCGTCGGCGGCCTCAACTCCGACCGCGAGCGGACGCGCAGCCGTTCTCCGGCCGGCGAGGGCCTGCAGCGCGACTACGAGCCAGGCGCCCTGAAATGTGTCGTCTCCACGGCCGGCGGCGACGAGCGGCGTGCTCCAACGGATGAGGCCCTCGACGGGGTCGCGTAGGCCCTCGCCCCACTCGGTGAGTGCGTAGACGGTGCAACGGCGCCGGCGATCGAGCCTGCGTTCGATTACGCCGCTGGCCTCCAGCGCGCGCAGACGCTCGGCCAGAAGGTTCGTCGCCACGCCGGTCAGGGCCTCCCGCAACTCGCCGTAGCGCGCCGGGCCGACGAGCAGCTCGCGGACGACCAGCAGGCTCCAGCGATCCCCCACCACATCAAGCGCGCGAGCGAGACCGCAGAACTGGCCGTAGGAACGACGACCCATCACGTGCTTGACTTTATCAATGTCACTTTAGTATAAAAAGCATCGTGACCGAGCCTACTCCGAGCGTCAGACCGTCATGGGTGGATGACGACCTCTTCCCGTTCCAGAGCCGCTTCGTCGAACTCGACGGCCACGTCGTGCACTACGTCGACGAGGGCTCCGGTCCAACGCTGCTGATGCTGCACGGCAATCCGACCTGGTCGTTCGTGTACCGCGAGGTGATCGGCTCGCTGCGTGACCGCTTCCGCTGCGTAGCCCTCGACTACCCTGGCTTCGGGCTGTCGGTGGCGGCGCCCGGGTACAGCTACCTTCCCGAGGAGCACGCCGCAGTCACGGTGCGATTCGTCGATCGGCTGGAGCTCTCCGACACCATCATCGTGGTCCAGGATTGGGGCGGTCCGATCGGCCTGCACACCGTCGAGCAGCGGCCCGATCGCTTCCGGGGCCTGGTGATCGCCAACACGTGGGCTTGGCCGGTCAACGGCGACATGCATTTCGAGGTTTTCTCCCATCTCATGGGAGGAGCGCTGGGAAGACAGCTGATCAAGCGCCTGAACCTCTTCGTCAACGTGATGATCCCCGCCGGCCACCGCCGCCGCAAGCTCACCTCAGCCGAGATGGCCCACTATCGCGCAGCCCTACCCACTGCTTCCCGCCGCCTTGCCAGCGCCGTCTTCCCGCGAGCGATCACGGGCAGCCGCGATTTCTTGGCCGACGTCGAGCGTGGCCTGGAGACCGTCAGCGGTCTGCCTGCACTGATCGCCTGGGCCGACAGCGACATAGCGTTCCGCGAGAAGGAGCGCGAACGCTGGGAAGAGCTCCTGAGCTCCCACGAAACCGTGATCTTCAAGGGCGCCGGCCACTACGTGCAATCCGACGCCGCACAGGACTTCAGCGCCGCCATCAGGGCGTGGGCCGAGAAGACACTGAGCAGCGAGGAAAGCCCCGCCCCCCAACTTACGAGGCCGACGTAGACATCGCTGGCCCCCGCTTCGATAGCAGTGCGAGTATGCCGGGGGATCCTGTCGGACGCGTGCCCGCCACAGAGTGCTACACCAGAGTGCTACCGTCCTGTCATGGCTTCTCGTCACCCGCGCCTTGGAGTCACACGCGACCCCGAGGTGGAGCGAGCGCTCGCCCTCACCGAGCCACTGCTCGACCCCGCCGAGACCCGCTCCGCGGCGGCGCAGATACGGGCGCTCACGCTTCGCGGCGCGCAGGCGGTGCTCGCAGGCGCCGACCCGGACTCCCAACTGCAGGCCCGCCTCACCGAGCACTACGGCGCAAGACCTGCCCGGGGAAGCCTGCTGGAACTCGACCCGCCGCCGGGCAAGCCAGACCCCGAGGACGCCGCGCGAGCCTCTGACGCCCTGCGATGGGTCCGCGGCGAGTGAGCGCCGCCTACGTCGACGCCTCCGCCCTGGTGAAGCTGTTCAAGGCCGAGCGCGAGACAGAAGCGTTCCGCGCAGCACTCGCGGACTGGCCCGTGCAGGTCGCCAGCGAGCTGATCCGCGTCGAGGCCGTGTGCACGGCGAGACGCCTTGGCGGCGAAGAGGTCCTGCAGCGTGCCAATGCGACGCTCGAGCGCATCAACGTGATCCCGCTGTCCCCCGAGATCATCGAGCTCGCCACCGACGCCCACATCCCACCGCTGCGCGCGATGGACGCGATCCACCTCGCCACCGCGATGACCATGCGAGAGGACCTCGGCGCCATGTTCGTCTACGACAGCGACCTCCACGACGCGGCACAAGCCCACGACCTCAACCCGCTCGCGCCACGATGAACCCGATGGGAGAGCACCGCAACCGAGCCAGGCAGGACGATCGCAGGAGGCGCGGCACTCGCGCGCCGGCCGGGACGGGATGGCGACGCTACGATGCGAGGGCGAGCGCCGACGTAGCTCAGCTGGCAGAGCAATCGCCTTGTAAGCGATAGGTCGCCGGTTCGATCCCGGCCGTCGGCTCTGCGTGCCGACGGCCGCTGGTCAGGGGCGACCCGGGAGGCCGGAGAATGAGCGTTTGGCCCCCCGGGGGTCGCCCTCTACCCGGATGACCTGTCGGTCTTCCGGTGTTCGCTATCGACCGCTCCGACGCTCTGCTTGAGGACGGCCCACGCCCCGGCGTGCTCGAGCACCGCGATCGACCGGGCGCGGCAGGCCGTGCAATCGAATCCCGGCCCGCCCGGCCAGCGCATCCGCCCCGGGCCGTTCATACTCCCGGGCATGGACGACCACGAGGCACGCGAGCTGCTCGCCCGCGAGCGGGCGCGCATCGAACACGCTCTGGGAGCCATCCCCGGCGAGGACCCCGAAGACGTGACCGACCCGTTCGAGGCGGGCGACGAGGGCGAGCGGATCGTCAGCGAGGAGCTCGACGAGGCCCAGGCGGAGCAGCTTCGGACAGAGCTGAGCGCGATCGAACGGGCGGAAGACCGGCTCGCGCATGGCACCTACGGCCGGTCGATCGACAGCGGCGAGCCGATCCCGGACGCGCGCCTGCAGGCGATCCCGTGGGCCGAGCGAACGGCCGAGGAGCAGGCCCGGCTTCGAGGCTAGCGGCCGGCCACGGTGAGCGCCTCGTCCGCAGCCGCCACGGCGCTCGCACCGGCGATCCGCAACGGCTCGGTGCTCCGCATCGCCCTGCAGAACACGAACGCGCCCTCGAGCAGGCAGAGCATCGACACGGCCAGCTCGCGCGCGCTCGGCGCCGGGATGCCGGCGGATGTGAAGTACCGCGTGGCGCCGGCGATCCACTCCTCGAACACCTCCGCGCACGCCTCGCGCATGGGCTCGTTGGTGCTGGCCACCTCCAGCGCCACGGTGGCGATCGGACACGCGTCCGCGTAGTCGGTCTGCTCGAGCGTGTCGGCCGCTCCGGCGAAGAACGCCGCCACGGCGCTCGGCGCGTCGGGCGCCTGCCGGGCGATCGTGGCGAACAGCTCTGCGTACAGGCGTCCGGAGGTGCGGATCGCCTCGGCCCCGAGCTGCTCCTTGCCGCCCGGGAAGAAGTGGTAGAGCGAGCCGAACGGCGCGTTCGCGGCGGCGAGGATCTGCTTGAGGCCGGTCCCCGCGTACCCCTGACGGCGGAACAGCTCCGCGCTCGAGTCCATGATCCGATCCCTGGTGCCTGCCGCCAACTGAAACCCTCCCGCTCGTGGTTCTCGCTCGAATGCTAGTCTCCCCACAGTAGAGCGATCTATCTATTTTTTATTTTAGTCGGAGTGCGGAGGTGCGCAATGCCGGTAATGGAGCGATCAGCGAGACGATCCACCACGCTGCGCACGGCGGGGGTGGCAGCGGCGGCCACGCTGGCCGCGCGGGGGCTGCTGGTGCGAGCGATGCTGGCGAAGCTGCGACGCGACGTGGAGGCGCTGAACGCGGGCGACTACGGCCCGGTGCTCGCGAACTACGCGCCGGAGGCCGTCCTGCGGTTCAACGACGGCGAGCACCGCTGGGCCGGCGAGCACCGCGGCAAGGAGGCCGTCCGGCGCTTCCTCGAGAACTTCGTGGCGGCCGGCATCCGCGGCCACATCAACGAGCTGGTGGTGGGCGGGCCGCCGTGGCGGATGACGCTGATCGCGCGCTTCGACGACCACGCGCACGACCCGGCCGGCCGCGAGATCTACCGCAACCGCACCGTCCTCGTGGCCCGCGCGAGCTGGGGGCGGATCGTGCTCCAGGAAGACTTCTACGAGGACACCGGGCGCATTGAAGCGCTCGAGCACAGCCTGCGCGAGCTCGGGGTGGAGCCCGGGCCCGTCACCGCGACCGCCGGTTAGCCGGCGTACATACCGTCGATCGTCCGCTCGTACTTCTCGGCGATCGGCTTGCGCTTGAGCTTCATCGTGGGCGTCAGCTCGTCGCCCCCCGGGAGCCAGTCGCCGCGGACGATCTCGAACTTCTTGATCTGTTCGACGCGCGCGAGCTTGGCGTTTGCGGCGTCCACGCTCTCCTGGATCGCAGCCAGTGCCCGCTCGTCGCCCGCCAGCGACTCGAGTGAGGTCTCCTCGATCCCCTGCGTGGCAGCCCACACGGGCGCGAAGTCCGCGTCGAGGACGATCAGCGCCGTGTTGAAGGGGCGGCCATCCCCGATGCAGCACGCCTGGCCGATCAGCGGCGAGGCGCTCTTGATCGTGGCCTCGATGTTGGCCGGCGACATGTTCTTGCCCGCGGCGCTGATGATCAGCTCCTTCTTGCGATCGACGATCGTCAGGTAGCCGTCCTCGTCGAAGCTGCCGATGTCGCCGGTGCGCAGCCAGCCGTCCTCGGTGAACGCCTCGCTGGTCTTCTCCGGCAGGTTGCGGTAGCCGATCATCACGACGTCCGAGCGGACCAGCACCTCGCCGTCGGCGTCGAGCTTGAGCTCGACGCCGGGAGCGGCCGGACCGACGGTGCCCAGCTTGATCTTCTCTTTCGGGTTGACGCTGCCGGCGCCACACGTCTCGCTCATGCCCCATAGCTCGGCGAGCGGCAGGCCGATCGCGTGGAAGAACTCGAGCACCTCCACGGGCGTGGGCGCGGCGCCGACGTTGATCGCCTCCACCTGGTCGAGCCCGAGCATCTCTCGCAGCCCGGCGAAGATCTCGGCGTCGGCCTTCGCCACCTGCTCGGCCAGCTCGCCTGGCACGGGCTCCCCCGCCTGTTCCAGGCGCACCTTGCGCACGCCCGCGTCGATCGCGGTCTGGAGCTCCTGGCGGCGCTCCTCGGGCTGGCCGGCGATCATCGCCTCCATCCCCGCCTTCAGCTTCTCCCAGATGCGCGGAACCGCGAAGAACCAGCTGGGACGGACTTCGGGGAGGTAGGAGAGCACCTGGCGCGGGTCCTCGCAGCATGTGATCTGCAGCCCGAAGACGATCGGCAGGTAGTGGTGGGCGTTGCGCTCGGCGATGTGGGCCGCCGGCAGCCATGAGATCACGCGCCCGTCGCGGGGGAAGTCGATCATGCCCATGGTGCTCTCGACCAGGGCGCTGAGGTTGCGGTGGATGAGCTGGACGCCCTTCGGGGGACCGGTCGTGCCGGAGGTGTAGATCAGCGTGAGCACGTCCGTCGGCTCGATCTGGGCGACCGCGGCGCCCACGTCGAAGCCGGGGTTCGAGCCCTCGACGTCCGCCAGCGCGAGCGTCCCCAGCGGCGCCTGGCCGTCGACCACGATCACGTACTCGAGGTTGGGGAGCTCCCTGCGGGCCTCGCGCACCTGGGGCATGAACTGCTGCTCGCAGATCAGCACCTTCGCCCGGGCGTCCGTCATCAGGTAGCGGATCTGCTCGGGCGTGTACGTGGTGTACAGCGAGAAGGGGGTCGCGCCGAGCATCATCGCGGCGAGGTCGCCGAGGTGGAACTCGGGGCGGTTGGACAGCATCAGCGCGACCGTGTCGCCGCGCCCGACGCCGAGCTTCGCCAGGCCGCCCGCGAGCGCGTCCACGCGCTCGCGCAGCTCGCCCCAGGTGATCGAGAACTCGTCGCTCTTGGTGCGAATGGCCACCTCGCCGGCGCGCTCGGCGGCGGTCATGCGGAAGGCCTGCGCCATCGTTGCTGCCCCCACTGCGGCCGGCTGCTGGGCGATCGTTTCCGTAGCCGTGGCGTCCATCACTCCTCCTCTAGGCGATTGCCCCCATCCCCATGGGGTCTGACTGTGGCGGGCCGGGGCCCGTGACGATCATACCTGGCGGCCGATCGCCCTCGAACATTCGTCGAGCGCCGGCCGATTACCCTCAAACCCATGCGCACGGGCGAGCTCGGCTACTGGTGGCGCTCGCTCGGCGGCCCGCCCCCCGCGAGAGCGCCGCTGGCCGGTCCACGGGAGGCCGACGTGGCGATCGTGGGGGCCGGCTACACCGGCCTGTGGACCGCCTACTACCTCAAGCGCGCGTGCCCGTCGCTGGAGGTCGCGGTGCTCGAGCGCGAGGTCGCTGGCTTCGGCGCGTCGGCCCGCAACGGCGGCTGGGTGTCAGGCTTCTTCTCCGGTCCGGCGCGCACGTACGAACGCCGCGGCGGGCGCGAGGGATACGTGGCCCTGCAGCGGGCGATGTTCGCGACCGTGCGGGAGATCGCGAGGGTGATCGACGCGCACGCGATCGACGCCGCGCTCGTCCCGGGGGGAGCGCTGACAGTCGCGCTCGACGACGCCCAGGCGCAGCGCCTGCGCGACGATCTCGAGCGCAGCCGCGCGCACGGGCTCGACGAGCATGACCTGCGCGAGCTGAGCCGCGGCGAGCTGCACGAGCGGGTGCGCATCGCCGGGGCGCGTGGGGCGACGTTCTCGCCCCACGTCTCGCGGGTGCACCCCGCCAAGCTGCTCACCGGCCTGGCCGCGACGGTGGAGGGCCTGGGCGTGAGGATCTACGAGCGCACCCCCGTCAGCGCTATCCGCCCGCACGAGGCGCTCACCTCGGCGGGCACGGTGCGGGCCCGCTGGGTGGTGCGCGCCACCGAGGGCTACACCGCGAGCCTGCCCGGCCTGCGCCGCGTGCTCGCTCCCGTCAACAGCTCGATGATCGTCACCGAGCCGCTGACGCCGTCGGTGTGGGCGGAGATCGGCTGGCGCGGCTGCGAGGTGATCGCCGACGGGGCGCACGCGTTCGTGTACCTGCAGCGCACCGAGGACGGGCGCATCGCCATCGGCGGGCGCGGCGTGCCCTACCGCTTCGGCTCGCGCACCGACGGCGCGGGCGCCACGGCGTCGCGCACGATCGCCAGCCTGCGGGCGAAGCTCGCCGCGATGTTCCCGGCCACCGCCGATGCCGAGCTGGAGCACGCGTGGTCGGGCGTGCTCGGCGTGGCCCGCGACTGGTGCGTGTCGGTCGACGCGGAGCCCACCACCGGTCTGGCGTGGGCGGGCGGCTATGCGGGCGAGGGGCTCGCGGCCTCCAACCTGGCGGCGAGGATGCTGTGCGAGCTGATCCTCGACGAGCGCGGCGCGCTGACGGCGCTGCCGTGGGTCGGGCGCAGGCCGCGCCGCTGGGAGCCGGAGCCGCTGCGCTGGGCCGCGATCCACGCCGCCTACCGGCTGTATCGATACGCCGACCGCCGCGAGCGGCGGACGGGCAGGCCCTCGCGGCTGGGGCGAGCGGTGGACGCGGCCTCGGGACGGCGATAGCCGCGCCGGCGAGCGCAATCGGCGTTGCAGAGCGGGACGCGGCCGACCGCAACCAATCGTCGGCGGGCGGGTTAGGGGGTCGAAGAGGAGCCGCAGTTACGCAGTTCTGAATAACAAGGAGAAGGCACCGATGCGATCAATCAGTTTGACCGTGGCGTTCATCGCCGCAGCCGTCTCGCTCACGCTCACCGGCGCAGCCGCGTCGGCCGCGCCCAGGCACGCACGCGTGCCCGGCGGGCTTCCCGGCCATGCACATGGCTGTCACCTCAGCCTGGAGCTCAAGCTGCAGGTGATCACCGCGGGCGAACCGGCCGACGCCGTGGGCCAGCTCTTCTGCGCAGGGGGCGCCGCCACGGGCCCCCAGACGGTCACCATCTACGGGCGCTCGGCCATCGCTCCCAGCTTCACGGTCGCCGCCACCGGCACGACCGAAGAACATGGCGCGTACGCCGTACCGATCACGAACGTCGAGAACGACACCCAGTTCTACGCTGTGGCCGACGGCCTCCAGAGCGCCACGAGGGTCGAGCGGGTGCTCGCGTCGGTCAAGCTCACCGGAGCCCCCGAAGGCGTGCTGTACACGATCCCGCCCCATCCCGGGCACCGCCGTGTCCCCGCCAAGTTCACCGGCGAAGTCTCCCCCGCCGACATGGGCGCGACGGTCATCCTCCAGCGCCAGAACGCGCTCAAGGGCGATGAATGGCACCGCATCGGCCTGCCGGGCGTGGTCGACGAAGAAGGGAAGTTCACGATCGAGCACAACTTCGTCGTCCCCGGTCCCGCGAACATCCGCGTGATCGTCCGCGACCCCAGGGTCAACGTGACGAGCCCGTCGAACATCCTCACCTACGAGATCACCCAGGCCCAGAACCCGAAGCTGACGATCGAAAGCCTGGCCGACCCGATCTCCTACCTGCAGTCCACCACGATCCACGGAAGCGCCGAAACACTGGTGGCCGGCACGCCGCTGAAACTGATGGCGCGCACGATCCACACGATCGGCTTCACACCGGTGGGCGAAACCAGAGTCGAACCGGGCGGCAAGTACACCTTCGCCTCGGTGACGCCGCTGGCGAGCACCTTCTACAAGGTCCTCGGCGGCGACGAAGCCTCGGCGGTGCTGTACGAGGGCGTCAAATACCTGCTCACGACCGTCCCGCCCGCCACCACGATCGAAGAAGGCAAGCCGCTGGTGTTCTCCGGCACGGTCAAGCCGGGGATAGCCGGACACAAGATCTACCTCGAACGTGAAAACGCCGCCCACACCGGCTATCACGTGATCGCCACCGGAGAGGTGATCGCCCCCGAACCGCCGGCCAAGCCCGAATTCACCTACTCGATCGAATACCGTTTCTACCTGTCGGGCACGATCAACGTGCGGGTGAAGATCCCCGGCGACCAGGAGAACGGGACCACCGTGAGCGAACCGTTCACGATCCAGGTGAACGCAGCCCCCGCGTCCGCAGTGGTGAGCGCGCCGGGTGACAATCCCACCCTGCCCTCCGACGGCCAGATCTAGTCCGGGGACGCCTCCACGGGCCCCTGTGGCCGCCCCACTCCGCCGGGGCGGCCACAGCGGGCCGAGGTCAACCTCAGGCCTCAGGGCTGAGGTCTCAGGGCTCAGGCGGCGATGGCGCGCGACTGCAGGTGGGCGCCGACCTTGCGCTTGACCCGCTGGAGCGCGTTGTCGACGGTCTTCGTGTCGCACGACAGGCGAGCGCCGACCTGCTCGTAGGAGTAGCCGTCGAGGTACAGCGATAGCACGCGGCTCTCGAGCTCGGACAGGGCCGTCGAGAGGCAGCCCACGAGCGAGCGCAGCTCCTCGGAGGAGATCACCTGGTTGACGGGGTCCTGGACGGTGGGCCCGGGCAGCATCTGGTCGAGCGTCGGCACGTCATCGCCGCTGCCGGCGGGCGTGGAGGAGAACGACACGTACTGGTTCAGGGGCGTGTGCTTGTTGCGGGTGGCCGTCTTCACGGCCGTGATGATCTGGCGCGTGATGCACAGCTCGGCGAAGTTGCGGAAGCTGGACTCACGGTCGGTGCGGAAGTCGCGGATCGCCTTGTACAGGCCGACCAGGCCCTCCTGGATGAGATCTTCGGAGTCGCCCCCGGCGAGGAAGTACGAGGACGCCTTCAGGCGCACGAACCCGTGATAGCGCTTGACCAGGCGGTCATACGCGTTGCGGTCGCCCTGCTTCGCCAGGGCGATGAGGAACACATCCTCGACCTTGGGTTCAGAGTTAGGGTTATGGGAGATTCGAGCCACGAGCAGATCCTTTCTTCGAGATCGCCTCCCTGGCGGCCTCAAAATGTCGCTCTGTGGCGCACTCCTCCCCTGGCGCCAACCGCTATTTAGTTGTTGCGCTGTCCCCCTGGAAGGTTTCTCAACCTTAGGTTCAGCGTTATGCCGGGGCAGACTTGCACAGTTATGGAACCTTGTCAAGGCCCCCGCCGCGACTTTGCAAGATCTCGTACAGAAGCGCGGCGGCCGCCGCGCTCACGCCGAGCGACTCGACCCTCCCGAGCAGCGGCAGCGCGACAAGCTGATCGCACGCGCCCGCCACCCGCGGGCGCAGCCCCGCGCCCTCGCTGCCGAGCACCAGCACCACCCCCGAGCCGCGGTAGTCGGGCGAGTCGTAGGCCACCGGGGCGGGCGCTCGCGAGCGCCCGGAGGCGCCCCGCCCGGCTCCCGCCGGCGCGGCGGAGGCCCCCTGCCCGGCTCCCGCCGGCGCGGCGGAGGCCCGCTGCCCGGCATCCGCCCGCGCGGGGGCGCTCGCCCCGTAGCACCAGCAGCCGGCGGCACGCGCGTCGGCGAGGAAGTCAGCGAGGTTGCGCACGCGCGCCACCGGCAGGTGCTCGACGGCCCCCGCGGAGGCCTTGCACACGGCCGGCGTCACCTCGGCCGCCCGGCGCTCGGGGATGACCACGCCCGCGGCGCCCACGCACTCCGCCGTACGGCAGATGGAGCCCAGGTTCTGGGGGTCCTGCACCTGGTCGAGGGCCACCACCAGCGGATGCTCGCCGCCGAGCAGCTCATCGGCGCTCGCATACGGGTACTCGCTCACCGTCGCGCACACTCCCTGGTGGGCGCCCGAGCCGCAGCGGCGCTCGATCTCCTCGGCGGACGCCGTCCGCACGGAGACCTCCGCGAGCCACGGCTCGCGCGCGGCGCCGTCCGTCGCCCACACCTCCCCCACGCTCTTGGCGCGGCGCCCGCGCATGGCCTCCCTGACGGGATTGCGGCCGTAGAGGATCACAGCGGGATCAGCTCGAACCCGCCGGCCACGTCGCGCACCTCCCAGCCGCGGGCGGCGATCTCATCGCGTAGAGCATCGGCGGCCGTGAAATCCCGCCTCACGCGTGCCTGCTCGCGCTCCTCGGCGAGCTCCCGGACCGCCTGCGGCGCCTGCTCGTCGGGCACCAGCAGGCCCTCCAGGCCGAGCACCTCGAGCATCTCGGCGAGGTCCTGGTCGCCTTTGACGCCGAGCTGGCCCGCAGCGCGAATCCACTCCCACAGCTGCGCGAGCGCGAGCGGCGTGTTGAAGTCCTGCGCGAGGGCCTGGAAGAACAACTCCCGGAAGGACACGAGCTGCCGCTCGTCCTCGGGGTTGCGGTGGACCGTCGTCCCCGGCCCGAGCTTGCGAGCGATCTCGCGCACGCGCTTGACGTTCGCCTGGGCCTGCTCGAGCGCGGCCTCGGAGTAGGCGAGCGGCTGGCGATAGTGGCCGGAGATCAGGTACATGACGACGGCGTCGCGCCCGTGGTCCTCGAGAACCTGGTGCAGCGGGGCGATGTTGCCGACCGACTTGGCCATCTTCTCGCCGGTGAACTGGATCATGCCGTTGTGCATCCACAGCCTCGTAAGCTCCGCCCCGCGGGCGGCGCGGGTCTGGGCGGCCTCGTTCTCGTGGTGGGGGAACACCAGGTCGGAGCCGCCCCCGTGGATGTCGAAGCCGACGCCCAGGAACTGCTCCGCCATGGCCGAGCACTCGATGTGCCAGCCGGGGCGACCGGATCCCCACGGCGCGTCCCAGGTGGTGTCCTCCCCCTCCTTGTGGGCCTTCCACAGCGCGAAGTCGAGGGGGTCCTGCTTGCGCTCGGCTGGGTGGGTGGGATCCCATTTCCCCTCCCCCTGGTCCATGCTGTCGAGCTGCCGGTGCGAGAGGCTGCCGTAGGACGGGTCCGAGCGCACCCGGAAGTAGACGTCGCCATCGGCCGCATACGCGTGCCCGCCGTCGATGAGCGCTTGGATGTAGTCGACGATCGGGGCGATCGTCTCCGATGCGAGCGGCTCGTGATCGGGGCGCCCCAGCCCCAGGGCGTCGGTGTCGGCGCGGTAGCGCTCGGTCATCTCCACCGCCAGCTCGGCGCTGGGACGGCCCTGGGCCCTGGCGGCGTCGTAGATCTTGTCGTTGACGTCGGTGACGTTCACCACCAGGTCGACCTCGTAGCCCTCGTGCTGGAGGAAGCGCTTGAGCAGGCTGAACACCACGAACGGGCGCGCGTTGCCGATGTGGATGCGGCTGTACACGGTGGGGCCGCACGCGTAGACGCCCACGCGACCGGGATCGCGTGGATTCAGCGCCAGCAGCTCGCCACTGCGCGTGTCGTGCAGAACGATCTCTCGCATCGCGCGGCAACCCTAACGCCTGGCCCGCCTGTGGCCGCGGCAGGCGTGGTCGCCTATCGCTCCATCCAAAGCAGGCCCCTCAGCGACCAATCGTCCTATCCAGCAGCGCGAGCAACTCCGTGAAGTGCCGCTCGGCTGCTGCCTCGTCGTAGGCTGCAGTGTCGCTCATCGTGTAGCCGTGGGCGGCCCCTTCGTAGAGCTCTGAGCGGTAGCGCACACCGGCCTCATCGAGGGCTTGCGCGAGCGCGGCGACGTGCTCGGGGGTCATGCTCTGGTCGTTGTCGGCGTGGCCGAAGTAGAGCTCGGCGGAGATCTCGCCCGCACTGAGGTGGGGGCTGTCCTCCTCGTCGCTCACCAGTCCCCCGGCATGGAAGGCGGCGAGCGCCGCGACGCGCGCCGGGTAGGCGGCGGCGATCCGCCAGCCGACGCGCCCACCCAGGCAATAGCCGGTGATGGCGAAGGGTGGGCTCGCGAGCTCGCCGAGGTAGTCGAGGTAGGCCGCCCCGTCGCTCACGATCCGCTCGGGCGTAAGCTCCGCCATGGCAGGCCTCAGCCGCGCGAAGAACGGTTCCCGCTGTGCGGGGTCCGTCAGATCGGGGATCTCTGCGTTCTGCGCCCGGCCGGCGCGATAGAGGACGTTCGGGGCGAGTACGACGAACCCACGCGCTGCGATGCGGTCGACCATCTCCTCGATCCGCGGGCGCAAGCCGAAGGCGTCCATGATGAACAGGACACCCGGGCGGCCTCCGTCCTGCCCTGGAGGTAGCGAGAGATAGGCATCCGCCACGCCGTCCTGAGTACTGACATCGACCGTCTCGCCATTCATCGCTTGGCACTCCCGTCGTCGCTGGCACGAAGGGCGCAGCTTAATCAGTCTGCACGCTGGCGGCGACGCACGCTGCGGCGTCCTCGAGGCGGTCATCGCCCCAGAAGAGCTCATCGCCGACGGCGAGGGTGGGGACCCCGTAGACCCCCAGCGCGTGGGCGGCGTCGGTGGCGTCGCGCAACGCCCGCTTGACCTGGGGATCGCCGGCCGCGGACCCCGCCTGCCGACGATCGAGGCCGGCCTGCTCGGCGGCGTCGAGCACGTGGGCGGCGACGCTCAGCTGATGCCCGCGCTGGAAGGCATCGCGAAAGGCCCGCGTCGTGAACTCCCGCCCGCGCCCGGCTGCGAACGCGAAGGTGGCGACGCGCATGGCGAACAGGTAGTCGTCCGGCCAGGGGTCCGGCCAGCGGATCGCCGGCAGGCCGTAGCCGCGGGCGCGGCGCTCGATCTCCGCCATTCCCGCCGCGCGGCGCCGGTGATCACCCAGCGCCCACGAGCTGCGGCCGTTCAGCTTGAACAGCCCGCCGAGCAGCACCGGCTGCCAGCGAACGGGCTCGGGCACGACCGCGGACAGGCGCTCGCAGGCCAGATACGCGTAGGGCGAGCCGAGGTCGAAGTAGAACGTGACCGGAGCCGCGGTGTCGCCGGGGGCGTTCGCTAGAGTGAACGACACGTTCTATATGATAACCGAGGAGACATCGACGCGAGTTCAGGACGTGCTGGCGGCGAACGTGCGGCGGCTGCGGATCGCGCGGCACGTGTCGCTGTCGGAGCTGGCGCGCGCGACCGGCATGAGCAAGGCGACGCTGTCGGGGGTCGAGCGCGGGCGCTGCAATCCGACGGTGGACACGCTCGCGAGCCTGGCGGGAGCCCTGCGGGTGTCCTTCGGGGAGCTCCTCGAGGAGCTCCCGCCGGGCGAGATCCGCATCGTTCGCGCCTCCCAGCGCAGCCACGACCCCCCATCCGGCGTGTGGCGAAGGGACCTGGACAGCCTCGCGCCCCCCGCCACCGGTGAGCTCGCGGAGCTGGCGCTCGAGCCACGCCAGCTCGACGAACCCGCGCCGATGGCGCCCGGCAGCCGCGCCCACGTGTACGTGCTCCAGGGCAAGCTGGTGGCGGGCCCGTGCGAGCGCGTGACGGAGCTCGGGGCCGGCGACTACGCGTCCTTCCCCGCGGACGTGCCGCACGTGTACGAGTCGGGACGGCACCCGGCGCGTGCGCTGGTGCTCACACAGGCGGGCTAGCTGCTGCTAGACCTTCAGCGGTGGCGCCCGCCAGCGACCCCTACACGGAGCCGGACTTCCAGAGCTCCGCGCTGATCACCATCGACACCCAGCGCGACGTGCTGGACGGGGGCGCGCTGGAGATCCCTGGAACGAGCGCGGCCCTGGGGAGCATGGGCATGCTCGCGCGGGCGTTCCGCGAGCTCGCCCAACCGATCGTGCACGTCGTGCGCCTGTATGCGCCCGACGGCGCCAACGTCGACTTGTGCCGGCGCGCGGCGGTGGCGGGCGGCGCGCGCATGCTCGCCCCCGGCGCCGCCGGCTCGCAGCTCGCCGGCGAGGTGCTCCCGGACCCCGGCCTGACGCTCGACCACGGGCTCCTGCTGGCAGGGGGTCTGCAGAGCCTCGGGGCGCGGGAGGTGGCGATGTACAAGCCCCGCTGGGGCGCCTTCTACGGCACGCCCCTGGAGGAGCACCTGCGCGGGCAGCACGTGAGCACGCTCGTGTTCTGCGGCTGCAACTTCCCCAACTGCCCGCGCACGTCGATGTACGAGGCGAGCGAGCGCGACTTCCGCGTGGTGCTCGCCCGGGATGCGGTCTCGGGGCTGTACGAGCGCGGCGAACGCGAGCTCGAGGGCATCGGCGCCCGCCTGATGAGCGCCGGCCAGGTGGCTGACGCGCTCGTGTCCCGCTAGCGGTAGTCGAGACTCGCCACCGCCAGCGCCGCCACGCCCTCGCCGCGCCCGACGAAGCCGATGCCCTCGCCGGTGCTGGCCTTGACGTTCACACGCCGCTCCTGCAGGCCGAGCGTCTGCGCGAGGCGCGCGCGGATCGCCTGCCGGTGTGGCGCGAGCTTGGGCTGCTCCATGAGCACGGTGCAGTCGACGTTCACGATCCGCAGCCCGCCGGCGGCGACCATCCCCACGACGGCTGTGAGCAGCTCGAGCGAGTTGGCGTCGCGCCAGCGCTCGTCGGTGTCGGGGAAGTGCTCGCCGATGTCGCCCAGCCCGGCCGCGCCGAGCAGCGCGTCGGTGATCGCGTGGGCGAGCACGTCGGCGTCGGAGTGCCCCTCCAGGCCGCGCTCGTGGGGGATCTCCACGCCGCCGATCACGAGCCTGCGCCCGGCGGCCAGGCGGTGCGAGTCATAGCCGATCCCGACGAGGCTCATCGCGCGCCGGCGACGGCGCCGACCGGCTCGAGCCGGCGGGTGCGTCCCTCGAACACGCACAGCTCGCGCACGTTCAGCTCACCGAGCAGCTCGAGCGCCTGCTCGTAGCCCGCGCCCACGTCCTGTGGACGGTGGGCGTCGCTGGAGAGCGCGACGGGCACGCCGGCGTCCACGCACATCTCGAGGAACGCGGGCGCCGGGTAGATCTCGCCGACCGGCTTGCGCAGTCCGGCGGTTGACACCTCGACGGCGACCCCCGCTTCGGCGATCCCCTCGACGGCGGGCTCGTAGTAGCGGCGCAGATCGCCCGACGGCGTCCGACCCGGATCCCCCCAGACCTTCACGAGATCGGGGTGGGCGATGATGTCGAACAGGCCGGAGCGCGCGCTCTCGCCGATCGTCTGGAAGTAGCGCAGCCAGATCTCCTCCACGCTCCGTCCGCTCCTCCACACGCTGTGCTCGGGCATGTCGAGCGCACCGTCGGCCAGGAAGTGCACGGAGCCGATCGCGTAGTCGAGCGGACAGGCTTCCAGCAGGTTGGCGGTGCGGTCCTCGCGCCCCGGCACGAAGTCGGCCTCGAGGCCGAGCCGCAGGTCGGTGCGCTCGCGCACGAACGCGCAGTACTCCTCCAGGTCGTCGCGGGCGTAGTCCACCCAGAAGGGGTGGCTCCAGACCGCGAGCGCCTGCTTGAAGCGGTAGACGTGTTCGGAGACCCCCAGCTCGGTCACTCCCCGCTCGCTGGCCGCGGCGCGGTAGCGCTCGGCGTTGGCCTCGGTGTGGTAGTCCTCGACGCGCGCGTCGAGGTCGTCCGGGCGCAGATGGGTGTGGTAGTCGGTGAGCACTGGGCTGCGATTCAAGCAGGATTCACGACCGCTGCTGGCACCCGCCGGGCGTCCGTCGCGCGAGCAGCAGCTCGGCGAGCGACAGGTCCAGCGGACTGGTCACCTTGAGGTTCTCCTCGCTGGCGCGCACGACGATCACCTTCCCGCGGGCGCGCTCAACGAGCCACGCGTCGTCGGTCGCCCGGGCGAGCGTCTCGGCGGGCACGTCGAGCGCCCGCTCGAGCGCCGCCCGCCGGAAAACCTGCGGCGTCTGCACGGCCCAGAGCTGGCTGCGGTCGAGTGTCTCGCGCACGGCGCCGTGCCCGTCCACCCGCTTGATGGTGTCGGTCACGGGCATTGCGGCGATCGCCGCGTCGGCGTCGGGCGCGGCGGCGAGCGCCGCGATCACCGTTTCGGCGAGCGCGGCCGTCACGAGGGCCCGGGCGGCATCGTGCACGAGCACCAGCGGAGCGTCCTGGCCGCTCACGGCGAGTGCTCTGAGCACCGACTCCGAGCGGGTGGCGCCGCCCTCGACGGCGACGATGCGGGGAGCGCCCGCGGCGCGCTCGACCGCCCCCACCATGGGCGGCAGCGTGGCGCCGGCTGGCAGCGCGACGACGATCTGCTCGATGCCGGCCACCTGCGCGAGCGCATCGATGCTCCACGCCACAAGCGGGCGCCCGGCCAGCTCGACGAGCGCCTTGGGTCGACCGGCTCCGAGCCGCTCGCCACTGCCGGCGGCCACGATCAGGGCGACGCTCATCACCTGGGGCACTCGCGCACGCGGCACAGGGTGGCGCCGCGTGCGCGAAGGCCTCGCTACTTGACGCCGGCGGCCGCCATCTGGGAGCTGGCGGAGTCGGCGAGCAGATCGTCGAGGTAGCTCTCCGCCTCCTCCTCGTCCTTGTCGAGCGCGTACATCAGCTCCGAGGCGAGGATCTTCTTGGTGCGCGTGAACATCTGCTTCTCGCCCGTGGAGAGGCCCTTCTCGCTCTCGCGCAGCGAGAGGTTGCGTACGACCTCGGCCAGCTCGTAGATGTCGCCGGTCTTGATCTTGTCGCGATTGTGCTTGAACCGGCGGTTCCAGTTCTTGGGCATCTCGGAGACTTCGTCGCGCAGCACGTCGAGCACCTTCTTGACGGTTTCCTCGTCGATGACCCGGCGCAGGCCGGCGAGCGCGGCGTTCTCGGTGGGGACCCGTACGGTCATGTCGTTGTGCAGGATCTTGATGGTGAGGTACTCGCGCCGTTCGCCGAGGATCTCCATCTCCTCCTTCTTGAGCACCTTCCCCGCTCCGTGGTGGGGATAGACGACATGGTCTCCGAGCTCGAACTCGATGTACTCGACTTCGCGGGTGACCGCGAGCTCCTCCGTGAGCGTTGCTTCTTCAGTTGCTTGTGCGGGAATGGTGTCCTCCTTCGTTGCGAGCGACCGGTCGGTCGGCCCTTGAATCAAGTCTGTAGGTAGCGATCCACGAGGTTCAGCTCCTGCAGCCTTCGCAGCCCCTCGCGGATGTCCTTGGCCCGAATCTCGCCCACGCCCTCAACCGCCTCCAGCTCTGCATCGCCGGCCGCCAGCAGCTCGTCCAGACCACCGAACACGGCGACGATCTGCGCGACCACCAGCTTGGGCAATCTGGGTATGCGCCCGAGCACGCGGTAGCCACGCGGTGAGACGGGATAGTCAAGTGTATTGAGCTTGCGGTCATAGCCGAGCAGCTCGGCCAGCCGGCCGAAGTCGAGCAGGTCCTGATGCGCGAGGCGCCCGATCTCCTCGAGCGCCGCGGCGAAGGCCTCGTCGGAGTAGCTGGACAGGTAGTCGCGCACGAGCGCCGACTTCTCGGCGGCGGCGCCGACCATGGTCTCCTCGAGCTGCATCTCGATCAGGCGTCCCTCGCTGCCGAGCTCGACGATGTAGCGCTCGATCTCGACCGCCATGCGCGTCACCAGCTCGGAGCGCTGCAGCACGGTGAGCACGTCGTGCAGCGTCGTGCCGCCCTCGAACTCCAACGCGGTCAGGCGGGTTGACACCTGGTCCAGGCGCGTGCGGAACTTGTCGAGCGTGGCCAGCGCCTGGTTGGCCTTGGCCAGCACGATGGGGATGTCCTCGAGGATGTACTTGACGCCCTGGACGTACACCGAGACGACCTCGCGGCGCTGGGAGACCGCGATCACCAGCGCGTCCGTCTGCTTGGACACGCGCTCGGCCGTGCGGTGCCTGGTCCCCGTCTCGTGCGAGAGGATCGTCGGGTCGGGCATCAGCTGGACGTTGGCCATCGTGATCTTGGTGGCGTTCGCGTTGAGGATGATCGCGCCGTCCATCTTCGCGAGCTGGTACAGGAACGCGGGCGTGTAGTCGATGTCGAGCTTGATCCCACCGGAGTTCAGGAAGCTGAGGTCTTCGGGCTCGCCGATCACGATCAGGCCGCCGGTACGCGCGTGCAGGATGCTCTCGATGCCCTCTCGCAACGCGGTCCCGGGCGCGATCATCTCCAGCGCCCTCATCAGTCCTGGATCCGGTCGTACCTCATTGTCTAGGTCTTCGCCGGATCGTGGAGCCACGGTCTTCGATTCTAGGGCAATTAGCAATCCTTTAGCAGTCTCACGCGAGCGCGGCGGGCTCGGAAACGGGGCGCAGACGGCCTTTTCGGGCACCCCCCTGCGCGGGCAGCGCGGCGACGAGCGCCTCGCGCAACGTCCCAACCTCGTGCGCCGGGCTGCCGCTGCCAGTGGGGGTGATCACGTCCGTGAGGCCGTGCTTGGCGGCCTCCTGGAGACGGCGCTCGGGATGGCCCACCCAGCGCAGCTCGCCGGTCAGCCCGAGCTCGCCGAAGCAGGCCCGCGGCAGCGACGCGCTGGCGCCTTCGATTGGCACGCCGCGACTGGCGCTGGCGACCGCCAGCGCGACCGCCAGGTCGCACCCCGGCTCGTCCACCCGCACGCCGCCGACGACGTTCACGAACACGTCCGCATTGCCGGTGCGCATGTGGCCGTGGCGAGAGAGGATCGCCAACACGAGCGCCAGCCGGTTGCGGTCGAGCCCCGACACCACCCTGCGGGGCTGCTCGAGCTCGGAGGGGGCCACCAGCGCCTGGACCTCCACGAGCAGCGGACGCGAGCCCTCCATCGCCGCGAGCACGACGCTGCCGGGTGCGCGCGTGGCCTCGGCGACGAACCGCCCGGAGGCGTCCAGCACCTCGACCAGTCCACCGTGGCGCATCTCGAACAGGCCCGCCTCGTTGGTCGATCCGAAGCGGTTCTTCAGGGCACGCAGCTCGCGGTAGGGCCGCTCGCGCTCGCCCTCGAACTGGAGCACGCAGTCGACCAGGTGCTCCAGCACGCGCGGACCCGCCAGCGCCCCCTCCTTGGTGACGTGTCCCACGAGGATCACGGCGATGCCCCGGGCCTTCGCCAGCTCCATGACCCGCGTGGCCACCTCGCGCACCTGGCCCACCGAGCCCGACGCGCCCGACATGTCCGCGGTGCGCAGCGTCTGCACCGAGTCGATCACACACGCCTGCGGCGCGTGCTCGGCGAGCGTGTCGAGCACGGCGTCGAGGTCGGTCTCGGCGAGAACGGGGACCTGGAGGGCAGGTTGGATGGAACCGCCGGGCCGCTTGCCGGCCGGCACGAGTCGCTCCGCGCGCAGCCTGACCTGCTCGGCGGACTCCTCTCCACTCACGTACAGCGTTCGATGACCGGCTTGCTGCAGGTGTCCGAGCACCATGTTGGTGAGCGTCGACTTGCCGATGCCTGGCGAGCCGCCCAGCAGCACGAGCGAGCCCGGGACGAGGCCACCGCCGAGGACGCGATCGAGCTCGCCGATGCCGGTGGACATGCGCGCCACCGGCGCCGCGCCCACCTCGGCGAGGGGCACCGGGACGGACGGGCCGCCACGGTGGGCGCTGCCGGGTCCAACCCCCCGGCGACCGTTACGAGCCTGGGGCAGCGGCTCCTCGACGAGCGTGTTCCACTCCCCGCACTCCGGGCACTGGCCATGCCACTTGGCCGACTGGGACCCGCATTGCGAGCAGACATGAACGGTCGTACGCGCCACCGGATGAGCGTACGCGGAGACGGGGATGGATCGACCAATCCCGCTCAATCCAAATAGCTCCAAATTAATCCCAATATTTGGAGATCGACGTGCTAAACTCCAAATTCTCGGCGTAATTTGGAATAACTTGGAACAACCATTCGATGTACGTGACCCCAGCCCCAACCATTTCCGAGATGATCGAAAAGGTCCTCGATAAGGACGGAGCGCGCCTGCCGCAGCTGTTTGGGCTTGGCGTGGTCGAAGACGGTCGAGAGTACGTCCACTGGGACAAGCTGAGACATCTCGAGCCACCGAACGGCCTGAGCTCAGAGGAGTGGTGGCTGCTGATCAAGTGGGGTCGCCAGAGCTCACAACGCGTGATCCCGCTGACAGACCCCAATCGCCGGCACTTCGTCTACTGCGTACCCGACGTCGTTGCGCGCCGACTGCACTACGTGGATCAGCGCTGCGCGGGCGAGGTCGCCATGTCCGAGGTTGTGACCGCAGACGCTCAGGCGCGTGAGCGCTATCTCGTGGACTCCTTGATGGAGGAGGCGATCCGGTCCAGCCAGCTCGAGGGAGCCACGACGACTCGGCGGGTCGCCAAGGAGTTGCTCCGCACTGGACGCGCGCCCAAGGATCGAAGCGAGCGCATGATCCTCAACAACTATCGAGCACTGCAATACATGCGAGACGAGATGCCCACGAAGCTGACGCCCGAGGCGATCATCGAGCTTCAGCGCATCCTGACCGACGGCACGCTCGACAACCCAGACGCAGCTGGTCGCCTCCAGCGCCCCGACGAGGAGCGTATCGCGGTCGTCGACCGGATCGACGGCACCGTACTCCATACCCCGCCACCCGCAGAGCAGCTTCCCGGGCGTCTCCAGGAACTGTGCGATTTCGCCAACGAAGGCGACCGTCCAGAGCTATTCATCCACCCCGCCCTGCGGGCGATTCTCCTGCACTTCTGGCTTGCCTACGACCATCCGTTCGAGGATGGCAACGGACGGACCGCGAGGGCGCTCTTCTACTGGTACATGCGCACCCACGGGTACTGGCTCGTCGAGTACTTGTCGATCTCGCGAATCCTGCGTCACGCCCCAGGCCAGTACACCCGCTCGTTCGTTCTGACGGAGACGGACGAGCGCGACACGACCTACTTCATCGCCTACCAACTCGACGTGATCCAGCGCGCCGTGGAGCAGCTCCACGACTACCTGCGACAGAAGATCAAGGATGTCCGCGATGTCGAAGCGCTGCTGAAGAACTCGGACGCGTTCAACCACAGGCAGTTCGCGTTGCTCGCGAACGCCCTCCGCGTACCGGACGCCATCTACACGTTCCAGACCCACGCTGCGAGCCACGGAGTGACCCACGAGACAGCGCGAACGGACCTCCTGGCCCTGGTCGAGATGGGCTTCCTCGAGCAGCGGCGCCAGGGACGGCGTTACACGTTCACACCCCCGACGGACCTCGCAGAGCAGCTGAAGCATTCCCGCTAGAGCGCCGGAGCGCCGGAGCGCCGTCAAGCTCTACCGCAAGGGCGCTACTGCTCGTCAGGGTCGGCGAGCTCGGGGAGCTCGGGCACGTCAGCGTCGTCGGCGTGGCCGCCATCGCCCTCGGCGATCTCCTCACCGCCGGAGCCGCCCTCGGCGGCACCGACCCCGACCGGCGTCTTCTGCTTCTTGGGCTGCACGATCGACAGGGTCACGCCGCCGTCGTCCTCGCCCTCGCCGGGGTTGATTACGACAGTGGCTCCGGGCGTGAGCTGCTCGCGCAGGACGAAGTCGGCGAGCGGGTCCTCGATGTAGCGCTGGATGGCGCGGCGCAGCGGGCGGGCGCCCATCGCGGGGTCCCAGCCCTTTTCGACGAGCATGTCCTTGGCGGGCTCGGTGAGCTCGAGCTGGAGCTCGCGTTCGGCCATTGACTCGCGGATGCGCAGCAGCAGCAGCTCGACGATCTGCTTGATTTCCGCTTTCTGCAGCTTGTGGAAGACGATCACGTCGTCGATGCGGTTGAGGAACTCGGGGCGGAAGACCTTCTTGAGCTCGCCCATGATGCGGTTCTTCATGTCGTCGTAGGAGATGCCGGTCTCGTCCTCCGAGACGGCGAAGCCGAGCGGCGTGTTGCGGGCGATCTCGGCGGCGCCGATGTTGGAGGTCATGATCACGATCGCGTGGCGGAAGTCCACGGTCCGTCCCTGGGCGTCGGTCAGGCGGCCGTCCTCGAGGATCTGCAGCAGGATGTTGAAGACGTCGGGGTGCGCCTTCTCGATCTCGTCGAGCAGCAGCACGGAGTAGGGCTTGCGGCGGATCGCCTCGGTCAATTGGCCGCCCTCGTCGTAGCCGATGTAGCCGGGGGGCGAGCCGACGAGCCGCGAGACGGCGTGCTTCTCCATGTACTCGGACATGTCGATCCGGACGAGCGCGTCGTCATCGCCGAACAGGAACTCCGCGAGCGTGCGCGCGAGCTCGGTCTTGCCGACGCCCGTGGGGCCGAGGAAGATGAACGAGCCGGTCGGGCGCTTGGGGTCCTTGAGCCCGGCGCGCGAGCGGCGGATCGCCTTGGAGATGACCTCGATCGCGGGGTGCTGGCCGATCACGCGCTTGTGCAGTTCGTCCTCCATGCGCATCAGCTTCTGGGTCTCGGCCTCGGTCAGCTTGAACACCGGGATACCGGTCCACATCGAGACGATGTCGGCGATCTCCTCTTCGCCGATCGACGGGCGCTCGCCGGACTCGCCGGATTCCCAGGCCTGCTCGAGCTCGCGTTTCTTGTTGGTGAGCTTGCGCTCCTTGTCGCGCAGGGCAGCCGCCTTCTCGAACTCCTGCGCCTCGATGGCAGCCTCCTTTTCGCGGCGCGTGGACTCGACTTCGCCCTCGAGCTCGCGGTTGGCGGGCGGCGAGGTCATGGACTTGATGCGCATGCGCGAGGCGGCCTCGTCGATCAGGTCGATGGCCTTGTCGGGGAGGAAGCGGTCGGAGATGTAGCGGCTGGCCAGTTCGCCGGCGGCGCGCAGCGCCTCGTCGGTGATCTGCACCTTGTGGTGTTGCTCGTAGCGGTCGCGGAGCCCTGTGAGGATCTCGACGGTCTGGTCGATGGTGGGCTCGTCGACACGGATCTGCTGGAAGCGGCGCTCCAGCGCGGAGTCGCGCTCGAGGTACTTGCGGTACTCGTCGAGGGTGGTGGCGCCGATCGTCTGCAGCTCGCCGCGCGCGAGCGCGGGCTTGAGGATGGAGGCGGCGTCGATCGCGCCCTCGGCGGCGCCCGCGCCGACGAGGTTGTGGAGCTCGTCGATGAACAGGATGATGTCCCCGCGCTGGGTGATCTCCTTCATGACCTTCTTCAGGCGCTCCTCGAACTCTCCCCGGTACTTGGAGCCGGCCACCAGCGCGGCCAGGTCGAGCGTGTAGATCTGCTTGTTCTTGAGCAGCTCGGGCACCTCGGAGCTGGTGATGCGCTGGGCGAGGCCCTCGACGACGGCGGTCTTGCCGACGCCGGGCTCGCCGACGAGCACGGGGTTGTTCTTGGTGCGCCGCGAGAGGATCTGCATGATCCGCTCGATCTCGGTCTCGCGCCCCACGCAGGGGTCGAGCTTGCCCTCGGCGGCCAGCTTCGTCAAATTGCGCCCGAACTGGTCGAGCAGCTTGGATGACTTCTTGCCCTCGCCCGAGGCGCCCGTACCAGCACCGGCGCCTGCGCCGGCGCCCTGCCCCTGGCGGCGTCCGCCGGGGCCGGAGAGCATGCGGATGACCTCGTTGCGGATCTTCTCGGAGTCGGCGTCGAAGTCGAGCAGGATGCGCGCGGCGACGCCCTCGTTCTCGCGCACCAGGCCCAGCAGGATGTGCTCGGTGCCGATGTAGTTGTGGCCGAGGCTGAGCGCCTCGCGGAGCGCCAGCTCGAGCACCTTCTTGGCGCGCGGCGTGAAGGGGATCTGCCCGGAGGTGACCTCCTCGCCGGAGCCGACGATGCGCACGACCTGAGCGCGTACGCGCTCGACGGTGATGTCCAGGCTCTCGAGCACACGTGCGGCCAGGCCCTCCTCCTCGCGCAGCAGTCCGAGAAGGATGTGCTCGGTACCGATGTAGTTGTGCTTGAGCGTCCGCGCCTCCTCCTGCGCGAGAACGACCACCTGGCGGGCCCGTTCTGTGAATCGCTCGAACATGATGCGCTTCCTTCCTGCCTGGGAGGTCCCCCCAAGTGCTGTTTGGGGCCCTAACGACGCCTTGCGGAGCAGTCTACCAACCGGCCACCCTGCACTATCCGGGTCATCGGCACGGGGCTGGCAGTGCTTGACTGCGGACGGCCGAAGGACGGCCTCGGCGCGGCGCCTTTCGGCCCATGCGGGCGGCGCTACTGGTCGCGCATCGCGGGGAACAGCACGACCTCGCGGATCGACTCCCGGCCGGTGAGCAGCATCACCAGGCGATCGATGCCGAGGCCCGCGCCGCCGGTGGGCGGCATCCCCTGCTCGAGCGCCTGCACGAACGCCTCGTCGTAGGGCATCGTCTCGGCGTCCTCGTCGATCGCCTGCAGGCGCCGCTGGGCCTCGAAGCGCTGGCGCTGGACGTCGGGATCGATCAGCTCCGTGAAGGCATTGGCGATCTCCATGCCGCCGGCGAACGCCTCCCAGCGCTCGACGAGGCCCTGCTCGGTGCGGTGCTCGCGGGCGAGGGGCGAGATGTCGATCGGGTAGTCGATCACGAACGTGGGCCGCTGGAGCTTCGGCTCGACGTACTTCGAGAGCAGGTCGTCGGCCAGCTCGAACCACAGGCCGCTCTCGCGGATCTCCAGTCCCCGCTCGCGGATCGCCGCCCACAGCGCCTCGGCGGTGGTGTGCGCCATGACGTCGATGTTCGTCTCCCGCTCGATCGCCTCGACGAAGCCGATCCGCGCCCACGGCGCCGAGAAGTCGAGCTCGCCCTCGTAGCCGGCGGCCTCGGCGGCGGCGCGGACGAGCTCTTCCAGGCGCCGGGCGGCGTCCTCGTAGTCGGCGTAGGCCTCGTACCACTCGACCATGGTGAACTCGGGGTTGTGCTTGTGGGAGATGCCCTCGTTGCGGAAGTCCTTGCCGAGCTCGTACACGCGCTCGAGGCCGCCGACGATCAGGCGCTTGAGGTAGAGCTCGGTGGCGATCCGCAGGTAGAGGTCGCGGTCGAGCGCGTTGTGGTGGGTGGTGAACGGCCGCGCGAGCGCCCCCCCGTACAGCGGCTGGAGCACGGGCGTCTCGACCTCGACGAAGCCGTTCGCGTCGAGGTAGGCGCGGACGGCGGTGATGATGCGGGCGCGGTCGATGAACAGCCGGCGGGCATCGTCGCTCGCGATCAGATCGAGCTCGCGATGGCGGTAGCGGGTCTCGACGTCGCTCAGCCCGTGGTGCTTGTCGGGCGGCGGGCGGAGCGCCTTGGCGAGGATCTGGAAGCTCTCGACCCGCAGTGAGATCTCGCCGTGGCGGCTGCGGATGGGGCAGCCGTCGACCCCGATCAGGTCGCCGAGATCGAGCGCCGTGAGCGCGTCGAAGCGCTCGCGGCCGAGCACGTCCACGCGGGCATGCAGCTGGATCTTGCCGGTGCGGTCGATGAGATCCAGGAAGGCAGCCTTGCCGGCGCCGCGGCGGGCGGCGATGCGACCGGCAACGCGGTGGCGCTCGTCGGTTTCCTCGCCCGCCTGCAGGTGCTCGTAGGCGGCCACGACCGAGTCGATCGGCTCGACGCGGGCGAACGCGTGGGGAAAGGCGCTGTCGTCGGACTCGCGCAGGCGCTGGGCCTTCGCGCGGCGCTCGGCGATCAGCTCGTCCAGACCGTGCCTGCTAGTCGACTCCCCCTCCGCTCCGCTCATGGCGGCGAGCCTAGTCGAGGCCGACGTCGATCTTGGTGATCTTGAGCTTGCGGGCGGGCCCGCGCGGGACCTTGACGGCGACGGTCTCGTTGCGTTTGCGCCCGATCAACGCGCGCCCGACGGGCGACTCGTTGGAGAGCTTGTGCTCGTGCGGCTTGGCCTCGGCGGAGCCGACGATCGTGTACTTGACCGATTTGCCGGTCTTTTCGTCCTTGACGTGCACGACGGAGCCGACCTGGACGACGTCGGTCGACAGATCCTTGGCCTGGATGACGGTGGCCATGCGGAGCTTCTCCTGGAGCTGGGCGATGCGGCTCTCGACCATCGCCTGCTCGTTCTTGGCGTCGTCGTACTCGGAGTTCTCGGAGATGTCTCCGAACTCCCTGGCCTCCTTGATGCGCTCGGCGACCTCGCGGCGCTTGTCGGTGGACAGCGACTCGAGCTCGTCCTTGAGCTTCTGCAGGCCTTCTGGTGTGAGGATGACGTCCTTCGGCATGTGGTTGGGCCAGACTCGATCCGCGGTTGGTGGAGCGGCGAGCGACACACAAAACCCCGCTGCGAGCGGGGATGTCGCCAGCCGCGAGGCGTCAGCGAGCGCAGCAGTATAGCGGGGCACAGAACGCCTCCAGCGAGCGTCAGACGGCGAGTGCGGAAGTCCGGCGGGGCAGGTCCAGCAAGTCCCTTACGCGGGCGAGCGTATCGGCGGTTTGCAGCGATTCCTGCAGGCTTCTGGCGGCCGCGACGGGCAACTGCAGCCGCGGCACGTACCAGGGGTAGAACTTGCGCAGATAGCGCGTGGCGCGCTCCTCGCCGAGGTGCTCGACGGCGCGCTCGATCGTCCAGTCCAGCTCCGCCAGCACCTCCTCGCTGCTCGGCGGGCGCCGCTCGCCGTCGGGCTCGAGCAGCTCGGCGAACAGCCACGGGTTGCCGAGCGCGCCGCGGGCGAGCATCACGGCGGCGGCGCCGGTGGCGGCGAATGCCCGACGTACCCCGTCGGCGTCGTCCATGCCCCCGGTGAGGATCACCGGAGCGGGGAGCGAGCGCACCAGCCGAGCGGCGAGCTGGTAGTCGGGTGTCCCCTTGTGGTGGACGGCGGCCGAGCGGGGGTGAAAGCCGATGGCGGCGACGCCGGCCTCGGCGACGAGGCGGTGGGCGAGCTGAAAGCCGCTGTCCTCGCCGGGGCGCAGCCCGGAGCGCAGCTTGGCGGTTACCGGAACCCCGCCCGCCTCCCCCACGCCGCCGGCCCCTTCGACGGCGGCGCGGGCGACGGCGACGGCGAGGTCGGGGTTCTCGAGCAACGCAGCCCCGGCGCCGGTCTTGCGCACCTTGGGCACGGGGCAGCCCATGTTGATGTCGATGACGTCGGCGCCGGCAGCGACCACGTGGGCGGCGGCGGAGCGCATCATGGCGGGGTCCTCGCCGAACAGCTGGATGGCCACCGGACCGCCGGCGCGCTCGCGCGGATCGATGCGCAGCATCTCGCCGCAGGTCTTGGGGTTGCGGTAGTGGATGGCGTGCGAGGAGACCATCTCGGAGACGGCCATGCCGGCGCCGTAGCGCTTGGCCTGCAGGCGCACGAACCAGTTGCCGATGCCGGCGAGCGGCGCGAGCAGCACGCGGTTGGGCACGCGCAGCGAGCCGAGGGTCCAGCTTTCGTCAAGTCGCGCGGGTGAGGACATCAGCCGATGATCGAGTTTAAGGGGGCGCCTGCCGGCGCCCGGAGATGGACGGACTACGTAGGAGAGACGACGGCGCAGCCGATTGCCTCGGCAGCGTCGGCCAGCCTCGCGTCATACGTGACCACGCAACGCAGTCCACTGCCGAGCGCGTGTGCGCTTGCGAGGTGTATGGCATCGAGGGAACGGAGCTCTGCCGGGGTCATCTTGCCGGCGGCGATGAGGACGCGGTCGTTGACTCGCAACAGCTGGATACGTCTCAGCACCTGCTCGCCCCGCTCGACAGCCTCCGGCCCGAGCGCAAGCAGCGCGCGGGCCACCTCGGTACGGGCAAGGGCGCTGGTGACGAGGGGCTTGCGCGACAGGTAGTGACGAAGCGAGCTCGACTCGGGCTCGCTGACGGCCAGCTTGACGATCGCCGACGAATCGACGTACGTGAGGCGTTGGGCGCTAGCGCTCGTCACTTCGCAAGCGCGCGAGTACGAGCGAGGGAGCATCCTGCCCACCCGCCAGGACAAGCGGCTGGGGGAGCTCGTCGAGCTCACCTGACGCCGGCAGCAGGTCCCCGGCAGCTCGCAGACGCTCGAGCGGATCCTCCGGTAGCGGCCCGAGCACTGCCACCGGTCTCCCGCGATCTGTGATCTCGATCGCCTCACCGGCTTGAACGCGACGCAACAGCTCGCTCGCCCGTTGGCGAAGCTCTCTCACGCCCACGCTCGACATGTGCTAGTTGTAGCACATCTGACGCGCGTGCCGTCTAGGTGTTGCGCTCGTGGAGCAGCCGCAGACCGGTGAGCGTGAGCAGGTTGTCGACCTCCTCGATCTCCTCGGTGAAGGGCACGACGAGGCCGGCGAGGCCGCCGGTGGCGATCACGTCGGTGCGTTCGCCCAGCTCCGTGTACAGGCGACGCAGGATCGCGTCGATGGCGCCGGCGTAGCCGTAGACGACCCCCGAGCGGATGGCGTCGATGGTGTTCTTGCCGATCACGCTGCGGGGCGGGGCGAGGTCCACCTTGGGCAGCCGGGCGCCGCGTTCGGAGAGGGCTTCGAGCGAGATCTCGATGCCGGTCATGAGCGCGCCGCCCACGTACTCGCCCTCGCGGGAGACGACATCGAAGGTGGTGGCGGTGCCGAAGTCCACGCACACGGCGGGACCGCCGAAGCGCTCGCGGATGGCGACGGCGTTGACCAGCCGGTCGGCGCCTATCTCCCTCGGGTTGTCGTAGCGGATGGCCATGCCGGTCCTGGTACCGGGGCCGACGGCGTGCATCTGGTGGGAGAGATAGCGCTCGGCCATGGCGGTCCACTCGGGCTCGAGCTGGGGCACGGTGGAGGACACGATGGACGCGTCGAGATCCTCGAAGGAGTAGCCGCGCAGCCCCAGCAGGTTGCGCAGCGCGGCCCCGAGCTGGTCGGCGGTGGACTGGCGCACGGTGGCGAAGCGCCAGTGCTCGAGCAGCTCCTGGCCGCGGAAGGCCCCGAAGTGGGTCTGGGTGTTCCCGACGTCGACCACGAGCAGCATGGGTGAGCATTATGCTCGCGCTCGCGCCGATGACGCTGCGAGAGCTGACCCGCGCCGACCGGGCGCAGATGCTGAGGTTGAACCTCGCCTCGGTGCAGGAGCTGAGCGAGCTGGACGAGCGGCGACTGGAGTGGATCCTGTCATTTGCGTACCGCGGCCTGGGGGTCGAGCACGAAGGCGAGCTGGTGGCGTTCGCGCTGGCGATCGCACCGAGCACCGCCTACGACAGCGAGAACTACCGCTGGTTCAGCGCCACCTTCGAGCGCTTCCTGTATCTGGACCGGATCGCTGTCGCCGGCCCGATGCGGCGACGCGGTCTAGCCACGCGGCTGTATGACGCCATGGAGGCGGCGGCCGTCCCGCTCGAGCGGATGGTGTGCGAGGTCAACGTCCACCCGCCCAACCCGGCCTCGCTCGCGTTCCATACCTCGCGCGGCTATGTGGAGATCGGCCGCTTGAGCCACGGCGAGAAGGTGGTGGCGCTGATGAGCAAGGAGCTCAGGGACGTAGAGCAACGCTCCGCGTGAGCGTGACGGCCGAGCCCTGCGCTGAGGCGAGCGCGAGCTTGACGCTCAGCGCGAGGTGACCGCGAGCGTGCAGGGCACGCCTGCCCTTGGCGTCGAGCGACACCGTGAACCTGTCGGTCCCGGCCTGCAGCGACGAGCGCACGAGGCGACCCACCTGCTCGTGCGCGGTGTGACCGGCGCTCGCGAGCGACCCGCGTGCGGCGAGCAGCTCGACTTCCAGGCGCCCGCCGGCGCCGGCCTGGGAGACGTCGAGGGAGCCGTGCACGGACTGGCCGTGCTGGATGGGCGGGAGCTTGCAGGCCGAGGATGCGCTGCCCACGAACAGCGAGCCGAGCGGCGCGCCGGCACCGCCGGCCGAGCCGGCCGGGGAGGCGCCCTGCGTGGAGCCGGAGGTCGAGGTGCTCGAGTCGGAGGGATTCGACGAGCTCCCTTCGCTGCCGGTGCCCGTGCCCGTCGGGGTGCTGCCGGTGGTTCCCGTCGCCTGCACTTCGATTTCGTATTTGGTGTACGCGAAGTACAGGGACGCGCTTTCGAACTTGTAGGTGCCGGGCTTTTCAAAGGTGCACTTGCCTTCCCAGCCGGTCTTGGCGGTCGTGTTCACGGGCACCGACGGTTCGCAGGTGGGGGCGGCGCCGGTCCACACGATGTTTGCGGCGGTCGAGTGGTCGACGAACGTGACGACGCCACCGGCGGCGATCGTGACCTTGCCGGCCGGGTCGGGTTTTGCGCCGGAGCCCGGGAGCGCCCAGCACGGCCAGTCGTTCTCGACGCAGTTTTCGTTCACTTCGAGCTTTGCTTCGGGGGGAGCGGCGAGGGCCGGGAGCACCGCGATCGCGGCGCCCGCCAGGGCGGCCAAGGCAAACGGCAGAAGCGTGCGCGCTCTCACGGCGTACCCACCTTTCTGGTGATCGATGTTCCCATCGCGCTCGGCGGTGAGCCGTCGGCGCGGGATGCCCGTCATCGTGGAAGGACTCCCCGCCGCGCCGATCCTTCCCGCCGCGTCCGGGGCTGCCCCGCGGGTATCCGGCGGGCGCTACAGTCGCAGGTGGCAGGGGTCCGCGGCGCCGCGGACGGGCTGGCTGCTGTTACTCATGCGCACACTCGATCCGCACTCCCTGACGCAGCATGTGGACCGTCTGTACCGCGCGGCGTGGGCGCTGTGCGGCTCGCGCGAGGACGCGGAGGATCTCGTGCAGGAGACGTTCGCCCGCGTGCTCTCGCGGCCGCGAATGTTGCGCGGTGACGACGAGTTGTACTACCTCATGCGGGTGTTGCGCAACACCTTTCTGACGAGCCTGCGAACGGCGTCGCGCCGGCCGGTGACGGCGGCGACGCTGGAGGACGTGGTGGCGGCGGACCCCAGGCCGACGACGCGACCGGAGCAGGCGTACGAGGTCCAGGAGATCTACGCGACGATCGCCGAGCTGCCGGAGAGCTTCCGTCTGACGCTGGTGGCGGTGGACGTGCTCGGCCTCTCATACCGGGAGGCGGCGCGGGCGCTGCACGTGCGTGAGGCGACGCTGACGACGCGGTTGTTCAGGGCGCGCAAGCAGGTGGCAGAGCGCCTGGCGCCCCAACCGGCGCACGAGGGCCGCGGCAGCGGCGATGATCGGTCGGTGCCGGGCGGCGGCTCGAGATCCAGCGAGGCGCCCGGTGCAGCCGATTCGCCGGAGCGGGCAGTCCCCCAACGAGCGCAAATGACGGAGACACGGCGGGAAGGCACGGACGCGAATGGAGTCTCCATGAGTGAAGGAATGCCATGAGCGACCAACCCCCCCGCACCGAATCCGAGATCGTCGAGCTCGTGCGCTCGATCGACGTGCGTGCGCCGCAGGAGCTGCATTCCAGGGTCGAGTCGCTCGTCGCCGAACGTGCTCCGGCGATCGCGGGTCGCAGACCGCCGGCGGTCCGTTGGGGCCTTTACGCCGGCGTGCCGGCGCTCGCCGCGGCGGTGATCGCGCTGGTGCTCGTGGTGAGCCTGTCCGGAGGTGGCGGCGGCTCGGGGCTGACGCTCCAGGCGGCCGTGGCGGTGACGCTGCGCCCGCCGACGATGGCGGCGCCGGATGAGAACCCGCACGACGGCACGCAGCTGATGGTCGCGGTCGATGGCGTCCCATTCCCGTACTGGGAAGACAGCTTCGGCTTCCGCGCGACGGGAGCCCGCGTGGACCGCGTGGCGGGGCGCAAGGTGACGACGGTGTTCTACGCGGACGGCCACAACAACTGGCTCGGCTACGCGATCGTGGGCGGCACACCGGCTCCCAGCATGACCGGGGGGGTGGTGATCCACCGCGACGGCACCGCCTACAGGCTGCTCAGCACCCACGGCGCACGTGTGGTCACGTGGCTGCGCGACGGGCGCCTGTGTGTGGTGGCGGGACATGGCGTGAGCAGCCGGACGCTGCTGGAGCTCGCAAGCTGGCACGCCGTGGGCACGACGCTCACCACCTGAGCCGCGCCGCGGCCGCCGGCGCTCGGGCCGTTCGACACGCCACCCGGCTGCTGCGGGCCGGCGCGGGCGTGGGGACACTTCACGCGTCGGGCAGGCGCAGCGGCGGACCGGCCCAGCGCACGCCCTCGTCGGTCGGCAGCGCGGCGAGCGCGTCGGACAGGCGCACGGGGACGGGCCCGCCCGCCGGGACGCATTGGTCGAAGTCAAGCTCGAGCGCGGGAATCAGCACGAAGCGCCGCGTGAGGAGCTGCTCGTGGGGCAGCACCATGCGCTCGTGGACGAGCTCGAGCTCGCCGAGCGCCAGGACGTCGATGTCGATCGTGCGGGGACCGTGGCGGATGCTGCCGGGCGCGCGTCCGAGCTCGCGCTCGAGCTGCTTGACCGCGTCGAGCAGCTCGAGCGGCTCGAGGGCGCTCCGCACGCGCACGCACGCGTTCAGGAAGGCCGGCTGGTCGAGCAGGTCGCCGACAGGGTCGGTGTCGTAGGTGGACGAGCAGGCGAGCACGCTCACGCCGGCGGCTGGCAGGCGATCGACGGCGGCCTGCAGGTTCGCGCGGCGATCGCCGGATCGTCCCCGCATCGTCCCGGTACGGGGAAGGGGGAGGTTGCAGCCGAGACCGAGCAGACCGACGCGCTCCACGCCCGGCACTAGCGCTCCCTGCCCGTCACCGCTAGCCCTCGGCTTCGCGCCACACCTCGACGGATACCTCGTCCACGCTCAGCGCGATCGGCGGCTCGGGCTTGGCGGCCTTCACCCACACGCCCTCGAGCTCGTAGTCGGCGAGCAGCCGGTCGGCGATGGTGCTGCACAGGCGCTCGAGCGTGCGGTGGGAGCGCTGCTGGGCGATCAGCGCGACGAGCTGGCACACCTCGGCGTAGTCGACGGTGTCCTCGATCGAGTCGGTGACCGTGGCGTCCGTTTCGCCGAGGTCGAGCCGCAGGTCGAGCACCAGCCGCTGGCCCACCTCGCGCTCGGCGTCGCTGACGCCGTGGTGGGTGTAGAGCGACAGGCCGGTGATCTCGATGGTGACCGACTCGGCGGTCTGCTCGTGCTCGTCGTCGAGCTCTCCGTCATCGTCCTCGTCTAGCTCGTCCGCGTCGTCCCCCATCGCTCGCCCAACGTAGCAGCCGCCACCGCCAGGGCGCCGCCCACGGCGGCGACGTCGTGCACGCGCAGGACGCTGGCCCCGCGCTCGAGCGCGAGCACGTTCGTGGCGATCGTCCCGGGCAGTCTTCGCCCGGGGGGCACCGGCTCGGACTCGCCCGCGGCGGAGGCGAGGATGCGCCCGATGAAGGACTTGCGCGAGGTGCCGATCACCAGCGGCCGCCCGAGCGCGCACAGCTCGTCGAGACGGCGCAGCAGCTCGAGATTGTGCTCGAGCGTCTTGCCGAAGCCGATCCCCGGATCGAGCATGATGCGCTCCTCGTCCACGCCCTCGCCCACGGCGAACTCCAGACGCGCTTCCAGGAACGCCCTGACGTCGTCGACGACGTCCTCATAGCGCGGATCCGACTGCATGGTGCGCGGCTCGCCGAGCATGTGCATCAGACAGCACTCCGCGCCGCTGTCCGCCACCACCCCCGCCATCAGCGGATCGGCGCGGAAGGCGCTGACGTCGTTGACGATGCCCGCGCCGGCCGCGAGCGCGGCGCGGGCGACGGAAGCCTTGGAGGTGTCGATCGATACCACGACCGCCCTCCCGCCGCCGCAGCCACCCGCCGCTCCATCCGCACGGACGTGGCCGGCGATCCCCTCGATCACCGGCAGCACCCGGCGCAGCTCCTCCTCGGCGGCCACCGGCTCGGCGCCCGGTCGCGTCGACTCGCCGCCCACGTCGAGGATGTCCGCGCCCTCGTCGATCAGGGCACGTGCGCGCGCCAGGGCAGCATCCGCGTCGAGGAAGCGTCCGCCGTCGGAGAACGAGTCGGGCGTGACGTTGAGTATCCCCATCAGACGGAAGGGGCGTGTCACCGTCACGGCAACGCCTCCTCACTAAAAATCATCTGTATAACCATCGTTATACAGACTCTGAAAGGAGAGACACTCCCCGCGGCCCCTGACGCACCCCGCCCCGCGGCCCCCGAGGCACTCCCCGTGGCCCCCTGGATGCTCGCTCGCCACGAGACCTCGCCAAGCGACGCGGCTCAGGCGGGCTCGGGGCGCTCTTGGTCGCTCGCGCGGATGTCGGCGGTGCCCCCGGCGAGCCCGGGGCGCGGGATCGGCCGCGGCGTTTCGCGTTCGGCGCGCTCGGCGGGAGCGGGGGGCGCGGGAAGCTGGGGCTTGGTGTGCTCCTCGACCCCGAAGACCTCCTCCTCGCTCTTGCCGGCGAGCAGCGCGAGGAACTCCTCCTTCTCGATGGTCTCGCGTTTGACGAGGATCTCGGAGATGTTGGTCAAGTCGTGCTGGTGCTCGGTGAGGATGCCGCGGGCGCGCTGGTGGGCGCCTTCGATGATGCGGCGGACCTCGTCGTCTATCTCCCTCGCGATCTCGTCGGAGTAGTCGGGCTCGGTGGAGAACTCGCGCCCGAGGAACGGCTGGCCGTGGTCGTGCCCGTACACGCGCGGGCCGAGCTTCTCGGACATGCCGAAGCGCATGACCATCTGCTTGGCGGTGGCGGTGACCTTCTCGATGTCGTTGGATGCGCCGGTGGTGATCTCGGCGAACACCAGCTCCTCGGCGGCGCGCCCCCCGAGGGTCATGGCCATCGTGTCCTCGAGCTCGGCGCGGGTGGTGAGGAAGCGGTCCTCCTGGGGCATGGAGATGGTGTAGCCGAGCGCCTGCCCGCGGGAGATGACGGAGATCTTGTGGACGGGGTCGGCGTGCTCGAGGAAGTGGCCGACGAGCGCGTGGCCCATCTCGTGGTAGGCGGTGACGAGGCGCTCTTTCTCGCTCATCACGCGGGTCTTCTTCTCGGGGCCGGCGATCACGCGCATGATCCCCTCCTCGAGCTCTTCCTGGCCGATCTCGCGCTTGCCCGTGCGGGCGGCGAGCAGGGCGGCCTCGTTGATGAGGTTCGACAGGTCGGCGCCGGTGAAGCCAGGGGTCTGCCCGGAGAGGGCGTCGATGTCGATGATCTTGGCGAGCGGCTTGCCGCGGGTGTGGACCTCGAGGATCTTCGCCCGGCCCTTGCGGTCGGGGCGGTCGACGGCGATCTGGCGGTCGAAGCGCCCGGGGCGCAGGAGCGCGGGGTCGAGGATGTCGGGCCGGTTGGTGGCGGCGATCATGATGATGTTGTCCTTCGCCTCGAAGCCGTCCATCTCGACGAGCAGCTGGTTGAGCGTCTGCTCGCGCTCGTCGTGGCCGCCGCCGAGGCCGGCGCCGCGGTGGCGCCCGACGGCGTCGATCTCGTCCATGAAGATGATGCAGGGGGAGTTCTGCTTGGCCTGCTCGAACAGGTCGCGCACGCGGGAGGCGCCGACGCCGACGAACATCTCGACGAAGTCCGAGCCCGAGATCGAGAAGAACGGCACCCCCGCCTCGCCCGCGACGGCGCGTGCGAGCAGCGTCTTGCCGGTGCCGGGTGGCCCGTAGAGCAGAACGCCGGTGGGGATGCGCGCGCCGAGCGCCTGGAACTTCTTGGGGTTCTCCAGGAATTCCTTGATCTCGTGGAGCTCCTCGACGGCCTCGTCGACCCCGGCGACGTCGCGGAAGGTGATCTTCGGGGAGTCCGCGGACATGCGCTTGGCGCGGGACTTGCCGAAGGACATCACTTTGGAGCCCCCGCCCTGGACCTGGTTCATGAGGAAGATCCAGAAGCCGAGGAACAGGGCGAAGGGAAGGATGTAGGTGAGCAGGCCGAGCAGGGCGCTGCTCTTTTCCGATTCGGTGTTCACTTCGGCGCCGGCCGTCCTGAGTTCTTTCGTCAGTTCGGGGGTGAGCTGTTCTATGAACCCGGTTTCATAGCTTTCGCCGTCCTTGAGCTTGACTTCGAGCGCTTTGCCTTTGTTCTTGAAGATGGCGGACTTGACTTCGCCTTTGGGTATCTCTTTGCTGACCAGCGTCTGATAGCTGTGCGAGCGGTGGTTGGGCGAGCTCGGATTGACGAGTTTGACCGCAAGGAACGCGAGCACGACCACCAGGAGGATGGGGAATGCTGCGCTCTTGAAGAAACGGCTCATGGCTCGTTATCGGGGGTCTGGGCGCGGTCTGAAGTGGTGGGCGCCAGTGCCCTAGCGTACCATGCGCCCTCTGCCGTTCCCACGGTTGGACGTGCGGTGGCGGGACGCTCCGAACGTCGATCTAGGGCTCCAGCGCGGCCACGAACGGCAGGTTGCGGTGCTGCTCGGCGTAGTCGAGTCCGTAGCCGACGACGAAGCGATCGGGTATCTCGAAACCCACGTATCGGGTGGGCAGATCCACCTTGCGACGCTCGGGCTTGGTCAGCAGCGCGCACACCTCGAGCGTGCGCGGACCCCGCGAGCCGAGGTTGCGCAGCAGGTACTGGAGCGTGAGACCGGAGTCGACGATGTCCTCCACGATCAGCACGTCGCGGCCTTCGATGGCGGCGTCGAGGTCCTTGAGGATGCGTACCACCCCCGAGGAGTCGGTGGCCGAGCCGTAGGAGGCGACGGCCATGAAGTCGACCTCGACGGGCACGTCGATGTAGCGCATGAGATCCGAGAGGAAGAACACGGCGCCCTTGAGCACGCCGACGAGCAGCAGCCGCCGGCCGGCGTAATCGCGCGAGATCTCCTCGCCGAGCTCGGCCACGCGCCGCTGCAGGTCCTCGGCAGTGACGAGCACCTCGCCGAGTCCGGGCTCGCTCGGGACGCGCGCGGTGCAGGCCACGCGGGCAGTGTAGAGCTTGCTTTGGATGGGAGCCGCCTGGCGGCGGCGGAGCGGGGTCGCGCAGTGCGCGTCGCGCGCGTAGCGCCTCCACCGGGGGGGCGTCGCTCAGGTGCGGGGCGGGAGCTTGACCATCGTCAGCTCGCCGTGGTCGATGACCGCGCCGGCCCGCCCACCGAGGTGCAGCTCGGCGCGGCCGCCGCGCCGGGCGAGCGCGAGGATCTCCTGCACGTGGTCGCCGGCCTGCGGCGCGTAGCCGCCGGTGGCGTCCTCGGCCAGGCGCACGACGACCAGGCGGGCGAGCGCCGCGGGCAGTTCGCGCAGGCGGGTGAGCGCGATGCTCGGGTGGCCGGAGAGCTCGTCCTCGACGAGGCCGTCCAGCACCTCCGTCTCCTCGCGGAGCAACGCGGCCGTGCGCAGCACGTTGGCCGCGGCCGCCGGGTGCACGGCGTTCAGCGCGGGCACCAGCCCGCTACGCACGCGCGCGCGGGCGTAGCGTGTGTCCTCGTTGCTTTCGTCCTCGCGCCAGCGCAGGCCACGCTCGCGGCAGTAGGCGGCGGTCTGCTCGCGGGTGAGCCCGAGCAGGGGGCGGATCAGACGCCCGTCGCTGGCGGCCATCCCCAGCAGCGCCCTGCGCCCGGGCGAGGCGGCGAGCCGGTAGAGGATCGTCTCCACCTGGTCGGAGGCGGTGTGCCCGGTGGCGATCAGGGCATCGCGCTCGCCGGCGATGCGGGCGGCCTGCGCGTAGCGGAGCTCGCGCGCCCACGCGTGCAGGTTGCCGGGCGCCGGCCCGGGCTGTTCGCGGGGCGCGGGCGGCTCGCGCTCGCCGTGCGCCACCGTGGGCGCGCCGGCGGCTCGAGGCGCCGAGGGCGCGTCAGATGGCTCGGGGCGCACCACCTGCAGCTCGACACCCAGTTGCTGGCAGAGCGCGGCGCAGTGGCGCTGATCGGCGTCGGCGTCCGGGCGCAGGCCGTAGTTGACGTGCAGCGCGCTCACCCTCGCGGCGCCCACCAGCGCGACGGCCACGTCGAGCAGGCAGGTCGAGTCGCGCCCACCGGAGAGCATCACCAGGAGCGCGCGATCGCGCGCGAACAGGCCGCCCTCGCGCACGGCCTCGCGCACCTGCTGGGCGTTCACGGCAGCTCCCCCGACGGCCACGCAATCGCCATCGCCTACGCCCCGTCGGCGAGCGCGGCGGTGAACAGCTCGGTCGGCTCGGAGAAGCCCTTCAGGCGCACCTCGCCGATGCGCCTGAACTCGAGTCCGTCGACGCCCGCCGCCATCGCCACGACGGCGCGCGTGAGGAGCACCTCGCCGCCGGCCGCCCGGGCGACCACGCGGGCGGCCTGGTTGACGTCGCGGCCGAAGTAGTCGCCGTCGCGGTACAGCGCCTCGCCGTAGTGGATGCCGATGCGCGGGAGCGGGTCTCCGGGGGCGATGTCCCCCCGCAGCCCCACCGCCCAGGCGGTGAGCGCGGCGGCGTCCGAGCCGACCACCATGACCTCGTCGCCCAGCGTCTTGATCACGCGGGCGTCGACGGGGAGCGTCTGTTCGACGGCGGCCACGAAGCGCTCGACCGCGCCGAGCGCGGCCTCGTCGCCGACCTCGACGGTCAGGCGCGCGTAGCCGGCGAGGTCGGCGAAGGCGATGGCCACGCGCACGCGCCCCTCCTCGAGGGCGTCCTCGTCGATGTCGGCCTCCATGTGGCCGATCATGTCCTGCTCGACGAACTGCGCGAGCAGGCGCCCGTGGAAGTAGTTCATGAACGGCGTGGCGAACGGGAGCACCTCGCGCGCGAGCCCCTCCATCTCCTCGGCGATCTCCACGCTGGCGACGCCCGAGCGCATCAGCGGCTCGTGCACGTACAGGTGGATCAGGCGCACCTCCGCGTCGGCGATCTGGGCGACCGCCTGCCCGTACACGCGCATGAGCTGCACGAACGCGGGCAGTGGCAGGCCCGCGTCGAGCACGGCGGCGGCGTATTTGAGGATCTCGACGTCTTCGTCGGAGAACCCGTCCGGCGGCACCCCCAGGCCGGTGGTGGCGTACACGCGCTCGATCATCTCGGCGCTCAGGCCGCTGGCGCGGGCGGCCTCGCGCAACGGGTGACGCGGCCCGGGACGGCTGAGCAGGTTCTCGAGGGGACCCGCCGCGAGCTGCCCGGCCTCGCCGGCCCGCTTGATCTGCGCGAGCGTGTGCCCGCGCGCGCGCAGCCTGGCGACGACCCGCGCGTAGGCGGCGGCGGCCGGCGTCCAGGTGCCCTCGTAGCCCGGGATCAGCCCGCCGTCCACCCACCGCCTGACGGTCGCGGGCGACACGCCGGCGCGGGCGGCCACCTGCGCGAGCGTCAGCTCGCCGGTGTGGCTGATGGGATCATCGGGCACTCAGGCAGGCGAGGCGACGGGGCGGTCCCATTGCGGGGAAGTCTACGGGCGCCGCGACGATGGCCCCGCGGCGGCGGGCGATGCCGTTTACTTCACGGCGATGAAGGCTCCGAGACGCGAATCGAAAGGGGACGAGCGTGCGCGTTGACGTGGACGGTGTGGGCATCGAGTACGAGGTGACGGGCGAGGGCAGCCCGGTGGTGCTGGTGCACGGCTTTCCCGACGCGGGGCGGCTGTGGCGAAACCAGGTGCCGGCGTTGGCCGCGGCCGGGTATCGCGTGATCGTCCCCGACATGCGCGGCTACGGGCGCTCGGACAAGCCGGCCGAGGTCAAGGCGTACGGGATGGGTGCGCTGGTGGGCGACGTGCTGGCGGTGATGAGCGACGCGGGGGCGGAGAAGGCGCACGTGGTCGGGCACGACTGGGGCGCGGGCGTGGCGTGGGCGCTGGCGACGTTCGCGGGCGACCGGGTCGATCGCCTCACCGTGCTCTCGGTCGGGCATCCGGCGACGTTCCGGGCGGACGGCTTCGAGCAGAACGAGAAGTCGTGGTACATGCTCCTGTTCCAGTTCGCGGGGGTGGCCGAGGAGTGGCTGTCGGCGAACGACTGGGCCAACTTCCGGGCATGGGCGCACCACCCCGACGCGGACGCGGTGATCGCCGCGCTCGAGGACAACGGATCGCTCACGCCGGGGCTCAACTACTACCGGGCGAACGTGCCGCCGGAGACCTACCTGCGCAGGACCGTGGAGCTGCCCCCGGTGCAGGCGCCGACGATGGGCGTGTGGAGCAGGCGCGACATCGCCCTCACCGAGGGCCAGATGACCAGATCGGCCGAGAACGTGGCCGGACCGTGGCGCTACGAGCGGATCGACGGCGCGGGCCACTGGATGCAGTTGGAAGCACCGGACGCGCTCAACCGGCTGCTCCTGGACTTCCTGGCGACATGAGGATCTTGATGCTCGGCGGCGGCGTGTCGGGGTTGGCTGGCGGCCTGATGCTGGCGCGGGACGGCCACGAGGTGACGGTGCTCGAGCGTGACGGGCAGGCGGTGCCCGAGTCGGGCGAGCAGGCCTGGGAGGGATGGTCGCGCGAGGGCGTGATCCAGTTCCGCCAGGCGCACATCCTCACGTCCGCAGGTCGAGCGGTGCTCGAGGACGCGCTGCCGGACGTGCTCGAGGCGCTCGTGTCGGCGGGCGCCGTGCGCTTCGATCCGCTCGCGCTGAGGCCCCCCTCCCCTTCCGCTTCCGCCGCGGACGACGACGGTGAGCGATTCGTCACCTACACCGCCCGGCGCCCGGTGTTCGAGCAGGTGCTCGCACGGGCGGCGCGGGACGAGCCCGGCATGGACGTGCGTCGCGGCCAGACGGCGAGCGGGCTGACGATCGATCGCGGGGGCGCCACCCCGCACGTGACGGGGGTGCGAACGGACGCGGGCGAGACGCTCAGCGCCGACCTGGTGGTGGACGCGTCGGGTAGGAGCTCGCAGACGCCGCGCTGGTTGAGCGATGCGGGCATCGGGCCGGTGCACGAGGAGTCAGAGGACTCCGGCTTCATCTACTACACCCGCTTCTTCCGCTCCGCCGACGGCTCCACGCCGCAGATGTTCGGGCCGGCGCTTGCGGCGATCGGGACGTTCTCGCTCCTCACGATCCCCGCGGACAACGGCACGTGGTCGGTCACCGTGTACGTGTCCCGCGGAGACCAGGCGCTGAAGCGCATGCGCGACGTGGACGCGTGGATGTCGGTGGTGAAGGCGTGCCCGGCGCACGCCCACTGGCTCGAGGGTGAGCCGACCAGCGAGATCGCGGCGATGGGCGGGGTGGTCGACCGCTATCGCCGGCTGTCGCTCGACGGGCGCCCGCTGGTGAGCGGCCTCGCCCTGCTGGGCGACGCGTGGGCGTGCACGAACCCCTCGCTCGGCCGCGGCATGACGCTCGCGCTGATGCACGCGCGGTGCCTGCGCGAGCAGGTCGGCTCCGCGCCCGAGGACCCGCTGGCGTTCGCCCAGGAGTGGGATGCGATCACCGAGCGGACGCTCACGCCCTGGTACCGCGAGACGGTCGAGGAGGACCGCGCGAGGCTGGGCGAGATCGAGGCGCTGCGCCAGGGCCGCGAGCCGCCCGCACCGAGCGAGCCCTCGGCGGTCCTGCGCCGGGGGTTGCTGGCGAGCCTGGGCGAGGACCCCGAGCTGTTCGAGGCGTTCCTCGAGTCGCGCTGCTGCCTGACGCCGCTCACGGAGACGTTCGCGCAGCCCGGCGTGGCCGAGCGCATCCTCGAGCTCGCGGATGGCCGCGAGCCCATGGCCATCCCGGGCCCGGACCGCGAGGAGCTGCTGGCGCTGCTCGCCTGAGGGGGCCCGGGATCGACCCGGGGTGGCGGCCAGCCGCGGGCCCCGACCGTCTAGAGTCGCCGCCCGTGCCGCCCGCCACCGCGATCCACCTGCGCCCGACCGCACCCCTCGCCGAGCGGGTGCTGCTGCCGGGCGACCCCGGGCGCGCGCTCGAGCTCGCCCAGGCCCTGCTGGAGGAGCCGCGCATGTTCAACCACCACCGCGGCCTGTGGGGCTACACCGGGACTGCCCCCGACGGCGAGCCGCTGACGATTCAGGCGACCGGCATGGGCGGCCCATCGGCGGCGATCGTGCTGTCGGAGCTGATCGCCCTCGGCGCCAGGCGCGCGATCCGTGTGGGTACGTGCGGCGGGCTCACGCCGGAGCTGGCCCTCGGCGGACATGTGATCGCACGGGAGGCGATCTGCGCGGACGGCACCTCCCGCGCGTTGGGCGCCGGCGAGCGGGCGAGCGCCGACCCGGGGCTGACCGAGGCGCTGGCCCGACACGCCCCGTCGGCGCTGCTCGGCACGGTGGCGAGCGTGGACCTGTTCTACGAGACCGTCCAACACGCCGAGACGGGCGCCGAGGTGCACCTGAGCAGGGACACGGGCGGGGGGACGGGCGCGAGCCCCGAGCTGTACCGCGGAGGCTCCCACCCTGCAGATGCGGTGGCGATCGAGATGGAGGCCGCCACGCTGTTCGCGCTCGGCGCGGCGGCGGGCGCACGGGTGGCGTGCGTGCTGAGCGTCTCGGACGTGTTCGACGCGGGGGGAGCACGCGCGCGCATAGACGATCAGGCGCTGCAGGCCGCCGCGCAGGAGATGGGTCGCGTGGCGATCGCCGCGCTGAGCGGGTGAGCGCTCAGGCCTGCGCGCGCGGTTTCGCCGGCTTGGCGGCCTTCGCGGCCTTGGCGGCCTTGGCCGCCCGCGGCTTGGCCTGCTGGTCGAGCCTGGCCGTGAGCAGCTCGAGCTGATCCTCGATTGCGGCAAGGCGCTCGCCGAGGTCGGCGTCGGGCTCGCGGACGCCCGCGCGCGAGCCGCCTGACGACAGCGCCCGATCGAGGTTCTCCTCGATTCCCTCCAGCCGTAGGGAGACCGAGCGCAGGCGCCGTGTGAGGCGCTCGATGTCCGTGGCCGAGGGGAGGTTGAGGGCGCCCATCGCCACCTCCTGCGCCTGGACGGCCTTCTCGCGGGCGTCGAACGCGCGCCCGACGGCGCCCGTGAGCAGCGGGTTTTCGAGCAGCTCCGAGAGCGCCCGGCCGAGGCGGTCCTCCGTTCCCGTGCCCAGGCGCTCGCGTAGGCTCCTGGTCAGTTGGCTCGCGTCGGACATCCCGGGTAAGGATACGGTGCAGCGATGCCCCAGCAGCTGTTCGTGTTCATCCAGCTCGAGTTCCCGTGGCGGCTCGGCCCGGCGGATGGTCGCTACCTGATCCGCCGCGCCAGCGACGACGAGCCGGAGCGCGTGGTGGTGCTCGGCACGCTCGCGGCCGCCCAGCAGTCGCCGGGCTCGGCGGCGAGCGGCGCGGCGCGGCGGCGGCTGCGTGGACGGGGGCGCGCCCTGGAGCCGGAGCCGGAGCCGGCCCCGGTGCCAACGACCCGGGTGACGGTCGTCGACCCGGTCTCGCTGTCGGCCGAGAACCAGGCGCGGGCGTGGCTGGAGGAGCTCGACCGCGAGCGCGAGGTGGCCGCCGCGGCGGCCGTGGTCAACCGCGTGATCCACGCCCACCGGGTGGCCGCCGCCGACCCCTACGTCCACGAGATCTCTCCGGCGCAGGCGCTCGTGATCCGGGCCGGCTGGGGCGAGGGCGAGCAGGTGGCGGACGGACGCTGGCTGCACGCGCGCGCGCTGCCGTGGCCCGAGCACGCGCGCGGCCCGGCCGACTCGCGCCGCCGCAGCCGGCGCGACCGCTCGGGTGCGCTGCGCCCCCAGGAGCGCCTGGCGGCGCTGTTGGGGGCACGGGGAACGGCGTTGGTGTGCGAGGAGCTGACGCTGCGAGCGCGCCAGGACCTCGACCACGGACGCCTGGAGCACGGGGCGGTGGAGCTCGAGCGCGCGTACGCCCTGGCCGTGCCCGAGCTGCGTGGCGAGCGCCGTCAGGACCTCGCCATCCGGCTCGCGGAGCTCGAGCAGCTCTTCCCGGCGGTGCAGGCGCAGGCGCGGGCGGCCGAGGCCCGCGCGGCGCAAGCCGCGGCGCAGGACGAGGAGGCTCCCCAGGAGCTGGACGAGGACGTCCTCACGCACGCGCTCGAGCGCCTGGAGGCGGCGCTGCGCGCGCGCACCGCGGCCGGGGTGACCCGCTAGCGCCAGGGCGCCTACAGTTAGCGGTCGTGGACCCGACGACGACCGCGATCGGCACATGGAGCGGCGGGCGCTTCATGCACTTCGGCGAGCCGCTGGAGGACGAGCGCCTGCGGGCGCTGCTGCGCCCGGGGGATGGGATCGACACGGTGATCACCGCGGACGTGTATGGCGCGGGCGAGGCCGACGTGGCACTCGGCGAGGCGCTGTCGGGTGTGGACCGCGACAGCTACTGCCTGGTGGGCGCGATCGGCCACGACTTCTACACGGGCGAGCGCGACGGACCCAGGGGCTTCCCGCGCTTCACCGATCCGCGGTTGCGCGACCCGGACGGCTACGCGCAGTACATCCGCATGGCCACCGAGCGCAGCCTCGATCGTTGCGGCGTGGAGCACTTCGACCTGCTGCTGCTGCACAACCCCGATCGGGTCGGCTACTCGAGCCCGGCGGTGTGGGAGGGCATGGAGGCCGTGCGGGAGGCGGGACTGACACGCCTGCTGGGCGTGGCTCCGGGCCCGGCCAACGGCTTCACGCTCGACCTGATCGACTGCCTCGAGCGCTTCGCCGCGCAGATCGACTGGGCGATGATCATCCTCGGCCCGCTCGAGCCGTGGCCGGGCGAGCTCGTGCTCGGGGCGGCCGTCGCCCACGAGGTCAGCCTGATCACGCGCGTGGTGGACTACGGCGGGCTGTTCCATGACGACGTGCTCACCGAGCAGGACTTCGCGGCACACGATCACCGCAAGTTCCGCCCCGACGGCTGGGTGGGTACGGGCCGAGAGAAGCTCGAGCGCATGCGCCCGTACGCCGAGCGTCACGAGCTCACGATGCTGCAGCTGGCGTGCGCTTGGAACCTCTCGCAACCCGCCGTGCGCTGCGTGGCCCCGACCCTGATCCAGGAGGCGCAAGCCGACCCCGCCCATCCGGCACGCCCGATCGAGGACAAGCGCGCCGAGCTCGCCGCGCTGCCCGCCGGCGGGGGTCTGCTGAGCGCCGATGAGGTACAGGCGATCCGCGCGATCGGCGAGAACACGGGCTCCATGACGCTGAAGGGCGCAAGCCTCGAACACGACGGTCCGCCGCGCGCGGACCGCTGGAGCCTGGATGATGGGCTCACGGTGGTGGCCCGGCGTTGGGGCGTGGACCCCGGGCGCGACCTGCTCAAACGAGAGCTCTCGGCGACCAGCGGATGAGGGGTAGAAGACTGTGAGCATCGACTTCGACGGCATCAAGGAAGGGCAGCGCAGGATGTGGGCGTCTGGTGACTATCCCGACATCGCCCGCACGATCGTGAGCGCCGCCGAGATGGTGATCGAGCGGGCGCAGCCCGCCGCGGGCATGAGCCTGCTGGATGTGGCGACGGGCAGCGGCAACGTGGCGATCGGTGCGGCCGCCGCGGGAGCGGACGTGACCGGCCTGGACATCACGCCGACATTGCTCGAGGCCGCGAGCGAGCGCGCGCGCAAGGCCGGCGTGGACGTGCGCTTCGTCGAGGGCGACGCCGAGGCGCTGCCGTTCGAGGACGCGTCCTTTGACCGCGTGACGTCGTGCTTCGGCGTGATGTTCGCGCCGCGCCAACTCCTCGCCGCGAGCGAGCTCGTGCGAGTGGCACGCCCGGGCGCGAGGATCGTGTTCGCGGCGTGGACCCCCGAGGGCCTGAACGGGAGGATGTTCAGGACGATCGGCGCCCACATGCCGCCACCACCGCCGGAGCTGAAGTCGCCTGTGATGTGGGGCGATGAAGACCACGTCCGCTCGCTGTTCGCCGACAGCGGGGCGCAATTGACGTTCGAGCGCCAGGCGGTCACCTTCGAACACGACTCACCGGAGGACTGGTTCCAGTACAACGAACGGGTGCTCGGACCCACGATCATGGCCAAAGCCGCGCTCGAGCCGCAGGGCAGGTGGGCCCCGCTGCGCAGCGAGCTGGTCGAGCTGTACACCGAGGGCAACGAAGCGGACGACGGCGGCTTCCGCGCCCGCGCCGAGTATCTACTGGGCGTCGCTGAGATGCCCGACTGAGCGGCGCACGGGCCCCGAGCCCGGCCAATCCGGCCCGGTCGGACGGCCTACCCGAGATCGAGGGCGTCGGCGAGGGCCCGCAGCTCGGCCACCACGTCCCCTTCCAGGCGCACGTCGGCGAGGTCGTCGAGCGGCGTGGGGCCCTTGGTGATGATGGCGAGCGCGCCGCCACACTCGCGCGTGAGCAGTGGCGGCGCGGCGACCGGGTGGACCTCGAGCGAGGAGCCGATGCACAGCAGCACGTCCGCGCCCGCGCACAGGCTGTGCGCTCGCTCGAGCGCGTCCGCGGGCAGCAGCTCGCCGAACAGCACCACGTCGGGCCTGAGCGGCTCGCCGCAGGCCGTGCAGCGCGGCACGCCCCCGGTGTCGGCTGCGAGCAGAGCGCGGGCCTGCTCGAGCGTGAAGCTGCCGCGACAGCTCATGCACGAGCAGGTGGCGATGCTGCCGTGGACCTCGACCAGCTCGCGGGTGCCGGCCTTGCGATGGAGCATGTCGACGTTCTGCGTGATCACCGCCTCCAGCAGCCCGTGGCGCTCGAGCGCAACGAGCGCGTGGTGGGCAGCGTTGGGGAGCTTGCCGCCGAGCGTGGCGAAGCGCTCGCCGTAGAACCCCCAGAAGCGCACGGGATCGGCGTGAAAGGCGTCGATGTGCGCGACCGCCATCGGGTCGAGGTGCTGCCACAGGCCGCTGCCCGGCGAGCGGAAGTCGGGAATGCCCGAAGGCACCGAGATGCCGGCCCCGGTCAAGGCCACGACCGACCGCGCCGAGCGGATCAGCTCGACCAGGTGGGCGGGCGCCGATCGGGGGGTACGAGCGGCGCCCGCCCCCGAATGTCTCCCCGCCAACGGCGGCCCGCAATCGTCGAACTGCGGATGGCGCTCGTCGGGCGCGGTTCCCGGGGCGGTTGCGTCGCTCATCGCCGAGACCGCCGGAGTCGCGCTCAGCGCCCCTCGAAACGCGCCTGGCGTTTTGCGAGGAACGCGGCGATGCCCTCGCGCGCGTCCTCGCTCGCGAACACCTGGGCGAAGGCGTTCTTCTCGGCATCGATCCCCTGGTCGAGATCGCTCGTTCCGGAGACGCGCTTGATCTGACGGGCGGCGAGGGGCGCCTGTGCGGCGAGCTTGCGCGCCCACTGCAGGGCGGTGTCGAGCAGTTCGTGGTCGTCGACCACGCGGTTGACGAGCCCGAGCTCGAACGCTTCCTCGGCCAGGATGGGGTCGCCGACGAGGTTCATCTCGAGCGCCTTGTTGGCGCCCACGAGGCGGGGCAGACGCTGGGTGCCGCCGAAGCCGGGGATGATCCCAAGCTTGATCTCGGGCTGCCCGAAGAACGCGGAGCGCGCGGCGATGCGCACGTCGCAGGCCATCGCCAGCTCGCAACCTCCGCCGAATGCCAGGCCGTTGACGGCGGCGATCGTGACGATGCCGTTCGCTTCGAACTCGCGGAACAGCGCGTGTGCGCCGTCCACCAGCGCCGCCCCGGAAGACTCGTCCAGCGTGGTGAACGCCTTGATGTCGGCCCCGGCGCAGAACAGGAACGGGTTGGAGGAGGCGATCACCAGCGCCCGCACGGGTGGCTGGGACTCGCTGCTCAGCTTCCTCCACACCTTCTGCAGGTCCTCGACCATCTGCGGCGAGAGCGAGTTCATCTGCCCGTTGGCGAGCCACGCGATGGCCACGCCGTCCTCGCGCGTCTCGAGCTTGATGACCTCGGCCGGCTGGTCGGCGTCAGGCTGGGGGTAGGCGTAGAAGCCCTGACCGCTCTTCTGCCCCAGCCGCCCCTGGGCAACGAGCCGTCGCAGGATGGTGGGCGGCGCGAAGCGCTCGCCGTAGCGCTCCTGGGCGCTCTCCATGCGCTCGAGGATCACGTCCAGTCCCTCGCTGTCGGCCTTCATGAACGGGGGCATCAGGCCACGACGCGGATCCAGTCCCGCGCCGGCCATCATCCCGAAGTCGATGTCGCGGTGGGTGGCCACGCCCTCCTCGAGCACGAGGCAGGCCTCCAGCAACGTCTTCAGCGCCAGCTTCTCGACGAGCTCGGGCACGTCCGGCTCGGCCTCCCCCTTGATGTTCGGCTCGCCCTGGGGGTCATAGAAGCCGTCGCCGCCGGTCTTGGCGCCGAGCTTGCCGTTGGCGACGAGCTTCTGCATGCCCTTGGGGACGTAGAAGCGTTCCTCGCCGTAGGACTCGAGCAGATGCTCGGCGACGTGGAGCACGGTGTCCAGACCGAGCAGGTTGACGAGGTAGTAGGGGCCGACCGGCACCACGCCTGCCGCACCGACGCCCTCGTCGATCAGCTTGATCGACAGGCCCTTCTCCTCCTGCTCGCGCCAGATCTCGGCGATCCCCGAGTTTAGGATGCGGTTGACGACGAAGCCGGGGACCTCCACGCACGTGATCGGCTGCTTGCGAATCGCCTGGGCGAACGTGAGCGTCGCTGTGACCGTCTCGGCGGAGGTCTCCTCGCCCTCGACGATCTCGATCAGCGGCATGATGGACGCCGGGTAGAAGTAGTGGAAGCCGATCACCTTCTCGGGGCGGAGCGTCGCTTCGCCGATCTCGGTGATCGACAGCGAGGAGGTGTTGGAGGCAAGGATCGCGTGCCCCGGGGTGGCGGCGTCGAGCTCGGCGAACACGCTCTGCTTGATGTCCATACGCTCGGGCACCGCCTCGACCACGAGGTCGACGTCGCCGAAGCGCTCATACGAGGTCGTGCCGTGGATGCGGCCGAGCACCTCCTCGATCTGAGCCTCGCCCTGCTCGGCCGTGAGCCGGCCCTTCTCGACGAGCTTTCCGACCTGGCCACTGGTGACGTTGCGGGCCTCATCGAGACCTGCCTGGACGAGTGCGTCGTCGATGTCCTTGAGCACCACGGGGATACCCGCGGCGGCGATCGTTTGGGCTATCTGGCCGCCCATGGTGCCGGCGCCAACGACGGCGGCTCTGAACACGAACATGCGTAGGTCTCCTCTGCTGGCTGGGGGTGGGGAGCCTAGCGAAGCGCCGACGGCGGCCGGCCCTACCTTATTAGGCGCGCGCGGGCTTACGCGGCCGCGCGCTAGTGAGCTACGGCTCGGCAACGCTCACGGGCTATGTGAACCCCGATGGCGAGAGCACCTCCTAGTACTTCCAGTACGGGCTGACAAGGGACCACGGCGGGCAGACGGCGATCGCCGACGCCGGGACGGGGACGAGCACGGTGAAAGTGAGGTGACCCGAGGTCGTCGACTGGTCGACAGCCACGGCCGCAGGGCCGTAATCGTGGGACGAGGTGGCCCGGCGGACGCTTACGGTGTACGAGGCGCTGCGCGCCTTGCTCAGACTACTAGGACGACTCCTCTACGTTGCCGAAGACGGAGCAGGTTCCGGCGTCGTCGTATGTGCTCATCGTTCCGGAGACGACCTCGGTGGACGATGGTCTGTAGGCGAAGGTGATCTGCGCGGGGGCGGCCGTTGTATCCGTGACTGTTTCTCCGGTCATGAAGTCACCCTCTTTGCCCGTCAGGTTGGTCGCGTTGGCGTTGGCCACTGCGCTAATGGCGATGGCGGCGTCGTTCGTCGCCGTCGTGGCGTCGATGTCCACATCGCCGCCCGTGCACCTCAGCGCCAGCGTGAGGCCTCCGAAATCGGACAGGAGCGTCACGTCGGTCGTCGAGGCGCTTTCGGTGTTGATCTGCGCGAAGCTCCGCCCGGCGAGGTTGCTCGCTGTGGTCGCGTTTTCGGCGTCAGTCGCGTCTGTGGCGTTTTCGGCGTTAGTCGCGTCTGTGGCGTTAGTCGCGTTTGTGGCGTTGGCGACCGCGCTCGAGACCTGATCTCCCTTGATCTTGCCCGTGATCGTCCCCGCAGTGGTCGCGTTGGTCGCGTTCGTCGCGTTGGTCGCATTCGCCGCGTTCGTGGCGTTCGTCGCATTGGTCGCATTCGCCGCGTTCGTCGCGTTGGTCGCGTTCGTCGCATTGGTCGCATTGGTCGCATTCGTCGCGTTCGCCGCCTTGGTCGCGGACGGGACCGTTGGGAACGTCGCGACGTTCACGTCTGTTCCTGTCACGGTGTGCTTTCTGAGCTTGTTACCGGTGACCGAGCCGTTCCTCAGTAGAGCGCCGTTGAGCGTGTCGCTGACAGCGTACGACGTTCCGCCGAGTGCAATGAACAGCGCGAGCGTCGCGATGACGGTCGATGGCTGGAGCGTGAATTTGGACCTCATTTGATGCTCTCCTCCGAATAGTGTTCAGACAGGCTACGGCATCGGTACTTCCTTGAGCTCGTTCGACTCGCACCTCTCACTAACGTAGGGTGGCAACAGCGCGAGTTCCTCACGCGGTGTGCCAGCACGCCCCATCGCCCGCGAGCATACACCCACTCCAACAGCCGACACCGTCAGCGCGTGGCTGCTCGGGGTACGCCCTATTCCGTTTTAACGCTGACGCTCTGCGAGCGCGTGCGGCCGCACGCCTTCGCCTGCACGGTCAGCTGATACTGGCCCGGCGCCGCCGGCAGCGTGCCGAGCCAGCCGCTCCACACGAGTTGGCTGACACCCTTGGGGACCTTGCGGGTGGCGACGGTGCTGGGCGCGGCGCCGAGGGGCGTTACCAGCAGCGCTGCCTCGGCCGGGGCTGAGACATGGAAGGACACCACGATCGGCTTGCCGGCGTGCGCCGGTGAGGGCCTGGCGAGGACGTCGCTCAGCGTCAGCCGGCAGGAGCCGCTCCCCCCACCTTCGTGCGAGTGCGATTCGCTGGCCGGCGGCGTAATCGAGAACGACCAGACGTTCTGATGTGTTTTGCTGTTTTCCGCGTCGCCTTCTTCGATCGTCTTTTCCAGCGTCGTCGACGTGGGCGCGGTGGTGGATACGTGCAGGTCCTGGCCGCCGACGAGTTCCAGCGATTCGGCCATGTAGTGGCTGGTGGTGGCGAAGCCGGTGTAGTTCGCGCCGCAGTCGTAGTCTTCGTTGCTCTCCGTCGCGTCCGGGATCGCGAGCGTGAGCAGTACCTCGTGACCGCTGCGGTGGCCGCTGACCTCGACCGCGAACGAGTTCCCCGACACTGGCGGTTCGCAGTCGAATGGGCCTTCTTTGCCGTTGACGCCGAACAGGTGCCAGTGCGCGTCGGAGTAGTCCCCGCTGCCGGCGCCGCTCACCACACCGTCTTTGTCCACGCTGAAGGAGAAGCGCAGCTCGACGAGGTAGTAGGCGTCGCTGGTCGAGGTGAGTTCGTCGGCTTGAAGCTCGCCGTGGTCGACTCTGATCCCTTCCGCGGTTCCCGTCCACACGCCGCCGGCGAGGGCGCTTGCGGGCGCGAGTGCCAAACCGCAGACGATCAGCGCTATCAGCACCGCAAGAGAGGTGCCGGCCCGCGGTGATCGAGGCGATCGTGGGCGTACGCTCATCGCCCGCGAGTGTATACCCGGGCGCCGCGGCTAGGCGGGCACTGCCGCCGGCTCCTCCACGCGTCGCGGCAACAGCGTCTCGCGGGCGATCACGAGGCGCTGGATCTGCGACGTGCCCTCGTAGAGTTGCATGATCTTGGCGTCGCGGAAGAGCTTCTCCACGGGGTACTCCTTGATGAAGCCGTAGCCGCCATACACCTGCACGGCTTCGGTGGCCGTCTTCATCGCGGTGTCGGCGGCGAAGCGCTTGGCGTGGGAGGAGACGAGCGTGTTGCGTTCGCCGTTGTCGAGCATCGCCGCCGACTTCCACGTGAGCAGGCGCGAGGCCTCGATCTCGGTGGCCATGTCCGCGAGGATGAACTGGATCGCCTGGTGCATGGCGATGGGAACGCCGAACTGGACGCGTTCCTTGGCGTAGTCGACCGCGAACTCCATCGCCGCGCGGGCGATACCGGTCGCCATCGCCGCCACCCCGGGCCGGGTGCGGTCGAGCGTCATCATTGCCAGCTTGAAGCCATGGTTCTCCTCGCCGAGCAGGTTCTCGGCGGGGACCTCGACGTCGTTGAAGGAGATGGTGGCCGTGTTGGAGGCGCGCTGGCCGAGCTTGTCCTCCTTCTTGTCCACGACCACGCCCCACTCGCGCTCGACCACGAACGCCGAGATGCCGCGGTGGCCGGCGTCCTTGTCGGTCTTGGCGTACACCGTGTAGAAGTCGGCGTAGCCGCCGTTGGTGATGAAGCACTTGGAGCCGTTGAGGACGTACTTGTCGCCCTTGCGCACGGCGGTGGTGCGCATGCCGGAGACATCAGATCCGGCATCCGGCTCGGTCAGGCAGAAGGACGCGAGCCTGGGCGCTTCGGTGAGCATGCCGAAGTACTTCTTCTTGATCTCCTCCGAGCCGCCCAGCCCGATCGGGGCGGTGGCCAGGCCGTTGCAGCCCAGCGAGGTCTGGATGCCCGAGCAGCCCCACGAGAGCTCCTCCTCGATCAGGCAGCCATCGAGGTAGCTCGCCCCCGCGCCGCCGTACTCCTCGGGGACGTGCGAGTTCATGAGGCCCACGTCCCACGCCTTCTTGATGATGTCCGCGGGCCACGTGCCGTCCTTGTCGTACTCCCAGGCGACCGGGCGTATCTCCTTGGCGGCGAAGTCGTGGGCCATCTCGCGCAGGTTCTTCTGCTCATCGGTAAGCGTGAAATCGACCATGCTCGGATCTCCTAGTGGGCTGGCACGTGAGAATAGATTGACTGGTCAGTCAACATCGGCGGGTCCAGAGTAGCGAACTACCGCTCGATCAGCAAGAATCGAGCTCCGTGCACAGCGTGCCCTCGATTGTGGTGTTCGCCTTCATCGAAAACTCGCTCGCCTTCGTGGTGTTCGGAGCGGTCGCGTTCTCGCTGCTGATGTCGTTCCTGTTCCTGGCCACACGCGGTACCGAAAGCGCCTACGACCGGATCGGCGCGGGCGGGATGACCAGAGAAGGCGAGTACGGCGAGAACCCCATCGCTGCGGCGGACTCGAGCGCCGCGCGCGCCGAGCGCGAGCGGGAGATCCGCCAGATGCTCCTCGCCCGCAGCGAACGGCTCGTGCGCAGGGGACAGCCGGCCCTGGATGTCGAGGCGGAGCTGGCGCGGCTGTTGGAGGGAGGATCCTCTCCGGAGGGGGAGGGCGCGCCGTCCACGCATGACGCCGAGCTCGTGACCGAGATCCGCCAGCTCGTGGTCGCACGCAACGAGCGGCGCGCGCGCCAGGGCCAGGAGCCGCTCGACGTGGACACCGAGGTGGCGCGAACGCTGAAAGAGCTCGAGCCGTGAGAAATCCGTCGCGCCGTCGGGTATAAACGCGCCATGACCAACGCGCGCCGCTTTCAGCTCGATGAGATCACCCTCCGGCCCGGCACCTACTTCAACCCCCAGACCGAGATCATGATCGTCGTCGACGACTCGCCCGAGATCGACCACGAGATCTTCGAGACTGGCGACTTCGAGGCAGACGAGTGGGTGCTGATCTCCGAGGACGCCCCACTCGACGAACACAAGCGCGACGACATGGTCGAGCGCTTCCAGATCTCCCATGGTGCCAGCGCCGAGCTGCCCCCCGACGACGACGTCGACGATGACGTGGACGAAGACGAAGAAGAGGACGAGCTCGAGGGCGTTGAGGATCTGGAGTTCGACCAGGAGTGACGCCCCGGCCGCGGCGCCGATGACCGCGCTCGGCGAGACGCCTGCGCAACTGCCGGCGGCCGGGCGGTGTTCGAGCATGCGTGCGCCCTCCCAGCAACCATCGCGCTGCAACGAGCGCTGCAGCCGCGGCCTCGCTCGCGCGTAGCATCCGCCCGATGCGTGCCAAGCACCTCGCGGTGCTCGTCGCGGGTTTCCTCGCGTGTTGCGGTCTCGTTGCGCCTGTCGCGTTGGCCCGCGGAGCTGCCGACAGCCTCGGGCCCGCCCGCGCGCACCCCCGCGCCCGCGCTGCAAGCCACGGGCCGACGGTGTCCGCCGTGCTTCAGGCCCTGCGCCAAACGGGAGCGATCAGTGAAACGACGTACACCGCGGACTACGCGGCATACGTGGGCGCGAAATCCTCGGCGGCCAAGCTGAGCGGCACTCGTAAGGAAGAACTGAGCACCGTGCTGGCGAACGTGCAGGCGATGGCCGCGGCCGGTGAGCTGATCCCATCGCGGCTGCCCGCGGTGTTCCTGACGCTCGAACGCAACCGCCAGTGGTGGACGACCGAACCGCTGCTGGCCAGCGACGAGCACGTGAGCTTTCCCGGAAGCCACATCATCTGGGAGCACTACCCCGGACAGGGGCTCGAGATCCAGTGGCTGGCGACCTTCGGCGAGGCCAACGGCTACTACCTCTCCGGTCACGAAAACACCAACCTGCGCGAACTGCTGAACGAAGTCATCCCGCTGGCGACGGACCGCGCCGGTGGCATCGCCTGGGAGTACATGTTCGACTTCGACGGCGGCACGCCGCCGTGGACGAGCGGCCTCTCTCAGGGCACCGCCATCCAGGTGCTCGCGCGCGCCTACTCGCGCCTGAAGGACCCCGCCTACCTCACCGCGGCGCAGCAGGCGCTCGGCATCTTCCAGACGCCGCCGCCACAGGGCGTGCGCGTGAGCACGCCCGTGGGGGCGCTGTACGCGGAGTACACCTACGCGCCCACCGACAGGATCCTCAACGGCTTCATCCAGGCGCTCGTGGGGCTCTACGAATACACCACCATCACCAAGGACCCGCTCGGGCAGACGCTGTTCGAAGCCGGCGACGCGGAGGCGCGGGCGATCGTTCCGTTCTACAACACGGGCGCATGGTCGCTGTACGACCAGTTCGGCGAATCCGACCTGAACTACCACGAACTGCTCGCCGAATTCCTCCAGCACCTTTGCGAACGCACGCGCAAGGGGCCGCCGATCTCCCCGACGGGCGTGCCGATCGCGGGCGATCAGCTCTACTGCACCACCGCCGCCAGCTTCACCGCCGACCTGCACACGCCACCGGTGATCTCGCTGCTCTCCAAGACGTTGCCCGCGGGGGCGCGCGCGGGCGTGCAGATGTCGCTGTCGAAGGTCTCGACGGTGGAGCTGACGGTCAGCCAGGGCGCGAAGGTCGTGTGGAGCAACCGGGCCGTGGTCGAACGCGGCAAGCCCAAGCTGCTGTGGATCACCCCGGCCAAGGGGGGGACGTTCTTGGTGACACTCGCCGCGACCGACCTGGCGGGCAACGTCGCCACCGCCAGCGGGACGGTCGTGGTCGCGCGTCACTAGCCTCCCTGCCCCCCATCGTCCCCGGAGGGGGAGCCTAGACTAGGCGCGAGTGACTTCCCTTCAGGCGACCCGCGTACGCAGGCCAGGGACATGAGCAGACTTGGCCACGCCTGGCGCGCGCTCGAGCCCGAGCAGCGACTCGCCGGGCTCGCCGCGCTCGGGCTGTTCGCGTCGATGTTCCTTCCCTGGTACAGCAAGACGGACACCTTCGTGGTCCACAGCGCGGCCAAGGCCACCGCGACCAGCCTCAGCGCCTTCCAGGCGTTCTCGTTCGTGGAGGCAGCCGTGCTGCTGGTCAGCGCCGGTGTCCTGACGATGCTCTTCGCCCGCGGTGAGGGACGCGTCTTCCAGCTGCCGGGCGGCGACGGCCTGGTCGTGTTGGTCGCCGGGGGCTGGAGCGCCCTGCTGATCTTCTACCGGCTGCTCGACAAGCCGGGACTGCAGGGCAATGAACGCGTCACCGCGACCGTGGGCGTCGAGTGGGGAATCTTCATCGCCCTGCTGCTGGCCCTCGGCCTCGCCTACGCCGGCGCCCGGATACGCGCGCTGGAACGTCCCGAACCACCGCTGCGTCGAGCGCGCAGCGCCCGGGGGCCCGGCCCGCGCGACCCCGCGGACTGGCGCGAGCCGCGTGACCACGGCGCCGCGCCGGGCCCGGCGGAGGACGAGACGACCGCCGTGATAGCTCCGGCGCAGATCCGCGTGCGCCCCGCGGCGCCCGCGGGCAGCGGACGCGGGCGCGGCCACTACCCGCCCGCACCTCCGTCGTCGTCCCCGCAGGGGGAGGGGGAGCAGCTCTCCTTCGAGGACCCGCCCATGCGCCCGGACGGCTGAGGCCGCCCCGACACAGCGCGAGCGGGTGCACGCCTCCTATCATTGCCCTGACGATGCCCGACCCCGAATCCCCGGCGCCCGCCTCCGTGAAAGACGTGGCCGCCGGCCTGCGTGGCGTCGGATACCTGCCGGGAGAGTCCACCGCACTGGTGTCGTTCCTGGCGACGAAGCTCGGCAAGCCGGTGCTCGTCGAGGGCCCGGCGGGCGTGGGCAAGACCGAGCTCGCCAAGGCGCTCGCGTCCTATCTCGGGCGCGAGCTCGTGCGCCTGCAGTGCTACGAGGGCCTGGACGAGGCCAAGGCGTTGTACGAGTGGAACTACCGCAAGCAGTTGCTGCGGATCCAGGCCGAGGCGCAGGGCTCGGGCTGGGAGGCCGTACAGGAGGACATCTTCGGCGAGGAGTTCCTGCTGGCGCGCCCGCTGATGACCGCGATCGCCTCCGAGCTGCCGGTGGTGCTGTTGATCGACGAGATCGACAAGACCGACCAGGAGTTCGAGGCGATGCTGCTGGAGGTGCTCTCGGACTTCCAGATCTCGATTCCCGAGCTCGGACGAGTGGAGTCGCGCACCCACCCCGTGGTGCTGCTGACGTCGAACAACTCGCGCGAGCTGACCGAGGCGCTCAAGCGCCGCTGCCTGTACCTGTGGCTCGACTACCCCGCGCTCGAGCACGAGCTGGAAATCGTGCGCCTGCACGCGCCCGAGCTCTCCGAGACGGTCGCCAGGCGCCTGGTGGAGGTGATCGGCATGGTACGCGAGCTCGACCTGAAGAAGCCGCCGTCGATCGCCGAGTCGATCGACTGGGCTCGGGCGCTGCTGCTGCTGGGCGTCAAGGACATCGACGAGGACACCTTCCTGGAGACGATGTCGGTGATCGTCAAGCACCGCACGGACATGGACGTGGTCGCCGATCGTGTGGGGCTGAAGCTGCGCTCGCCCGCCGATGTCGCCTGACCGACACGACGGACCGGAATCCGTCGTGTCCCACTCAAACCGAAAAGACGGACCGGAATCCGTCTCGGCCCCCTCCGAACCGGAAGGCCTGCCGGCGCGCATCCTGGAGCTCGGCGAGGAGCTGCGACGCGAAGGCGTGGCGGTGGGCACCTCGGAGATGCTGGACGCGTTCGAGGTGCTGCGCGAGATCAGCTGGACCTCTCAGGAGGACTTCCGCGAGGCGCTCGCGGCGACGCTCGCCAAGAGCCAGGAGGACCGGCGCATCTTCGAGCTGGTATTCGAGCGCTTCTTCTTCCGCGCCGTGGAGCTGGCCGCTTCGCGCGAGGGCATCCGCGAGGATGAGGTGGCCGGCCTGGGCGAGCTCTCCGAGGACGAGCTCGAGGCCCTGCGCATGCAGATAGCGGCCGCCGTGCGGGACGGCTCGGAGGGCGCGATGCGGGACCTCGCGCGGATGGCGATCGCGGCGTTCGCGCGCCGCCAGGAGGGCTCGGGGGTGATCGGCGTGGACGTGCAGCGCATCCGCCGGGCGCTGGGCCTGCGCGCCGAGGCCCAGCCGGAGCTGCCCGCCGAGGACCCGCGTCGGGAAGGCCTGCCGCGCGAGTCGCTGCGGCGCTTCGAGGCGCTGCTGCGGCGCGAGCTCGAGCGCGCGCAGATTGAGCGCACGGGCAACCTGCCGCCCTCACGGCCGCTGGGCGAGCTCGACCGCGCGCTGCCCTCGGGTCCGCTGGCCGACCTCGCGGCGGTCCACCGCGTGGTCGCCCAGCTGCGGCGCCGGCTGGCCACCCAGGGCATGCAGGCACGGGGCCACCGCCACCACGCGCACGTGGACGTCAGACGGACGATGCGCGCCTCGCTGCAGACCGGCGGCGTCCCGGTGGTGCTGAAGTTCCGCCCGCGCAGGCCCAAACGCCCGGAGATCTTCGTGCTGTGCGACGTCTCCACCAGCGTCACCTCCGCGTCGGTGTTCTTCCTGTCCGTGCTGCACGCGCTGCACGACACGTTTCGCAAGATGCGCTCCTTCGTGTTCATCGAGCGCATCTCCGAGGTGACGGACATATTCGAACGCGAGCGTGACTTCAGGGCCGTGAGCGAGCGCATCTCCAGTGACGCGGGCGTGGCGGACATCTCCGGCTACACCGACTACGGGCGCGTGTGGTCGGAGTTCCTGACCCAGGTGGAGGACGAACTGCACCCGCGCGCGACCGTGATCGTGCTCGGCGACGCGCGCACGAACGGGCGCGACCCGCGCGCGGACGTGTTCGCGCAGATCGCCGCCCGCGCGGGGCGCACGTTCTGGCTGAACCCGGAGCCACGCCTGTACTGGAACTACGGCGATTCGGTGATCGCCGCCTACGAGCAGTACTGCACGGCGTTCGAGTGCTGGACGACCGCCCAGCTCGAGGACTTCGTGCGCGCGCTCACCCGCCCCGTGATCGCCGCCGCGCGCTAGACGGCCGATAGGCGGCGCGAGGCGGCGTCCTCAGTCGCTCGCGTACCGAAGCCGGGAGACACTCGCTTCGCTCGCATCCCCGTTTCGGCCAGCACGCCACGCGGGCGGGTGGGCTTTCAATCTTGGCCTCGCTTGCCTCTCGGCCGTCTACGTCCCACGCAGCGGCTTCGGCCGCGCGCTAGCATCCCGCGGGACCTGAGCAGACACCAGGGGTGCTGGCGGGAAGGCCGGCTGAGATGGCGCACGGGAAACGCGATTCCCCCGGCGCCGACCCTTAGAACCTGTGGGGTAATGCCCGCGAAGGGAGTGACTTGTCGACCGAACTGCAATCTCGCGCACAACCCGCCGGCCACGGGCGAGCGCGGGGCGAGGGGATGGCGGTGGCGGTGGCGGACGTGAGCCACGTCTACCACGGCCGGGACGGCGCCGAGGTGCGGGCGCTGGACGGGCTGTGGCTGCATGCGGCACCCGGAGAGCTGGTGGCGGTGGTCGGCCCCAGCGGCTGCGGCAAGAGCACACTGCTCGAGCTGATCTGCAAGCTGCAGACCCCCGATGCGGGGACGCTGAGGTGCGCGCCCGCCGTGCTCATGGCCCAGCGCGATCTGCTGCTCCCGTGGCTGAGCGCCGTCGACAACGCGGCCCTCGCGCTGCGCATCGCGGGGAAGCCTCGCGCCGAGGCGCGCGCATGCGCGGCGGCCCTGTTCGCCGAGCTGGGGCTCGACGGCTTCCAGCGCGCCCGCCCGCACGAGCTCTCCGGCGGCATGCGCCAGCGTGTGGCGTTCGCGCGCACGCTGCTGTCCGGCAAGCCGCTGCTGTGCCTGGACGAGCCGTTCGGCGCCCTGGACGCGATCACCCGCGGTGAGATGCAGGACTGGCTCGCTAGCACGCTCGCGCGCGACCCCAGGACGGTGGTGCTCGTGACCCACGACGTCGAGGAGGCGATCCTGCTGGGCGATCGTGTGGCGGTGCTCTCGCACAGGCCGGGGCACGTGGTGGCCGAGTTGCAGGTGCAGCTCGCGCGCCCCCGCGCGCGCACCGACCCCGATGTGCTCGCGCTCCGCGAGCAAGCGCTCGGCGCTCTGGGCGCGGGTGGGCGGCGGTGAGCGGCAGGCCCGGGGCACGGTTCGCCCGCGCGCGGCGCGCCGTCCCCGCGGTGGTGCTCGCGGGCGCGCTGCTGGCGGCGTGGGAGCTCTACGCGGACTTCTCCGGCGTGCAGGAAGACCTGCTCCCCGCCCCCCATGCCGTGGCGAGCTCGCTGTGGAGCAACGGCGCGCTCGTGTGGCACAACTTCACGGTCACCGCCGAGCAGGTCGTGCTGGGACTGGGACTGGCGCTCGCGAGCGGTTTCGCGCTGGCGATCGCAATGCATCTCTTCCCGCTCGTGCGCCGGGCCGTGTACCCGCTGGCGGTCGGCTCGCAGGCCGTGCCGATACCCGTGATCGGCGTGCTGCTGGTGTTCTGGTGGGGCTTTGGGATCTTCCCCAAGCTGGTGGTGATCGCGTTGATCTGCTTCTTCCCGGTGGTGGTCGCGACGGTCGACGGCCTGGCGGCCGTGGATCCCGAGCAGCCGAAGCTGCTGCGTACGCTCGACGCCTCCCGCTGGCAGGCGTTTCGCTTCGCCGAGCTGCCGGCGGCGCTGCCGGCGGCGCTCAGCGGCGCACGCATCGCGCTGGCTGTCGGCGTGATCGGCGCGTTCATCGCCGAGACGAGCACCCCGAGCACCGCGGCGTATGCGGGCCTCGGGCGCGAGATCATCACCGACGCGGGCGGCTTTCAGACCCCACGTGCGTACGCGGCGACGGCCGTGCTGGTCGCGTTCGCGGTCGCCTGCTTCTACGCCCTCGCCCTGGCCGAGCGCATGTTGATCCCCTGGAACGTCCACACACGAGGAGAGAAACGTTGACCACGAGCGAGCCAACGCCGCGAGCCGTCCCGGCCGCGCCAACGACCCGGGCCGTGCCGGCCGGGTCGCCGACGCGGTCCGGGTTGCACTCCCGAGCAGCCTCGCCCGCGGACTCGCGCCGGCGTCCCTCGGGTCGCGGCCTGCTGCTGGCGCTGGCGGGCCTGGCGCTCGCCCTGGCGCTGGGCGCCTGCGGCGCCAAGCAGGACGTGATCTCGGCGCCTGTCGCCAAGCGCTTCACGATCATGCTCGACTGGTTCCCCAACGCCGATCATGCGGCCCTGTACGCGGCGATCGCGCACGGGGACTTCCGGGCGGTCGGCCTGAACGTCGAACCGGTCGTGCCTGCGGAAACGGCCGAACCGCTGAAGCTGCTGGAGGCCGGCAAGGTGGACATGGCGATCTCCTATGAGCCGCAGCTCCTGCTGGCTCGCGATCAGGGTCTGAAGCTGGTGTCGATCGCGGCCCTGGTGCAGCGCCCGCTGACCTCCATCATCGCTCTGCCCGAACAGCATGTGCACGATGTGGCCCAGCTTGCGGGCAAGACGGTGGGCACCGCCGGCATCCCCTACCAGGCGGCCGAGCTGCGCTCGATCCTGCAGCATGCGGGCGTGAGCCCGTCGAAGGTCAAAGAAGTGAACGTGGGCTTCAACCTCGTGCCGGCGATGCTCTCCGGCAAGGTGGCCGCCACGCTCGGCGGCTACTGGAACTACGAGGCCGTGCAGCTGCGCCTGATGCACAAGCATCCGCTGGTGATCCCCGTCGACCAGGCGGGCGTGCCCACCTATGACGAGCTCGTGCTCGTGGTGCGCGAGGACGAGGCGCACACCGACGGTCAGGACCTGCGCGCGTTCCTGCAGGCACTCACGCGCGGGGAGCGCGAAGTGCGCCGCGATCCAGCCGCAGCGGCGTCGCTGGTTGTCAAGGCGAACCCCACGCTCGAACCGAAGCTCCAGCTCGAATCGATCACACAGACGCTGCCGGCCGCGCAACCGACCGACACGAGCAACCCGTTCGGCTGGCAGGAACCCACCGCGTGGGCGGCGTTCGGCAACTGGATGTACTCGCACGGACTGCTCCAGCACGACCCCAACGGCGGACTGCCGCCGTTCACCAACGAGTTCCTGCCGGGCCAGGGGATCTAGCGTCCGCACCACTGCGCGCTGCGGTCGAGGATCGTGCTTGACTGCGCGTGATGGCGTCGCCGGGCAGCATGAACGCGATGGTCTTCGAGCAGGTCGGGCAGCCGCTGCGGCTGGTGGAGCGGTCGATCCCCGAGCCCGAGCCGGGTCAGCTGCTGATCAAGGTGGAGGCCTGCGGGGTGTGCCGCACCGACCTGCACCTGCTCGACGGCGAGGTCGAGATCGCCGAGCCGCCGCGCATCCTCGGGCACCAGATCGTCGGCACGGTCCTATCGGGCGCGGAGACGGCCGAGACCGGCAGCGCGGAGCGGGCGGCGCGCGGCGGCGGGGCCGCACAGTCGGACCCCGCCCGCCCGCGCCGCGTGGGCGTACCGTGGCTCGGCTGGACTGACGGCGAGTGCGTGTACTGCAAGAGCGGGCGCGAGAACCTGTGCCCGAACGCCCGCTTCACCGGGCGCGACATCGACGGCGGCTATGCCGAGTACGCGGTTGCCGACGAGCGCTACTGCTTCCCGGTCCCCGACAGCTACGTAAACGAGCAGGCCGCCCCGCTGCTGTGCGCGGGGTTCATCGGCTACCGCGCGCTGCGCATGTGCGGCGACGCCCAGCGCGTGGGCCTGTACGGCTTCGGCGCGTCCGCCCACATCCTCGCGCAGGTGTGCAACTGGCAGGGACGCAGCGTGTTCGCTTTCACGCGCAGCGGCGACGAGGCCACGCAGGCGTTCGCGCGCGAACTGGGCGCCGTGTGGGCCGGCGGCTCGGAGGAGCGGCCGCCCGAACCGCTCGACGCGGCGATCATCTTCGCGCCTGTGGGCGCGCTCGTGCCGCTCGCGCTGCGCGCGGTCGCGCCCGGCGGCACGGTCGTCTGCGGCGGCATCTACATGAGCGAGATCCCCGCCTTCCCGTACTCGATCCTGTGGCAGGAGCGCACGCTGTGCTCGGTCGCCAACCTCACCCGCCGTGACGGCGAGGAGCTGCTGGCGCTGGCGCCGCGCGCGGGCGTCGAGACACATGTCACCACCTATCCGCTGGATGCGGCCAACGACGCCCTCGCCGACCTGCGCGCGGGGCGCTTCAGGGGCGCCGCCGTGCTGATCCCCTAGTCGCGGCCCCGGGGCGGCCGCGCCAGAATGTCGGAACAATTCATCATCCGACCCGTCGTGGTGTATTGTCCAGACAGCCAACTCTGTTCGATGGGGGAAGCAATGGCGAGCGTAAGTCCGGAGAAGACCAGATGGATGCGCGGCCCGTCCACGCCGCTTCGTGGCGCCCTGTTGGGCCTGCTGCTCGAACGCCCTGGCCATGGTGGCGATCTCGCCAACCGCCTGGCCGCGCGACTCGGCGAAACCTGGCGCGTGGACACGAACGACGTGTACCGCCTGCTCGAGCAGCTCGAGAAAACCGGCCTGGCGGTATCGCGCGACGAGCCCAAGCGCAACAACCACCGCCGCACGCACCTCGTGTACTACCCGACCGAGGAGTCCTCCGAGGCGCTGACGCTGTGGATGGAGACACTGCTGCCGAGGGAGCCGGTGCGCCTGGGGTTGCAGGCAAAGCTGTCCGTGGCGCGCCAACAGGACGCGCACAGGCTGCTCGAGGCGCTCAAGGCATACGAGCGCGAGTGCCTGGTGCTGGCGCAGCTGGTCACCCCCACCGACGGTCGCGGGCGCTCGTGGACGGCGCTGTGCCTGGACTGCACTCGCGACGCCGTCTACGCACAGCTGCAGATCGAGACCGAGTGGGCACAGCGCACGCGCAGACGCATCAACGAGTTCCTGGAACGCCAGCAATAGCCTCACCGGCCGAGATGACGCCGCTGCTCTCCTTCGTGAACGTCAGCAAGCGCTATCACGACGGGGGCCGGGAGATCCCCGTGCTCGACGGCGTCTCGCTGGACGTGGACGCCGGCGTGTCCGTCGGCGTCCTCGGGGCGAGACGTTCGGGCAAGTCCACGCTGCTACGCCTGGCGGCGGGCATCACGCTGCCCGACCACGGCTCGATCCGCTTCCAGGGGCGCGACATCACGCGCATGAGCGGGCGCGAGCGCGGCGGACTGCTGCGCGGTCAGATCGCGTTCGTATCGAGCACCGACTGGCGCGCCAACCCCGGCGAGAGCGTCGTCGACCACGTGGCCACGTCATTGGGCAGCGAGGGGCTGACGATGCGCGAGGCCCGCAGGCGGGCGAGCCGGGTCCTCGAAGAGGTCGAGGTCGGAGCCGGCGACGCCGAGGCGTCGATGACCTCGCTCGCGCCGGCGGAGCGTGCGCGGGTGATGCTCGCGCGGGCGCTCGCCCACGAGCCGCGCCTGCTGGTGGCCGACGAGCCGGCCCTGACACCCTCTCCCGGCGAGCGCGACCGGTTCTACGCGCTGCTGCGAGGCGCGGCGGGCGAGCGCAACATGACACTGGTGATGGCCTCGCAGGAGATGGCGGCGCTGCAGGGGACGCGGATCCTGATGTCGATCGCCGGCGGCGAAGTGGTCTCCACCGAGCCGCGGGGCACCGTGGTGCCGCTGCCCAGGCGCGCCTGAGCGGAGCGGGCCACGCAGTGAGCACGCTCGAGCTGCGCGAGGTCGTCAAGCACTACTCGACCGCCATCGAGACCGTGAAGGCCGTCGACGGCGTGTCGTTGACCATCCGCCCGGGGGAGTTCGTGGCGCTGTACGGCCCGAGCGGCTCGGGCAAGACGACGCTGCTGCTGCTGGCGGCCGCGCTCAGCCGACCGGATAGCGGCAGCGTGCACTTCGACGGCAAGGTGCTGGGCGAGCTCTCCGAGCGCGAGGCCGCGCTGTATCGCCGCCGGGACGTGGGCTTCGTGTTCCAGTCCTTCCATCTGATGCCGCACACCTCGGCGCTGGACAACGCGACGATCAAGCTGACCGGCGACGGCTGCACCCTGCGCGAGGGGCGCCGTCGCGCACTGCCGTGGCTGGAACGCGTGGGACTCGGAACGCGTGCCCAGCACACGCCCGAGCAGCTCTCGATGGGCGAGCGCCAGCGAATCGCGATCGCCCGGGCGCTCGCCAACGAGCCGCGGCTGCTGCTCGCCGACGAGCCCACCGGCAACCTCGACTCGAAGCGAAGCCGGGAGATACTGGCCCTGATGCGCGACATCTGCCACGAGCGCGCGATCCCAGGGCTGGTGGTCACGCACGACCACGACGCGGTGCCGTTCGTCGATCACGTGTACGCGTTGCGCGACGGGCACATGGCCGATGGGATCGATCCGGAGCTGGTAGCGACCTCATCGTGAGGCGTGTGCTGAACCCCTCGGTCGCGGGGGTCCGAGTGAGCATGCTGGCCCACCTGTACGGGGTCAGGCTGCGCTCGCACGCGATCCAGGAGCTCCTGGCGGGTAGCGGCATCGCGGTCGGGGTGGCGCTGGTGCTGGGCGTCCTGGTCGCCAACGCCGGCCTCACGGGATCGGCCGAACAGCTCGTCCACGAGCTCGTCGGCTCGGCGCGACTGCAGCTCGCTGCCCGCTCGCAGGACGGGTTCGACGAAGGGCTGCTCCCCCGGAGCCGTCGCCTGGCGGGCGTCCGCGTGGCCGCGCCGGTGCTGCGCGAGAACGTGACCGTCGTTGGGCCGCACGGGCGCCAGGCGGTGGAGCTGCTCGGCGTGACACCGGCGGTTCTCCGCCTGGGGAGCTTCGGCACGGGGACGCTCGGCGTGACGAGCTTCACGTTCGGCCGTGGCGTGATCCTGCCGGCGAGCGTCGCCGGCGCGCTCGGCGCCGAGCCGGGCGGCCGGGTCACCGTGCTGGCGTACGGGCAGGCACGCCGGGTGAGCGTGAACGCGGTGCTCCGAAGCTCGCCTTTCGGCGCGCTCGCCTCGAGTCCCGTGACCGTCGCGTCGCTCGCGACCGCCCAGGGTCTGACGGGGTTGCAGGGGCGCCTCACACAGATCCTGGTGACGCCGCGCGATGGCCAGGAAGCGACGGTCGCGCGCGGACTGCGCACGCTGGCCGCGGGCCGGCTCAACGTGCTGCCAGCCGACAACGAGCTGCGCCTGCTGAGCGAAGCGGTCAAGCCAAACGACCAGTCGACCACGCTGTTCGCGGCGATCAGCGTGATGGTCGGCTTTCTGTTGGCACTCAACGCGATGTTGCTCACGGTGCCCGAGCGGCGGCGCTTCGTGGCCGATCTGCGCCTGCAGGGCTACGACTGGCGCCAGGTGGTGGTGCTGCTCGGCTTTCAGGCCGTCGTCCTCGGCGTGGTGGCGTCCGCCGCGGGCGTGGCGCTCGGCTACGTGCTCTCGCATGCCTTCCTGCACCGCGTGCCGATGTACCTGACGACCGCGTTTCCGATCGGCAGCAGCGAGAGCCTGCACGTCGGGACGATCGTGCTGGCGGTCGCGTGCGGCGTGCTCGCGTCAATCCTGGCCTCGCTGTCCCCCGTGCTCGACCTGCGCCCCGGTCGGCCCACCGACGCCGTCTTCAGGGACCACTCCGGCGGCGGCGAGGTGCTCGCGCAGGGCACGCCGCTCAAGCTCGCCGCGGTGAGCGTGGCCCTGCTCGTGGTGATCACGGTGATGGTGCTGATCGCGCCCGGCCTGACGATCGTGGGTGGCATGGCGCTGGCGCTGGCGGCGCTGCTGGCGATCCCCAGCCTGTTCGTGGGCGTCGCGCGGTTGCTGCAGTGGGCGGGCGAGCACGTGCCCAGCAGCTCGCTGATCGTGGTCGTGTCCGAGTTGCGCGCCGTGACCACGCGCTCGGTCGCGCTCGCCGGCATAGCAGCGCTGGCGGTGTACGGCAGCGTCGCCGTGGGCGGCGCGCAACACGATCTGCTGCACGGCCTGGACGAGGCGATCGTCCAGCAGTGGAGCACAGCCCAGGTATGGGTGACCCCGGACCCCAACATCTTCGACGCGGACAGCTTTCGCATCGACGGCCACGAGCTGGCCGACCTGCGGAGCGTGCCCGGTGTGGCCTCGGTGCGCATCCATCAGGGGGGCTTTCTGGACGTTGGCTCTCACCGCCTGTGGATTCGCGCCCTGCCGGCCGACACCAGCACCATGGTGCTCTCCTCGCAGCTACTGCGAGGGAACCTCGCCCATGCGAACAGCCTGCTGCGTGCGAATGGTTGGGCGACCGTCTCGAGCGGCTACGCAAACGAACACCATCTGGGACTCGGCGACTCGTTCGCTCTGCCCACGCCGTCGGGGCCCGCGCGCTTCCGTGTGGCTGCGATTACCACCAACATCGGCTGGCCGTCGGGCACGATCACGATTAACACACACGACTACAGCCACTACTGGCTGACCGACAACCCGACGACGCTCGCGGTGGCACTGAGGCCGGGTGTGAGCGCGGTGAGGGGAGCGCAAATAGTGAAAGTGGCTCTCGGAGACGAACAGGCCCTGCGTGTGCAGACCTCCGGGCAGCGCATCGCCGAGGTCGAGCAGATAGTTGGCCAGGGACTGCGCAGCCTCAGCGAGATCGCGACGCTGCTGCTGATCGCCGCCGCACTAGCCGTCGCCTCCGCGCTCAGCGCGGCCATCTGGCAGCGGCGCGGGATGCTCGCCTCCTTGAAGATCCAGGGCTACAACACGGCCCAGCTGTGGCGCGCCGTGTTGCTCGAGAGCGCGATCGTCCTCACTCTCGGCGTCGCGGTGGGTGCACTCGTCGGCGTCTACGGACACGCGCTGGCCTGCCGCGAGCTCGTCCGTATTACCGGCTTCCCGGCACCGTTCTCGATCGACTTCCCACAGATAGCCGTCACGCTCGTGCTGCTCGCCGGCATCGCGATGACTGTGATAGCGCTGCCCGGCCTGCTCTCGGCGCAGGTCTCCGCAGAGGCAAGCATTCAGGAGTGATCGCACATGTTGCAACACAGTAGCTTGCACACGAGACGAAGCTCACGCATATGGTTGTACGAAGAAATCGAAGTATATCGATACTCGCATTCGCGCACGCTGCGCGCCGTTACTGGCTCAGCGTATTCCCATATTTTGTGTGTGAATTGCGCCGCTGGCAGACTCGTGCCCGCGCGATCGACGATCCCGTACTACGTCACCTCGCGCTGGATGCCATGCGTGCCAAGCGACGCAGCCTCGAGGGGGCGGTTGCGTTCGCGGCGTTCGTGCCGCCCCCCGCACAGCGCCCGGTCATAACCGCGCTTGCCGCCTATCAGGTGATCTTCGATTATCTGGATACGGTGTCAGAGCAGCCGAACGCTGACCCGATCCGCAACGGGCGCCAGCTCAACCAGGCGTTGCTCTCGGCGCTCGATCCCGGAGAGAAGTGCTGCGACTACTACGCCCACCACCGGCAGTGCAGCGACGGCGGCTACCTCGACGCGCTCGTCGACACCTGCCGGGCCTCACTCGCCGAGCTGCCCTCCTACAAGGCAATCCTCGCACCCGTGCGCCGTGCGGCTGAGCGCATCATCACCTATCAGAGCCTCAACCACGGAGACTCCGAGCACTCGCACGCCGCCTTCCAGCACTGGGCCAGCGGCGAAACCAGGCCGAGCACCGGGCTGCGATGGTGGGAGACGGGCGCCGCGGCGGGCTCGTCGCTGGGAGTCCTCGCATTGATCAGCGCCACTGCCGATCCGGCGCTCACCGATCGTGAGACCGACGCGCTCGACGACGCCTACTACCCGTGGATCGGCGCCCTGCACACGCTGCTGGACAGCCTCGTCGACCGCCACGAGGACACCACGACCCCGGGGCACCGCAGCCTGATCGGCTACTACACCTCGCCCGCCGAAGCGGCCGCCCGGCTGGAGATGATCGCTGTGCAGGCGGTTCGCCGCGCGAGCGTGCTGCCCCACGCCTACAACCACGCGATGATCCTCGCCGCGATGGCCTGCTTCTATCTCTCCGAGCCCCAGGCGTCGGCGCCCGACGCACGCCTCGCCAAGCAGCAGGTGCTGGCGAGCATGGGCGCCCTGGCAACGCCCACGATGGCGGTGCTGCGGGCCCGCCGCGCCGCCGGTCGGCTGCTCAGCACGACACCCGCGGACGGAGCTACTTGAAAGTCAAGTATTGGAGTTTCCCCTTGCTCCGGCGGGGCTCCGGGCGCGATCATTCCGGTTGCGTGAACTGGGCCAGGGCGTGAGCCACGCAAGGCGCGCCAGGTCCGATCCGCTTTCGTCTCGCCAGTGACCCGAGCCGGGTGCCATGCGGCGCCCGGCTCGTGTTTGATCGTCTAGATCACATCTCGATGACCACCAGCGGTATCACGATTGAGCTGACACGGGCGCAGATCGACCAGGTCGTGCGCACCAGCGCCGACGGCAACAGCGTGGCGAGCGCCCTGCACGGCTTGGCTGACAAGGATCTCGCCTCCAACTACGAGGCGCTCGCCGCCAGCCCGCGCCTGTCGCGATCGTTGCTGCTGGGCCTGCTCGTGCTTGCCTGCTTCCCCACCGACGGCGGCGGACTGGCCGTCACGGACGTGGCCGTGCGCCTGGGTCTGAGCCCGAGCACCACCCACCGCTACATGACCACGCTGCTGGCCGCCGGCCTGCTCGAGCAGGACCCGCGCTCGCGACGCTACCGCGTGCCGCTGCCCGCGTAGGCACTCAGAGCCCGCCCGCGAGCATGTGCACGGCGGCCAGGCCCGCCCACTCGCCGTAGGGAGCGAAGAAGTCGCGCACGTGGCACTCCTCGGCGCGCGCGCGCGGGTCGCCCCCGCCGAGCGCCCGCCCCACGAGCTTCAGCAGCGAGAGGTCGCCGGCGGGCACCTGATCGTGGCGACCCTGTCCGTGCAGCGCCAGCATCTCCACCGTCCACGTGCCGATGCCGGGGATCGCGCGTAGCTTGCGCCAGGCGCGCTCGTGCTCGGGGCTGTGCAGATCGACCCGGCCGCGCGCCACCTCGCGGGCGCTGCGCACGAGTGTGTGCGCGCGCGAGCCGGCCAGATCGAAGGACTGCAGCAGCGCCGGGGCGGTGCCCGCGAGCGCCGCCACCGTGGGGAGGTCGCGCAGAGGGGTCGCGGTCCCGTCCCAGTCGCTGGCGCGGCGCCCGAGCGCGGCGAGCATCCGCCTCTGAATCGCTGCCGCCCGCTCGTACTCGATCAACTGCTCGCAGATCGCCCACGCGAGCGCCTCGAACGGCTCCGGCCTGCGCGACGCGCGCAGCCACGGGCGACTGCGCACCGAGCGGCCGATCAACGGGTCTCGCGCGAAGCGGACGAGGAAGGGACGCAGGTCCTCCTCGACGCCGAGCGCGAAGCGCATGCGCCGGATGCCATACGCGGCTGCCTGCCTGCTGGCGGCCCGTGCGCCGAACAGCACCCTGTCGGGCGCCGGCTGTGCCACCCTGACGACGACCGGCTGATCCTCGTGATGGAGCAGGCGCTCGAGCACCCCTCCACGGCGGCGCACGAGCCCATCCTGGCCATTGCGGCGCGGCAGGCGAAAGGGACCGGCCGGCGTGAGCTCTTCCCGCAGTTCGACGCGGCTGCTCAGCGCGCCCGCCTCAGCGCTCGTCCGGCCCGCCCAACAGGTGCACGTCCACCAGCAGCGAGCGGCTGCTGACGATCTGGACGAGCTCGGCGGTCCTGCTGCCCCCGCCGCGGGCGCCGCGGTGGGCGGCCCTGCGGCCCGCGCGCCTGCCTTTGACGAGTGCGCCCGCGCGCCGGCGGCGGCGATGGACCAGCCCCACGACTGCCGCTCCCGCGACGAAGCTGCCGGCGGCCACCGCTGCGGCCTGGACGGCGGGGATGACGGGCCTGCGCTCCTCGGGAAGCGCGGAGCCGCCGGATCTTGCGGGCATCACGTGGAGCGAGCCCGCCAGCACAGGCAACGCATCCGGCTGGCGCACGCCTTCGGCCTCGCCATCCCCGGCGGCGCCGACGCGCTCGAGCGGCGGAGGAGTTGACTGCGAGGGCTCACTCACGCGGCGAAGTCTAGAGGGCGGTCCAGACCCCTCGGCCCAAGCCCCTTCTACAGCACTCGCTCATACATCCGGTAACGCTTGACGACGCGCCCGCCCATCGCTTCCATGCCGCGATTCATGGGCTCGTTGGTCTCCAGGATCCAGCCCATCTCACCGCCCTTCTGGCGGCGCACGGCGGCGGCGTTGAAGTGTTCGACATACAGCTTGGCGGCCACCCCCGTGTGCTGGTACTCGGGCTTGACCCCGAGCCAGCCCACGCGCACGCGGTCGATGATGCGGCTCTTGTTGACGAAATGCCACCAGCCGAAGGGGAGCAGGCGCCCGTGCATTTTCACGAGGAACTGGTTGGGGTCCGGGATCGTCATCGCCATGCCCACGACCTCGCCGGTGTCTTCTTTCTCGGCGATGAAGAACCAGTGCTTGTCGAACACCAGGTGCAGCTCCTGGGCGAGCGCATCGAGGTCCTTCTTGGAGTACGGCACGAAGTCCCAGTTCTGCGACCACGCGGAGTTGTAGACCTCGGCGAACGAGTCCAGGTCTTTGCGCAGCTGCAGGCGGCGCATGGGGCGCACGCGGATGCCGTGCTCGGATTGGACCTTCTCGGCCAGCTCGAAGATCACGGGCAGCACCTTCTCCCGGTCGGCGACCTCGAGGTTCCACATCAGCAGGTCCATCGCCTTGACCATCCCGGCCTGCTCGATGCGCTCGGGGTAGTAGCGCGGGTTCCACGGCTGGGCGATCATCGGGCGCAGCTCGAAGCCCTCGATCAGCACGCCGCTCTCGTCGTTCATCGTGAAGCTCGCCGGGCCGACCATGCGTTCCATGCCGCGCTCGCGCCCCCAGGACTCGGCCGCGCCCAGCAGCGCCGCGAGCGCCTCCGGGTCGTCCTCGAACTCGAGAAAGCCGAACCAGCCCCACTTCTTCTCGCGGTGCTCGTTGAACGCGTGGTTTACCTGGGCGCTCACGCGACCGACCACACGACCGTCACGGCGCGCCAGGAAGTACTCGGCTTCGCCGTGCGTGAAGAACGCGTTCATGCGACGGTTGAGGAACAGTCGGCGCTCGAGCTTGAGCGGCGGGACCCATAGCGGCTCGTTAGCATGAAGACGGAAGGGCACATCCACGAAGGCCTTGAGATCCCTGCCGCCGGAGACCGAGCTGACTTCCACCGCCATCGCCGCGCACCCTATATGCCCACATCGATAGACGTCTTCGCCAAGGTCCGTGGCCATGAGCGCGAGGAGCTCCTGCGCGCCGCTCGCGACGCCGACCTGATGCCCTACTTCCGCACCGTCACCTCGCCCGCGATGCCGATCGTCGAGATGGAGGGCGCGCCGCGGATCATGCTGGCGTCCAACAACTACCTCGGGCTGACCGCGGACGAGCGCGTGATGAAGGGAGCCGAGGACGCGCTCCACCGTTACGGCACCGGCCTCACCGGCTCGCGCCTGCTCAACGGCACCACGCCCCTGCACCTCGAGCTCGAGCGCGAGCTCGCCGAGTGGATGGGCAGCGAGGATGCGATCGTGTTCACCACCGGCCACCAGGCCAACGTCGGCACGCTGGGCACGCTGCTCGGTCCGGGCGACACCGTGATCGTCGACTCCGCCGACCACGCCTCGATCCTCGATGGCGCGCTCATCTCCAAGGCGAAGATGCGCCCCTTCCGCCACAACCGGCTTGATCGGCTCGAGCACGCGCTCGCGCGCGGGGAGGGCGACGGCGGCGGCGTGCTGGTGGTCGTGGACGGGGTGTTCTCGATGGAGGGCGACGTCGCGCCGCTGGTGGACGTCTCTGAGCTGTGCGCCCGTTACGGCGCTCGTCTGATGGTCGACGAGGCGCACGGCGCGGGCGTGCTCGGTGCCCGCGGGGCGGGCGCCAGCGAGCTGCTCGGCGTCGAGGACCGCGTGGACCTGCGCATGGGCACGTTCTCCAAGTCGCTCGCCGCATGCGGCGGCTTCGTGGCGGGACCGGCCGAGGTGATCGACTACCTGCGCATCTCCTCGCGTGCCTTCCTGTTCACCGCGTCGGCCGTCCCAGCGGCGCTGGGCGCGGCGCTCGCGGCGCTGCGGATCGTCCGCTCGGACGAGGGACCGGCGTTGCTGGCGAGCGTGCTCGAGCGCGCGCGCTACCTCGCCGACGGCCTCGACGCGCTCGGGTTCTGCCTGCGCCGCGGCGAGCCGGTGCGCGTGGGCCCGGGCGAGGACGCCCCGATCGAATCGCTGCGCACCCCCATCATCCCGATCGTCGTCGGCGACGACTGGAAGGCGGCGCTGCTGTGGCGCGCCCTGTACGACGGGGGCGTGTTCACCAATTGCGCTATTCATCCGGCCGTGCCACCCGGAGGCGCGCTGTTGCGCACGAGCGTGATGGCCACGCACGACCACGCCACGCTCGACCGCGCGCTCGAGGTGTTCGCGCGAATCAAGCCGGAGTTCGAGTCCGAGCACGGCCCGCTGCCGGGGCCCGGGGACTCCTGAAGCCGACTTGTCCGCTTCTTCACAAGTCGCGGTCCGATCGAAAAAGATCGCTTCTAGCGTACGATCCGACGGGCGAGATATTGACCACGGGACCCGTCCTCGCATAGCTTCCACATGCGCTCTGCAAGACCGTTCTGGGGTTCGCCCCACACACTGGATTTACGTCGGGAGAGGGACGAGAATGGCAGGATGACCACGTCTCGTCGCGGTGGATGTCGCTCGGCCTTGCAGGTGCACGACAAGTAAAACCACTGCAAGCACGCTCGCGTCGCGTAGGTTCGCGCCGCGAGCGGGGGAGAGTGCCTTTTATGAATGCGACACCGACGGTTGCCCCTGGCGGTCCCCAGTACATGCGCGCGCTCGAGCGCGCCAACAAGGTTCGTCTCGCCCGCGCGGATCTCAAGCGACGCGTGGCCATCGGCGAACTGCACGTTGCCGAGGTGATCCTCGAATGCCCGTGGGAGGCGCATAGCATGGCTGTCGCCGATCTGTTGATGAGCCAGCGCCGCTGGGGTCAGACCCGTTGCCGCAAGTTCCTCGCACAGGTGCCGATGTCCGAGAAGAAGACGATCGGCTCGATGACCGAGCGCCAGCGCCGCACGCTGGCGGCGATGCTCACTTCGGTGAGTCGGGGCCGCGCGTGGACCGCGACCCCCTGGCTAACGGACAGCCTGACGACAGCTTGAGCTGCCACCAGCCGGCAAGCATGCCGATCAGGCCGAGGCGTGGGCGGACCTCCCAGACTCCGCACACGCCTTGGCCGAGATCCCTCACGGGTAGCCGCGCGAACTTGTAGCGGCCAGGTTCCAGGCGCATCCGCCGGAGCTGCTCGCGCGCGCGGCGCTCGTGCTCCACGCGCTCGCGGACGCGCACGTGCAGTTCCTGTACACCCGCCGCCAGCTCATCGCGCACGCGCTCGAGCGCGCCGAGATCGAGCAGCGTGGGGCCGCCGACGTGGGGACGATCGACGGGGACGGGCGCGGGAATGAACGGAAAGCGCTCGGCCACGATTGCCGAGCGCTCCCGCTCCAGGCGCGCGATCTGCGCACGGAGCGTCGCCCTGGCGTCGCGCTCGTCCCCATCCCATGACGGCGCACCCTCCTCGCGCGGCTCCGCGACCGCGCCGCGTCCCTGAGCGGCTGCCGGGGCCGGGTCGTCTGGATCGATGACTTGCTGCTCGTAGTAGATCACACCCGCCTCCTCTCCGGCAGGTGTCGATTCTACCAGCGCGCCTGGCGCTGATGACGCACTTCGATCGTCGCTCACAGCTGCTCGAGCGCCGCGCGGCACGTCCACAGGGACTCCTCGACATACAGCGTCGGCACCCCGGCGACCTGGACCGCGAACAGCGTGACGCGGCGCGTACGCGCGTGCGGCTCGTGCTCGCGCGCCGCCTCGCCGAAGAGGACGGCCAGCACCGCCGAGGCATCCGCCACCACCAGGCGCCCGGCGGGCAGCGCCGGCGCGCCCCGCGCCCGCCCCAGCGGCTCGCCCTCCGCGCTCGCGCGAATGCCGAGGTGGCCGTCCACCGAGTCGGCGTCCAGCGCCCACACCGGCACGCCCGTGTCGAGCAGTGCGATCAGCAGCACGTCTTCGATCAGGTTGCCCGTGAGGAAGCCGCCACGCAGCATCCGCTCGAGCACGGCAGCCTCCATCGGGGTGCGCACGACGTCCGGGTCGAGCCCGATCTGGCGAAAGAACACGCGGTATGCGGCCGGCACCGACTCCCTGCGGATGCCAACAGCGCGGGCGCCGCGAAAGCGGTTGGACAGTGCGCGCAGACGAGCTGCCACCTCTGGGGGCGAGCCGCTCGTCAGCGGCTGCGCGCGCGAATGCTCGGCTTCGTCGACGAGCAGGCGCAGGCCGGGAAGCTCGTCCTCGATCTCGCGGGCGCGCCAGCCGGTGGCCGTCTCGCCGCGGTCGCTCACGCGCTTGGCTCCCGCGGTTCTCGCGCGCGCGAGGACGCCACGAGCGCGCTCACGCGCGCACGCAGGCTCGCGAGCGAAGCGCTGCCGAGCAGCGCGCTGCTCTGCACCACGCCGCCCCTGTAGGCGAAGTTGACCTGCGGGCAGGTGAACACTTTGTAGAGCGCGGCCACCGCGCCGTCGCTGTCGATCCCGATCGGCAGCGTCAGACCGCGCCGGCGCATCAGCGCGCGCAACTGGTCGCGTTCACCGCGCACGGCCACCGCCGCGAAGCGCACACCCGGGAAGGCGCCCAGCAGCGCCTGCATGTTGCTCAGCACCCCCGTGCACGAGCCCGAGTCGACGAACATCGCCAGCACCACCGGCCCGCGTTCGTAGAGCTGGCAGACGTTCAGGATCTGCGGGCCACGCTCCGCGCACGCGGGGACGTTGCCCTCTTCGCCGTCGTTCGCGTGCGTGGCGATGTCCGCGTCCCCCACCATGGCGCCCAGCGCCAGCGGCACGGCGAAGGGCGCCAGCCGCTGACCGGGCGCGATGCCCTTCGGATCGGTGGGGCTGACGAGCACGGCGTGTATCACCAGTCCCGCCAGCACGAGCAGGCCGAGCAGGCCGGCGTAGCGGCCGAAGCGTGGGTAGCTCACGAGCGCACCCACGCGTGGCGCGCCCGCCGGGGCCCGCGCGCGGGGCGCCTGCGAGCGCGCCGTTCGGCGGCCGCGTCCGCGAGCACGAGCGTGGCCGGAAGCGCGACGAGCACCCCCACGAGCGACACGCTGAGGTCGATGAGGGTCACCAGCCCGAAGTTCCGCAGCATCGAGATGTCCGACAGCACCAGCACGCCGAAGCCCATGATCGCGGTCACCCCCGAAGCGGCCACGGCGGCGCCCGTGCGCCGATAGCTGCGACGCAGCGCCTCGATCGTGTCGTGACCGGCGAGCTTCTCCTGACGATGACGCTCGGACAGCAGCACGCTGAACTCGGTCGAGATGGCGATCACGAGCGCGCCGAGCGTGACCGACATCGGGTTGAGCGGAACCCGCACGACGAACAGCACCAGCGCCGACCAGCCGCTCGCCAGGACGATCGGCACGAGCGGCACCAGCGCGCGCCGGCGATCGCCGCGGAAGGCCACGAGCAGCACGAGGGCGACCGCGGCCAGGCCGGCGAGCAACGTCTCCAGGCGCCGCCACGGGTCGGCCACCTGCGACCCCGACTGCGCCGCGAGCACGGACAGTCCGACGAGGCTGGCGTGCACGCCCGCCGGCGGATGCAGGCTCGAGCGCATCTGTTCGATCAGCCGCTGCTGCTGGTCGAGGCTCATCAGGCGAATGCCGAACGCGAGCGTCGCCACATTCCGGTCCGACGAGATCACGTCCTGCGAGAAGTAGGAGGGAACCGCGCTCAGCAGGCCATCGATTTCCGCCTGCGAGAGCTTCGGGGCGGACGCGGTGGATGAGGATGGTGTGGCCTGGCGCTGGAAGAGGTCGGGCAGCGAGAACGCGGGGCACAGGCGTGCGTGCTGACATCCACGCGCCGGGGCGTACCCGAAGCGCGCGAGCACGGCCTTCTGATAGCCGACCATCCATTCGATGGTCGAACGTCGGGTCAGGTCCTTGCCTTCCAGCATCAGCTCGATTTCGCCGCCCACGCCGGTGGTCCGCTCGACCGTGTTCAGGTTCTGCAGAGAGCCGAGGTTCTGCGGCACCAGCTTGGTGATGTCGGTCTGGACGCTCGTCTGCGTATCCAGGCCCCAGCCGAGCGCCGCCAGGGCCAGCCCGATGCCCAGCACCCGTCGCGGGTTGCGCACCGCGCCGACGAGCGCCGCACGGGTGATCAGGCGAGTGAGCGGGTTGTCCGCCACGAGCTCGCGCGCGCCGCGCCACGCGAGCACCAGCGGCGAGGACGCGGACGGGCGCGCCCCGGTGCGCCCCGGTGCACCGGCGACGCCGCCCAGGGACAGCGAGATCGCCGCGGCTCCCGCCGTCAGCGCGCACACCAGGGCGACGGCGACGCCCACCACGAGCAGCACGCCGAAGCCACGGACCATGGGCACGGGCGAGAGCAGCAGCACGAGCATGGCCGCCGCGCTGGCGGCTGCGGCGGTGGCGATGGTGGGCGCGCCGGCCGCCGCCGCGCGGGCCACCAGCAGCGACGCGTCCTGCGTGCCGGGCGGCACCTGCGCCTCGCCGCGCTCGGCCTCCTCCTGCACGCGCGCCTGGAACTGGATGCAGTAGTCGACCGCGAGCCCCACGAGCACCGGCAGCACGGCGATCGAGGCCATCGTCAGCGATGCGCCCACCGCCGACAGCGCCCCGAAGGTGAGCGCGGCGGCCAGCAGTGCGAGCGCGAGCGGCAGCAGTCGCGGGCGCCCGTTGAAGACGAGGCCGAGCGTCCCGGCCATGACCAGCGCCACCGCGATCAGCAGCAGCTCGATCGAATGGCTGATCGAGCTCGTCAAATCGGACACGATCACCGGCTCGCCTGTCACCAGATAGCTCTCACCGTGCGTGAGCTGCCACTGCGGCATGCGCACCGCTTGGCGAATCAGTTCGATCGTGCGGTTGCGCTGCGCTTCGGAGAGCCCGGCCTTCATGCGTATCGACACCAGCGCAGCGTCGGGGCTCGGGAACAGGTAGGCGAAGCGCGACTTGGGCGTGCCGGCGGGCTTGCTCGAGTCGAACACCACGTTCGAGACGAAGTTGGCGTCGGCGATGCTCGGCGGTTGCGTGAGCCCGTATTCGAACGCCAGCGTCACCAGGCTCGACTGGAAGCCGGCGAGCGAGACCTTGCGCGCCTGGCTGGCGAGCGCGTGCGCCTGGGCAGCGGCGAGGCCGCGGGCGAGGGCCGCGCGCAGCACCAGCGCTTCGGCTCGCGTGGCCTGCGCGTCGGCCCTGCTCGTGGCGCTCGTGAGGAGTTTGTCGATCTGTTCCGCCGCCTCGTTGAGGAACGTGCCCGGCCCGAACACCACCTTGACGGTCTTGGCGCGCGCAAGCTGCCCGCACGGGCCGTTGGAGCCGCCCTCGCTGCCGAGCGCCTTCAAGGGCACGTTGCCGGACAGACAGCCCTCAAGGCCGAGCAGGCGCTCGAGGTCCGAGCTCAGCACGAGTTGCTGCAGGTTGCCTTTGACGAGCACCACCACGGGCTCTTCGCCGAAGCTCCGGTAGTAGCGCTCGGTGGCCTGGTAGTTGGTGCTGGAGCTGGACACCAGCGTGTTCGTGGCCGCCGTCGGACGCAGCCGCAGCGCCAGCCCCGCAGCCCCCAGGCCGAGCACCACCGCGACGGCGAGGACCAGACGCGGTCGCCGGGCCGCACCGCCCGCAAGAGCCGAGAGGAAGCGTGACGATGCGTTCACAACTTAAGGCTACCGACGCCCGGCGGGCGGGCCGCCGGTAGGGCTACTCCATCCCGAGGGGGCCGACCGACTCGCCCGAGAGGAACTGGCGGACGAACGGGTTCTCCGAGGCGAACAGCTCTTCGGCCGGTCCGGATTCGACGATCTTTCCCTTCCACAGCACCGAGATGTGCTCAGCCACGCGCCGCGCGCTCATGATGTCGTGGGTGATCACCACATAGCAGCCGCCGTTCTCCGCGTGAACCTCCTTGATCAGCTCGCACAGCAGGGCGGTGCGCACGGGGTCCAGGCCCGAGTCGGGCTCGTCGAAGAGCACGATTTCCGGGTCGAGCACGAGCGCACGCGCGAACCCGGCGCGCTTGCGCATGCCGCCGGAGAGCTCGTTGGGCATCTTCGCCCCCTCTCCCCCGAGGCCGACCTCGCGCATCCGCCGGTTGACGATTTCGGCGATCTCGTCCTCGCCCTTCTCGGTGTGCTGGCGCAGCGGGAAGGCCACGTTGTCGTACAGGTTCAACGAACCGAACAACGCGCCGTCCTGGAAGAGCACGCCGAACTTGCGGCGCAGGTTGAACAGCTCGGCGTCGGGCAGGGCGGGGATCGACTGGCCGTGGACGATCACGTCGCCCTCGTCGGGATACAGGAGCCCGACGATGTGCTTGATGCACACCGACTTGCCCGTGCCCGAGGGGCCGATGATCATCGAGATCTTGCCCTCCGGCAGGCCCATGTTCAGCCCTCGCAGCACGTGGTTGCGTCCGAACGACTTGTGCACCTCGACGAACTCGATCGCGTCCGGCGCCTTGGAGGGACGGATGACCCCGGTGTGGTACTCGTACTCGTCCGCCTCGGCCGAAGGCCGCCCGGGCTCCTCGACAGCCACCTCAGCCTCCGATCGGAGCGCGCGGGTTGGTGCCCCAGAAGACCTCGGTGCCGAGCATGCCTATGAGGTTGACGAGGATCAGGTTGAGCACCATGGACTTGGCCGTGGCCTTGCCCACGCCCACGGGGCCGCCACTGGCGTTGTAGCCGTAATAGCAGGCCACGAGCACGATCGCCGTGGCCATGGTCATGCCCTTGATGACGCTATACAAGAAGTCCGTGGGATTTTGGAATTGCCAGAAGATCAGCAGATACCCCCCCGCGGACGTGTAGCCGATCTGATCGACCACGGCGATGTATGAGGCGAGGAAGCCGATGCCGATCGCCGATATGTACATGAAGGGAAGCACGAGCCACGCGGCCAGCAGGCGCGTGGCGCACAGGAACACCATCGAATCGACGCCCATCACCTCGAGCGCGTCGATCTCCTCGGAGATGCGCATGGCGCCGAGCTCCGCCACGATCCCGGTGCCGACCTTCGCGGACATCATGTACCCGAACGCGTACGGCACGGCCTCGCGCAGGTTGCACCACGCGGCGAACACCCCCGCGTAGTTCGGCGTACCGGTCGACTGGTTGAAGTACGCGGCCTCGATCCCGCACGGACCGAGGCCGGTGATGAACACCAGCGACCAGATGACGATGGTCGAGCCCACGATCAGGATGCCCGACTGGCGCAGCGCCTCGCCGAAGAAGCGAAACACGCGCAGGCTCCAGACATCGCGCACGATGTTGCCGGTGAAGCGACCGATGACACCGGCCGCTTCCAGCCATTCGCGCGGCATGGCGAGCAGTTCGTTCATCGCTCCGGCGCCTTCACTTGATGACGAGGATCTGCGGGTGGGTGGCGAGCAGCGTCTGCGTGAACACGTAGTTGAACGCGCCGATGCCCAGGAACGCGATCACCACGGCCTCGTTGACCGCCCGCCCCACGCCCTCGGCGCCGCCGGAGGCGGTCATGCCCTTGTAGCAGCAGACGATCGCGATGATCGCGCCGAACACGGTCGTCTTCAGCACCGAGCCCCACAGGTCGGTGACGGACGCGTTCGCGAACAGCGTCCCCCAGAAGGGGCCCAGCGGCTGGTGGTTGGCGATGGCGGCGAGGATGCCGCCGAAGATGCCGAACAGCAGCGCGTAGATGTCGAACAGGCCGGTCACGACCATCAGCGCCAGGAAGCGCGGCACGACGAGGTTCTTGACCGGGTCCACGCCCAGCACCTGCAACGCGTCGAGCTCCTCGCGCACCTTGCGCGCGCCGAGGTCCGCGGTGATCGCCGTGCCGGCCACGCCCGCGAGCACGATCGAGGTGATCAGCGGGCCGATTTCACGGATGGCGGCGAGCACGAAGAAGCCGCCGAGGCGATCGAGCGCGCCGAACAGCCGCAGGAAGTCCGCCGCCTGCAGGCCGGGGGCGCCGTAGTTGATGGCCACCGTGGAGATCAGCAGCGGAAACCACACGAGGCGCAGCGTGAACAGGAACTGCGAGACGAGCTCCCCACCGTAGGGGTAAGGGGGCCTCAGGGCCGACCAGATGGTGCGCCCGGTGAGGATCATCATGTCCCCGAATTCCTCGAGCACATGCCGCGCGGTGTGACCCACCGGTTCGGCGACACCTCGAACCATCTCTTACCCTTCCCCTCCTCCGATTGCGTTCAGCGGATCGCCGCAAACTCTACGCGATGCGTCAGGCGCACGCCACCGGTAGCCCACCCGTGCCGGCCTCCAGGTCGGTGACGGCACGCCACGGCCACTGGTATCGTGGCGCGATCGTGAGGGGAGGGCGCAAAGGCTTCGCAAGGGTGCTGCGTCGCGCCCGCGATGCCCCCCACCGGGCGTCGCGGATGAGCGCGTGCCTGCTCGCCTGCGCGCTGCTCGCCGGCGGCTGCGGCGGCGGCACGCGCCAGGACGCGAGCGAACCGACCGGCACGTTCGCGATGAAGATCGTCGGCGCGAGGTTCCCCGTCGCGCAGACGATCGCGCGCCCGACGCACATGGTCCTGCTGGTGCGCAACGTCGGCCCGCGCACGGTGCCCAACCTGGCGGTCACGATCGACTCCTTCGACTACACCTCCAACTACGCCGACCTGGCGGCCAACAAACGCCCGGTGTGGGTGGTCGAACGAGGACCCGGAGCGATCGCCGCCACGCCCGTGGAAAGCGAGCAGATCAGCCCGCCCGGCGGCGGTCAGACGGCGTACGTCAACACCTGGGCGTTCGGCCCCCTCGCTCCTGGCCACACGCGCGCGCTCGCCTGGTACGTCGTGCCGGTCAAGCCGGGCTTGTGGAAGGTCCGCTACAGCGTGGCGCCCGGGCTCTCCGGCAAGTCGAAAGCGCGGCTTCCCTCCAGCCGGCTGGTCAACGGAGCCTTCCTCGTTCACATCGCCGCCGCCCCACCGCTCACCCACGTGAACCCCGACACCGGTCGCGTGGAAGTCGGCCAGTTCCCCGCCTCGCCCTAGCGACGCGGCGCCCGCTTTGGCCGCCTGTCGAAAGATCGCGCCTTCGATTTCGCCATTCGGTGATCGCCTTCGGCGGGTGTGGCATTACGATTCCTTCGGCTCCGCACGCTCGGAGCCGGGGGGACCAGCTGCCTGTCCGCATCGTCCGTTCTCTCCCGAAGGAGCCGACCGAGTCCATGTCTGCCACACCCGAGCAGAGCGCAATCAACGACCTCGTCACGGGCGGTGAGCCGCTCACGATCGAGCAGCACTCCGGCAAGGGCGGGCCCGGCGCGTCCGACGTGCTGGCCATGGCCGAGCAGCTCGGCGTGCGCATGATCGATCTCAAGTTCACGGACGTCCCGGGGACCTGGCAGCACATGACCCTGTCGATCAGCGCCCTCGAGGAGGACGCGTTCAGCGAGGGACTCGGCTTCGACGGCTCCTCCATCCGCGGCTTCCAGCAGATCTCCGAGTCGGACATGCTGCTGATGCCCGATGCGAGCACCGCCAAGATCGACCCCTTCTACACGGCCCGCACGCTGTCGCTGATCTGCAACGTGATCGACCCGATCACCCGCGAGGCATACTCGCGCGACCCGCGTTACGTCGCCCAGAAGGCCGAGCGCCACCTCGCGGACACGGGTATAGCCGACACCGCCTTCTTCGGCCCCGAGGCCGAGTTCTACGTGTTCGACCACGTGTCCTTCGACCAGGGCACGCACAGCGCCTTCTACGAGGTGGACACCTCCGAGGCCTACTGGAACCGCGGCTCGGGCTTCGGCGATGCGAAGGCCAACTGCAACGTCGGCCACCATCCGCGCTCGCAGGAGGGCTACTTCCCGGTGCCGCCGCTGGACACGATGGGCGACCTGCGCGGGCTGATGGTGCTCACGCTCGAGGCCCTGGGTGTGCCCTGCGAGTTCCACCACCACGAGGTGGGCGGCCCCGGGCAGGGCGAGATCGACCTGCGCTTCCAGCCGCTCTTGAAGATGGCGGACACGCTGATGCTGCACAAGTACATCGTCAAGAACGTCGCCCGCGCGGCCGGCAAGAGCGCGACCTTCCTGCCGAAGCCGATCTACGAGGAGAACGGCTCGGGCATGCACGTGCACCAGTCGCTGTGGAAGGACGGCTCGACGCTGATGTTCGACGAGAACGGCTACGCGCTGCTGTCCAAGATGGCGCTCAGCTACGTGGCCGGCGTGCTCGCCCACGGCCGCGCGCTGATGGCCTTCCTCGCCCCCGCCTCCAACAGCTACAGGCGCCTGGTGCCGGGCTACGAGGCGCCGGTCAACCTCGTCCACTCCCAGCGCAACCGCTCGGCGGCCGTGCGCATCCCGATGTACCTGTCCTCGCCCAAGGCCAAGCGCGTCGAGTTCCGCCCGCCCGATCCGCTCACCAACCCCTACCTGGGCTTCTCGGCGCTGTTGATGGCAGGCCTCGACGGCATCAAACGCGGCCTCGAGCCCGGCGAGCCGCTGGACACCGACCTGTTCGACCTGCCCGAGGAGAAGCTCGCGAAGATCGCCCACGTGCCCGAGTCGCTGGCCGCGGCGATGGACGCGCTCGAGGCCGACCACGAGTTCCTGCTCGAGGGCGAGGTGTTCACGAGCGATCTGATCGAGGAGTGGATCTCATACAAGCGCGCGGAGGCCAAGGAGATCGACTTGCGCCCCCACCCGTGGGAGTTCGTACAGTCCTACGACGGCTAGCAGAACGCCCGCGCCGCAGCCAGCCCCTATCCCGTCTCCAGGAGGAAACGACCAAGCGATGCCAAGAACCCGCCAACAGAACGTCACCGCCGCCCAGTGGAGCGCCAACGGATCCTCCATCGGCTCCCCCGACCTGACCCTTCCCGACAACCAGGTGTTCGGGGCCAACGTCTTCTCCCCCGCGCTCCAGCGCCACCGCCTGCCCAAGCACGTCTACAAGGCGCTGCAGCGCACGCTCGCGCGCGGTGAGGCACTCGACACCTCGCTCGCCGACGCGGTCGCCCAGGCGATGAAGGAATGGGCGATGGAGAAAGGCGCCACCCACTACACCCACTGGTTCCAGCCGCTCACCGGCTCCACCGCCGAGAAGCACGACTCCTTCTACGGCCCCACCGGGGACGGCACGGCGATCGCGGAGTTCTCTGGCAAGGAGCTGATCCAGGGCGAGCCCGACGCCTCCTCGTTCCCCACCGGCGGCATCCGCGCCACGTTCGAGGCCCGCGGCTACACCGCCTGGGACCCGACATCGCCGGCGTTCATCCTCGAGAACCCCAACGGCGCGCTGCTGTGCATCCCCACCGCGTTCACGTCGTGGACGGGCGAGGCGCTCGACAACAAGATCCCGCTGCTGCGCTCGATGGACGCGCTCTCCGGAGCGGCGATCCGGGCGCTCGACCTGCTCGGCGTGGAGGACGCCTCGAGGGTGTTCACGACGACCGGCTGCGAGCAGGAGTACTTCCTGATCGACGAGCAGTACTTCTTCGAACGCCCCGACCTGGTGACCACCGGGCGCACGCTGTTCGGCGCCAAACCACCCAAGGGCCACGAGCTCGACGACCACTACTTCGGCTCGATCCCCGAGCGCGTCCTCGCGTACATGCTCGAGGTCGAGCTCGAGCTGGCCAAGCTGGGCATCCCGATCAAGACGCGCCACAACGAGGTCGCCCCCAACCAGTTCGAGGTGGCGCCGATCTTCGAGAACTCGAACGTCGGCTCCGACCACCAGATGGTGACGATGCAGATCATGCAGAACACCGCGCGCCGCTACGGGCTGGTTTGCCTGCTGCACGAGAAGCCGTTCGCCGGCGTCAACGGCTCGGGCAAGCACAACAACTGGTCGATGGGCACCGACACCGGGCTGAACCTGCTCGACCCGGGCGACACACCGGCGGAGAACCTGCAGTTCCTGTTCTTCTGCGCGGCCGTCATCCAGGCCGTCAACAAGCACCAGGCGCTGTTGCGCGCGTCGATCGCAAGTGCCGGCCAGGACCACCGGCTGGGCGCCAACGAGGCCCCGCCTGCGATCATCTCGATCTTCCTGGGCGCCGAGCTCGAGAAGGTGTTCGGTGCGATCGCGGCCGGCAAAGTACAGCCGTCGAAGCCGGGGTCGTTCCTCGGGCTGGGCACGCCCGTGCTGCCGCCGATGCCGCTCCACGGCGGCGACCGCAACCGCACGAGCCCGTTCGCGTTCACCGGCAACAAGTTCGAGTTCCGGGCGCTCGGCTCGAACGCGTCGCCGGCGTGGCCCAACACGGTGCTCAACACGATCGTCTCCGAGTCCGTCGATGAGCTCACCGAGAAGCTCAAGACCGCCCTGAAAGGCTCGGGTGCGACGCTGGAGAAAGCTGTCACCAGCGTGGTCAAGGACGTGTGGGCGGCGAACAAGCAGATCGTGTTCGACGGCGACGGCTACTCCGAGGCGTGGCACAAGGAGGCCGAGAAGCGCGGCCTCGCGAACCTGCGCACGACGCCGGACGCGCTGCCGTGGCTGATCGACAAACAGACCGTCGCCGCCTTCAAAAAATACAAAGTCCTGTCCAAGCGCGAGCTCGAGTCCCGCTATGAGGTGTTCACCGAGCAGTACGTCATGAACATCAACATCGAGGGCGAGACCGCGGCCTCGATCGGCCGTACGATGGTCCTCCCGGCGGCCGTTCGCTATCTGAGCGAACTGCGCGACAGCGGCCTCGACGAGCTCGTCGGTGAGATCGAGCCGCTGGTCAAGGAGCTGCACTTCGCGCAGCTCAAGCTCGAGGACGCGAACCTCGACGAAAACCATCCGGAGGGCGCGCAGAAGGAGGCGGTCTACATGCGCGACGTGGTGATCCCCGCGATGGAAGACGTCCGCGACGTTGCCGACCGCTTGGAGAAGCTCGTCGCCGACGACCTGTGGCCGCTGCCCAAGTACGCGGAGATGCTGTTCATCAAGTAGCGCTCCGTAGGAGCCCTACTGTGCGTGCGCACCGACCGCCAGGCGGAGCGGGGCCGAGGGCCAACCCTCCCCGCTCCGCACGCGGCCGTTAGGGGCTCGCGCCGCACCTGCTGCCATGCCCTCTCCGGTTCACGGCAGCAGGCAACGGCGTCCTGTCGGTTCGCTGTAGGTGCAATCGAGCACCTGCGGGCAGCGCCTCAGCCACCCGTAGTCGTGGCCCGGCTGGATCGTCACGACGATCACCAGGTCATAGTCTTCCGGGCCAAAGCCAGAGCCATCCCGCCGCGGGTCGGGATCGATGCTGCACAGGTCATCGTCGTCGATGCGCAGCGTCGGGACGAGGGGATCGTGGTATTCGACCTGGACGCCCTCGGCCGCCAGCCACGACATGATCTCGATCGCCGGAGCGCCGGTGCAGTCCGCCACCCCGGGCTTGTACGTGGCTCCCACCACCAGCACCCGGGCATCGCGCAGACGCTCCCCCGAGCGCTGCAGCAGCTCGTGTGCGCGCATGGCCACACGACGGGGGCGAGCGGCCACCGTGCGCATCGCCTCCTCGGCGAGCAGCGCCGGACGGCCCCGCTCGCGCAGCGGGTGCAGCAGGGATTGCGGATCCACGGCGACCCCGTGGCCACCCACGCCGGCGCTCGGGTGATGTGGCATGAAGCCGAACGGCTTGGTGGCCGCCGCGCCGGTGACCTCGACGGGGTCGACCTGCTGCAGACGGCAGGCATCTGCCATCTCGAAGGCGAGCGCGATGTTCACCGCTCGGAACGTGCTCTCGTAGAGCTTGACCATCTCGGCTGTCTCCGGCGAGGACACACGGTGCAGGCTGTCGCTGACGTGACGCAGCACCTGCGAGGCGTGCGCGAAGCACCTCTCGCTCACCCCGCCCACGACGCGTGGAACCTGCAACTGCGCGTGCTCGGGAACGCCAGGGTCGGCGCGCTCGGGCGAGAACGCCACGAACACGTCATCGCCCACGCGCAGGCCGCGCTGCTCGAGCGGCTCCACCAGCAGCTCGCGCGTGGCGCCGACATGGCTCGCGGACGTCAACACGATCGTCTGGCCCGCACGCGCGTGCTGCACGACCGCTGCGCACGTGCGCCTGAGCGCTTCCAGGCTCGGATGCCGCTGTGCGTCGAGGACCGCGGGCACGAAGATCAGAACCGCCGCCGCCGAGTCGACCGCCTCGAGCTCGTTGCCCAGCACGAACTCCGGGTCCACGAGGCGCTCGCGCAGCTCCTCGCACGACACCCCGAGGGCCTCGGCGCGGGAGCTGCGTATGTCAGCCAGCCGGCTCGAGGACGTGTCGATGCCCGCGACTCGGAAGCCCGCCCGGCGCAGCGCCAGGGCGCTCGGCAGACCGGCCTGGTTGAGGCCGATGACCGCCACCGTCGAGCGCCCGGCGGGGGCGTCGCGCGTGATCCGCACGCCGCCCGCTGCGGTCTCCCAGGGGGCCTGATCCTCCCACATCTGCACGATGTCCTCGATCGCGTCCGCAACAGGCGCCTCGCCCAGCAGCTCGGCTCTGCTCGCCGCAGCTTCCTTGAGGGATGCGTCGAGCAGAAACCCGATGCTGGTCTCTGCCGCTTCCTCGGCAGGCGCATCACGGGGGAACTCGACGCTGCTCTTTGCGGCTTCCTCCACAGGCGCATCGCGCAGAGGCTCAACCCGGCGCTCGACAGGCTCCTCCACGGGCGCATCCCGCAGCAGCTCCCCGCGGCGCTCGACAGGCTCCTCCTCGGGCACGTCGCGCAGCAGCTCAACCCGGCGCTCGACAGGCTCCTCCACAGGCGCATCGCGCAGCAGCTCCCCGCGGCGCTCGACAGGCTCCTCCACAGGCGCATCGCGCAGCAGCTCCCCGCGGCGCTCGACAGGCTCCTCCACAGGCGCATCCCGCAGCAGCTCCACCCGGCGCTCGGGCCGCTCCTCAACAGGTACGTCCCGCAAAAGCTCGACCCGGTGCTCGGGCGGCTCCTCCACAGGCGCATCGCGCAGCAGCTCCACCCGGTGCTCGGGCCGCTCCTCAACAGGTACGTCCCGCAAAAGCTCGACCCGGTGCTCTGCGGGCTCCTCCACAGGCACGTCACGGAGCAGCTCGACGCTGCTGTTGGCCGACGCCTTGGCGGGAGGAGCGCCCCGCAGGAACTCGAGGCTGCTCTTGGCGGCGTCCTTCACGGGCGTGTCCCGCAGGAACTCGAAGCCGCTCTTGGCGGCGTCCTTCACAGGCGTATCCCGCAGGAACTCGAAGCCGCTCTTGGCGGCGTCCTTCACAGGCATATCGCGCAGCGACTCGGCGGTGCTCTTGGCGGCGTTCTCGACGGGCGTGTCGAGCTCAAACTCGGCGGTGCTCTTGGCTTTCTCGACAGGTGCCTCGAGCAGAAAGTCCGGCGTCATGTTGATCCCTTCCTTAGTCCTTGACCCTGCCCTTGCCGGGCCTCGCGGCTCGGTCTGGAACTGCCCCCCGGCAGGGCCGTCGCGTCGGGCTCTTCACCCCCGCGGGCGGCCCCGCTCGGTGGGTCGCTTGGCAGTGTGCACACGCGCGCGGCGGGTCTGGGAGATCTTCGACGCGTGAACGATGCCGGCGTCCTCGCGGGTCTACACCGCTGCCGGCCGTTTCGGGCAAATCGCTGCCCGAAGGGTGCGTTTCGCTCAACGTCCGGGCTCGACATGCGAGCGAGGTGCGCCGGGGGAGCATCAAGCATCCGCCGGGCTCGCCGATGAGGACTCCAGTGCGCCTGCCAACCGTCACGCTCGGGAGTCGCGTCACGCTCGGGAGTCGCCCGCCCGCTCGCAAGTGGCGCGAGCAAACCGACTTCAGCGGTGGCCCGCTCACCCACGACCTGCTCGTCCCCCCGGGTCCCGATGGCCGCCCCGGAGAGCGTCTGCTGGCCCCCAGCCGCTCGCTCTACCCGCCCCGGATCCTCGCCGAAGGCACCCGCGAGGACTTCCGGGTGCTGCTCGACGAGCACGCGAGCACGCTCGCGGCCGTGTGCCTTCGCCGCGTGGAGCGCCCCGAGCAGGTGGAAGAAGCCGCGTGGGGCTCGCTCAAGCGGATGCTCGACCACGGCTTCGACGGCACCTATGAGCTCACCCGGGATCGCATCGCCGGCGAGACCGCCCACCGCTACGTGGTCGTCCTCCCGCGGAGCGTCCTCACCGAGTGGAAGCTCGCGCACGCCGGCTGGCTGTACGCGGTGGGGGTGCAGCACCGGGCGCCGTCCGGCGAGCAGCAAGCAACGCTCGAGCGAGGGCTGGACGCGCTCGGCACGTGGGAATGGCTGCCGGCGGCGTCCGAGCCCGCGGAGGCCTAGCAACCCGCGCCACCACTAGCATGGGTGGCCATGGCAGAGCGCGATTTCCTGAGGACCATCTCCGAGCACGTCGTCGTGTACGACGGCGGCATGGGCGCCACGCTGGAGCAGTTCGAGCTGACCAGCGAGGACTACGGCGGCCTCGCGGGCAAGTGCCACGAGGCGCTCGTGCTCAACCGCCCCGACGTGATCGAGGGGGTGCACGCCTCGATGCTCGACGCGGGCGCCGAAGTGGTCGAGACCGACACCTTCCAGGGCTCGCGCCTGAAGCTCGGCGAGTGGGGTCTCGCGGACTACACGCTCGAGATCAACACCAAGGCCGCTGAGATCGCCCGCCAGGCGGCCGGCGAGCACCGCTTCGTCGCCGGGTCGATCGGCCCCACCGGCTATCTCCCCGCGTCCGAGGACCCCTCGCTCGGGCAGATCCGCTTCGGCGAGCTGGTGGAGATCTTCACCGAGCAGGCCGAGGGCCTGATCGACGGCGGCGCCGACCTCTTGATCATCGAGACCGCCCAGGACATCCTCGAGGTCAAGGCCGCCGTGTTCGGGGCGCGCGCGGCGTTCAAGAGCGCCGGGCGCACGCTGCCCATCCACACGTCCGTGTCGCTGCTGCCCAACGGCGGCAAGATGCTGCTGGGGACGGACATCTCCGCGGTGCTCACCACGCTCGAGGCGCTGAAGGTGGACGTCATCGGCCTGAACTGCTCGACCGGGCCCGAGGACATGCGCGACGCCATCCGCTTCCTGGGGGAGTTCTGCCCGGTGCCGGTCGCCTGCATCCCCAACGCCGGCCTGCCGCTCCAGGGCCCCGACGGCGAGACCATCTTCCCCGAGCAGCCTGAGCCCCTGGCGGAAGCCCTGAAGGAGTTCGTGGAACGCTACGGCGTGGGGATCGTCGGCGGCTGCTGCGGCACCACCCCCGCCCACATCGCCGCGATCGCCGAGCGCGTCGCGCGCCATCCGCTCGCGCCCCGTCCCGCACCGCGCCATCCCCATCTCTCATCAATGATCGCCGCCACCCCGCTCGCCCAGGAGCCGGCGCCGACGATGGTGGGCGAGCGCGTCAACTCCCAGGGCTCGCGCAAGGCCAAGGAGCTGCTGCTCGCCGATGACTACGACGGGCTCGTCCAGATCGCCGAGGACCAGGTCACGGGCGGTGCGCATGTCCTCGACCTGTGCGTTGCGCTGACCGAGCGCCAGGACGAGGACGAACAGATGCGTCTGCTGGCGAAGAAGGTGTCGCTGACCCAGCCCGCGCCGATCCAGGTGGACTCGACCGAGCCCGAGGTGATCGAACGCGCGCTCGAGCAGATCCCCGGCCGCGCGATCGTCAACTCCGTCAACCTCGAGGCCGGTCGCGCCAAGCTCGACCGCGTGGTGCCGGTGGCCCTCGCCCACGGCGCGGCGTTGATCGCGCTGACGATCGACGAGGTCGGGATGGCCAAGACGGCCGCCCGCAAGGTGGAGATCGCCGAGCGCATCCGCGAGCTCTGCTGCGAGGAGCACGGACTGGACCCGCAGCTCTTGATCTTCGACTGCCTGACGTTCACGCTGACCACCGGCGACGAGGAGTGGCGCCCGTCGGCGGTGGAGACGATCGCGGGGATCAAAGCGATCAAGGAGCAGATCCCCGACGTGAAGACCTCACTGGGGGTCTCCAACGTGTCCTTCGGCGTATCCCCCGGCGCCCGGGCGGTGCTCAACTCGGTGTTCCTGCACCACTGCGTCGACGCCGGCCTGGACCTGGCGATGGTGAACCCCAACCACATCACCCCCTACTCCGAGATCCCCGACGAGGAGCGAGAGCTGGCCGACGACCTCGTGTTCAACCGGCGCGAGGACGCGCTGGAGCTTTTTATCGAGCACTTCGAGTCCAAGGGCCCCGAGGACGGATCGGATCCCACCCACCCCGCCGACCCCACCGAGGGGATGGAGCCGGAGGAGGCGCTGCACTTCCACATCCTGCGCCGCCGCCGCGATGGCGTCGAGGACCAGATCGATCGCAGCGTGGAGAAGATCGGCGCCGTGCCGACGCTCAACGAGGTGCTGCTGCCGGCCATGAAAGAGGTGGGCGACAAGTTCGGCGCCGGCGAACTGATCCTCCCGTTCGTGCTGCAATCGGCCGAGGTGATGAAGCGGGCGGTCGCCCAGCTCGAGAAGTACCTCGACAAGATCGAGGGCTACACGAAGGGCACGGTCGTGCTGGCGACGGTGTTCGGCGACGTCCACGACATCGGCAAGTCGCTCGTCAACACCATCCTCACGAACAACGGCTACACGGTCGTGGACCTCGGCAAGCAGGTGCCCATCCAAACGATCGTGGACGCCGCCCAGGAGCACGACGCCACCGCCATCGGCCTGTCCGCGCTGCTCGTGTCCACCTCCAAGCAGATGCCCGCGTGCATCCAGGAGCTGCACGCCAAGGGCCTCTCCTACCCCGTGCTGATCGGCGGCGCCGCCATCAACCGCGCATTCGGCTACCGCGCCCTGTACCCCGGCGGCAAGGACACCGAGGAGGTGTACGAGCCGGGCGTCTTCTACTGCAAGGACGCCTTCGAGGGGCTCGCCGTGATGGACCAGCTGATCGACGCCGACGCCCGCGGCGCGCTCGTCGAGAAGCTGCTCGCCGGCGCCACCGAGTTTCGCGCCAAGGGCGACGCCCCCGTCGAGGAGGTGAACCTCGCCGATGACTCCGTGCGCTCGCCCGCCCGCACCGACGCGCCCGTCCCCACGCCGCCGTTCTGGGGCGTGAAGGAGATCGACGTGGATCTCGACGAGGTCTACCGGCACCTGGACACGCACGTGCTGTTCAAGCTGCACTGGGGCGGCCGCGGCGTCAAAGGCGAGGCGTGGCAGACGCTGTTGCGCGATGACTTCCGCCCGCGCCTGGAGCGGATGTGGAATGAGCAGACCTACCTGCACCCGCGGGCGTTGCTCGGCTTCTTCCCGTGCTACGCCCTCGGCAACGACATCGTCGTGCTCGACCCGGAGGACCGCGCCACCGAGCTCACCCGCTTCGTGTGTCCGCGCCAGCCCAAGGGCGACCGCATCTGCCTGGCCGACTTCTTCCGCCCCGCCACTGGCTCGGATGGGACGCCGTCGCCCACCGGCCAGCCGCCCGCGGAGCTCGACGTGATCGCCGTGCAGGCGGTGACCGTCGGCAGCGAGGTGACCGAGCTGATGGCCAGGCTCGAGGCCGAAGGCGAGTTCGCCGAGCAGCTGTTCGTGCACGGCCTCGGCGTGCAGACCGCCGAGGGCCTCGCCGAGTGGCTGCACTACGAGGTCAGGCGTATGCTCGACATTCCACTGACTCAGGGACGGCGCTATTCGTGGGGCTACCCGGCGGTGCCGGAGCAGTCCGAGCACCTGAAGGTGCAGAAGCTGCTCGACCTGCAGCGGATCGGCATGACCATCACCGACGGCTACGCCCCCGAGCCCGAGCAGTCGACGCTCGCGCTCATCGCCCACCACCCGCAGGCGATCTACTTCGGCACCCGCCAGGGACGGCTGCTGGAGAACGGCTCACCCGACGACCTCATCCGCGGCTCGGCCCGCGACCCCTCGCTGTTCGGCGAGCTCGACGATGACGATCCGCCGGACGGTGCGGTCGAAGCGGAGGACGAGCCCGCGATGGCGGGCGAGGGCACGTCCTGAGCCGCGGGCAGGCGGCCGCGAGAGGACGAGCCTGCGCTGGCGGGCGAGGCCTCCTAGGCTCGCGGCGGCTGCGCGCGGGTGACGCCGTAGAGCCTCCTGACACGCAGGCGCACGACAAGCCGCCTGTTGTCGATCATCTCCTGAAAGAACGCCGCCTCCTCCAGATCGCCGTAGAACGCGGAGTGAACCCGCAGCAGCTCCAGGCAGGCCTCGTCTCCGGGCGTGGTGGCGACGGCGGATGTCTGCGCGTCGCACTCCGCGACCGCGTAGGACCAGAAGTGCGGACCCGCGACGTGCAGGGCGGCGTGGTGGTCGCGCCGCAGGATCTTGCCTTTGACGCGATCCGCGGTGGTGGAGACGCGCGCAGTGCGCTGCTGCGCATCCCAGAGGTAGAGGACATTCGTCAGGTGTGGATAGCCGGCGCGCGTGATCGCCGCCAGGATCCCCTCGCGGCTGCCTGCAATCAGCTCGAGCAGCTGCTGCTCGTCAGCCACAGCACCGCGTCCGCTCGCTCACGCGCATGGCCTAGAGAGTAGGCGAAACGCGTTCGCGTGGGTCCGCGTGCGCGACGGCCATCGCGAGGATCTCCTCGCCGGCGAGCGGCTTGGCGAAGTGAAAGCCCTGGCCGAAGTCGCAGCCGATGCGCCGCAACCGCTCGACTTGATCTGGCTCCTCGATCCCCTCGGCGACGACCTTGAGCTTGAAGATGCGCGCCAGCTGCACGATCGCGGCGGTCAGCTCGGCGACCTCCGGATTGGGATCGGCGAGGAACGAGCGATCGATCTTGAGGATGTCCACGGGCAGCTGGCGGATGTAGTTCAGCGAGGAGTAGCCGGTGCCGAAGTCGTCGATGGCGAGCTTCACGCCGAGCGCGCGCAGGGCCTTCAGGCGCAGCAGCGTCAGCTCCATGTCCTGCATCATCACGCTCTCCGTGAGCTCCAGTGTGAGGCTGGCGGGGACGATGCCCGTCTCGTTCAGCGCTTCGCGCACCTCCTCGATGAACTCGGGGCGCTGCAACTGGCAGGCCGACACGTTGACGGCCATCGACAGGGCGGGGTCGCGCGGGCACACGCCCTGCATGTGCGTCGCCCATGCGCAGGCCTCCCTGAGCACGTGCCGCCCCACCGGCACGATCATGCCCGTGTCCTCCAGCAGGGGCACGAACTCGAGCGGCGCGACGGTACCCCGCAGCGGATGCTCCCAGCGCAACAGCGCCTCCATGCCCGCCATGTCGCCCCTGGCGAGGTCCATGATCGGCTGGTAGCGGAGCGTGAACTGCCCGCCGTCGAGCGCGCTCTGCAGGTCGCCTTTGAGCTCCAGGCGGGCGAGCGCCCTGGCGTGCATCTCGGGCTGGAACACCTGGTAGTGGTCCTTGCCGTGATCCTTGGCCCTGTGCATGGCCACGTCGGCGTTGCGCAGCAGCTCCTCGGCGTCCCCCTCTGGGGACGATGCGCCGTCGGCGAGCAGGCCGGGGTCGCTGAAGGCGATGCCGACGCTGGTGGTGACGGCGAGGTCCCGGCGCTCGAGCGCGATCGGCGCCCGCAGCGCGTCCATCACCCGCTGGGCGACCTCGACGGCGTGCAGCTCGCTCTCGGTGTCGTGGATCAGCACGGCGAACTCGTCGCCGCCGAGACGGGCGGCGGTGTCGACCGGGCGCATGCAGTCCTCCAAGCGGCTGGCGAGCGCCTCCAGCACCTGGTCGCCCGCCGCCGGCCCGAGACCGTCGTTGACGTGCTTGAAGTCGTCGACGTCGAGGATGAGGACGGCCACGGGCAGACGATCGCGGCGCTGGGCGGCGAGTGCGTGCGCGACGCGGTTGCCGAACAGCGCCCGGTTGGGCAGGCCGGTGAGGGTGTCGTGGAAGGCCTGGTGCTCGAGCTCGGCCTGGGCGCTCTGCTCGGTCAGCGCGACCATCTGGTGGGCGAGCTCCTCGTTGCGGTGCATGATGCCGGCCATGCGCAGCAGCACGAGCGCGAACATCACCCCCGAGGAGCCCACCAGCACGTACAGATCGAGGGTCTCGCCCAGGGCGTCGCGCAGGACGATCAGCAGCGGCACGGTGAGGCTCGCGCAGGTCAGCAGCGCCAGCCGCGCCCGCGTGAGCTGCCCGTCCGCTTCCGGGCCGGGCGTGGACAGCAGGCGCATCGAGGGATGCAGGGCGGCGGTGCCGAGCAGCACGTAGTAGATGGCCCAGCCCGCGAACATGATGCCGTCCATGCGGCTGAGGCCGCCCAGCAGCTTCCACCCGTACAGGGCGTCGCTGAGCAGCAGCACGACGGCACCCGACAGCAGGAACGAGAAGGCCGGCTCGCGGCGGTGGCTGCCGGCGGCGACGCGGGCGACCACACCGAGCACGAGGATGTCCATCGACGGGTAGGCCACCGAGGTGAGCCGGCCGAGCAGCGACAGCGCGTCCCCGTCGACGTAGGGCGCGATCAGATACACCCACAACAGCGTCGCCAGCGCCAGCGTCACGATCAGCGCGTCGATCAGGCTCGCCCTGTTGCGGTTCTCGCCGCGTTCGCGGACGAGCAGCACCATGCCGGCGACGAGGAACGGGTAGAAGGCCAGGTGGAAGGGGTCGGCGAGCGACGGGAACGGGAGCGCCGTGCCGAACAGCCGTTCGTAGTTGTAGGCGAGCACGTCACTGGCGACGAACAGCCCCTGCCCGACCGCCAGCAGGTACCACGGCGCGCGGCGGCCGGAGTTCCTGCGCGCGCCGATGATCAGCGCGCCCACGCTCGAGCCGCCGATCAGGTTGAACACCAGCCCGCTCCCCAGCCAGGAGGGCCCGGTCGCCTGCGCGAGCGCGTAGGCGCAGCTCAGCAGAGCACCGGCGGCGAGGTACACCCACCAGGCGCGCCGCGCGAACGGGCCCTGCCCGTCGATGGCGCCTACGCCGGCGCTTGCAGCGGGCTGATGGGTGCTGGTGTGTCCGGCGGCGGCGGGCATGGCATCACGCGTCACCAGCGATGGTCGACCGCACGGCGCGCGCCCTCGGGATCTCGGTGGCGGGCCGCGCTGGGCGCAGCCGCAGGAGCTCCGCGCGAACGAGGCGCGGGTCGATCAGCCGCGTCCGGGGGCTCGCGCTCGCAGGACCTTCACGGCCGTACCGGCCACTGGGGAGCGACGAAGCGCGAGAACTGACGAGAGGAACGGCCGTTTGGGCTGGGGCAGCCGGGTGTGGGTTCCGCACACCGCGGGTATCGGCCGTGGGACGGGCAAAACTGAACGCTGCAAGTCCGGGCCGGGACTCCGCGCGGGTTCGCGGGGGCCGGGCTAGGAGTCTTCGCGGGGGGGCGGGCGGAAGAGGATCCGCTTGACCTCGCCGGCGGTGCCGCCACCCAGGCGCAGGACCGTCTGGAAGCCCTCGCCGCCGAGCTCGCCCGCATCGAGCGCGCGACGAAGCTCGTTGAGCGCGGCGTGGTCCTGCTCGGGCACCTGCTCACGGGGGGTCTCCAGCAGGATCAGGTGGCGCGGACGCTTGAGCGCGGCGGCCATGCGCACGAACGGCTCGCGCTCCTCGGCGGCGAGACCGTCGGCGCCGAGCACCACCGTCTCCCTGCTGTCCAGGCGCTTGGCGACGGCGGCGCTCAGCAGCTCTTCGGCGCGCGCGTCAAGCTCCTGCTCGGCCACGCGCCCGGCCAGCAGCGCCCTCACCTTGTCCAGCGAGAGCAGGCTCGCGCGATCCTCGATCAGGCGGTCGAGGAAGCGGTCGCGCTCGGCGTGCGAGGCGCACACCACCACGAGCAGGCTGCCCGGGGAGTAGCGCAGCCGATCGGTGGGCACGAGCACGCGGCAGTGGACGGTGAGGTTGGCCGGGCGTGGCGGGGCGCCGTCGCGGCGGGGACGATCGGAGGACCAGCCGGTCCGCTCGTCCTCTGAGATCTTGACGCTCCGCGCCGGGGGTCGTGAGGCCATGCCCCCATCATGCCCTAAATGCGCGCCGGCTCCCGCTCACGAGGCCGGCCGCGCCCGCAAGTCCGTCCCGGCCGCGCCGATCAGCGCGAGCTTGGCCGCGCGATCGAGCCCTTTGATGCGCGCCTCCTCGCGCCTGGCGGCGCTGCGATCGGCCATCGGCAGCGCCAGCGCGAGCTCGACGGGCAGGCGGCTGGCGGTGTAGCGGCTGGCGCTGCCCGCGCGATGAGCGACCAGGCGTCGCTGCACGTCGGTGCTCCAGCCGGTGTACAGCGAGCCATCGCCGCAGCGCAGGATGTAGACCCAGGCGTCAGCCATGCGCACCCATACGCTGCGGGCGGGGGGATGCCTGCAACAGCAACAGCCCCGCGGGCGTCACGCTGTATAGCAATCGCTATACAGACCCGGCGCGCAGGGAATCACCCGGCGAGCCCCGGCCGACGCCGGGCGCGCTCGGCAGCGGCCCCAGCTTGACGGGCGCGGCCTGCATCGTGCGCAGGCGCACGTCCCGCCAGGAGAGGCCCTCGTTGACCAGCGCGGGCAGGCCCATGATCAGCGCGGTGGCGACCTCGACGAGCTGCAGGACGATGCCGTAGGCGATGGCGTCGGGCGTGGACACGTGATAGGCGCCGGCGAGCACGGCCACGCAGGCGGCCTGGAAGACGCCGACGTTGGCGGGGGTGGCGGGGACCACGGCGGTGACGTTGACCGCGAACAGGACGGCGGCGGCGGCCCCGAGGCCGGCGTGCGAGTCGAGGCCGAGCGCCATCAACAGCAGCCAGCAGGACAGGCACTGCAGCGCCCACGCGCCGAGCTGGCAGGCGCTCGCCAGGGCGGCGCTGCGGGGTCGGGCGAACACCCGCAGGCCGACCCGCAGGCGCAGCAGCGAGCGGCGCACCCCGACCAGCAGCGCGTGCGCCCGGCGCGAGCGGGAGAGCGCCGCGGGCGGGACGAGCATGGGCGCGAGCACGAGGACGAGGAGCGCGGCGAGGGGCGCGAGCGCGAGCAGCAACAGGCCCCTGTCGTGTCCGTCGAGGACGCTCACGCTGGAGAGGGTGACGCCGCCGAGGATGGCGAGGGCGAGCAGGTTGAGCAGCGTCTGGGAGACCATCGTGCCGAGCACGACGGGCAGAGTCTCGCGCGGGCGCCCGAGCCGGCGGGCGACGATCAGCGCGCGCGAGGGCTCGCCGAGGCGGGCGGGCAGCGTGGCGGACATGAGCACGCCGATGAACGTCCCCTGCATGGCGTCCCGGCGTTTGGCGCGCCGCCAGGTGGGCGCGGCCACGAGGATGGCGTGCCAGGCGAGCGCGCGGGCGAACATGGCGGTGCACATGAGCGCCAGGCCGGCGGCGAGCAGCCCGGGCTTGGAGGCGAGCAGGGAGGCGGCCACGCGGGCCACACCCACGCGCTGCAGAGCGAGCGCGCCGAGCGCCGCGGCGGTGAGCGAGCTGGCGGCGAGACCGACCCGGCGCAGGGTGCGCAGGCGTCGCGCCCGCCCGGCGAGCGGCGGGGCGGGTGCAAGCATCGAGGGCAGGCGCTCGGGCGGCACGCGGGGCAGCAGATCGGCGGGGGCGAAGCCGTAGCGCACGGCCAGCCCGCGCCGGCGCCCGCGACCGGGGGCGGCAGCGGCGACGTGGATGGCCTGCTCGTAGCAGTCGAGCACCTCGGCGGCCACGTGGGGCCAGGCGTAGCGCTCCGCGCGCTCGCGGGCGGCGAGCGCCATGCGCTCGCGCCGGCGTGGATCGAGCGCGAGCGCTCGCAGCGCCTCGGCGAGGGCCAGCGCGTCTGCGGGCGGCACGAGCTGTCCGTCGCGCCCGTCGCGCACGACGTCGCGGTAGCCGGGGATGTCCGAGGCGATCACCGGCGTGGCCGCCGCGAACGCCTCCGTGAGCACCATGCCGAAGCTCTCGCCGTGGAGCGAGGGCGCGCACAGCACCTCGGCGCGCTCGAGCTCGGCGAGCTTGCGCTCCTCGGAGACCTTGCCGAGGGCCCGCACGCCACGGTCGTCGAGCATCATGTGGGCGACCTCCTCGGCACCGGCGCCCACGAGTGTGAGCGTCGCGGGTACCTGCTCGCGCAGCGCCTCGAAGGCGCGCAGCAGCACGGGCAGGCCCTTGCGCTGGACGGCCTGGCCGATGAACAGGATCCGCAGCTCCGCGGGCGCGCCGGTTGGCGCGAGCTCTGCGTCCACGGCGCCGCCCTCGCGGTGATCGCGGGCGTGTGAGCGCTCGGGCGCGCCTGAGCCGCCCGGGGCGACCGACGCGAGGAGATGGACGCCGTTGGGGATGATGCGGTAGCGCCCGCCGTAGAAGCGCCGGGCGGTCCAGGCGGCGGCCTCGGAGACGGCGATGCGGGCGTGCAGGCGGTTCATCCGCCGGCGCCCACCGAGCACGTTGGCGGCGAAGCCGTTGGTGAGGACGTTCTCGGAGTACGTGTGGAAGGTGCCCACCAGCGGCAGCTCGCCGGCGCTGCAGAGGGCGTCCCAGCCGAGCAGGGGCACGACCGGCTCGTGGATGTGGAGCACGTCATAGCCGCCGGTGCGCAGCTCCTCGCGGAGCGCCCACACGGCATGCGGGCCGGGAGCGAGGTTGGACACGGCGCCGTTGGCGGGGAAGCCGGCGGTGCGGCCGAGCGCGACGAGGTGATCGGGTGCCTCCCCACCCGCGGACAGCGCCTGCGGGCGGGCGCCGCGGTGCAGGCGCCGCGAGAGCGAGTCGTCGGGGTCGTACGGCGCCAGCACCCGCGCCTCGTGCCCGGCTGCTCTGAGCTCGCCCGCGAGCGCCTCGATGTGGCGCGTGACACCACCGGGATAGGTCCACGAGTACGGCGACAGCAGCGCGATCCGCACGGTTGAGTACTCTAGCCGGAGCGTCCCCGGGGCCGCTCCCACCCCCTTCCCACGGCCCCCCACGGGCATTGGGCGCGCGCGCAAGACTCTACAATCGGGGCATGTCCGGGAGCGTGCGTCACTTCGTGAAGTACACGTTCCTGAAGCTCGACCCCGCGTGGCGGCGCCTGGACGCCCAGGAGCGCGCCCGGCACAAGCGCGAGTTCGCGGCCGCGTGCGAGGACTTCGCGGACGGGCATCTGCTGCAGAGCTTCTCGCTGGTGGGCACCCGCGGCGACGCGGAGCTGTTGCTGATCTCCGAGGCGGAGAACCTCGACCGCATCCACGAGTTCCACGTGGTGCTCGTGCAGAGCGGTCTGATGCAGTGGGCGCAGGTCCCGTACTCGTTTCTGGGCATGCGCAAGAGCTCGGAGTACTCCGAAGACGAGCGGGTGGTGCCGCGCGGCTTCAAAGGCCGGTACGTGTTCGTGTACCCGTTCGTGAAGTCGCGCGAGTGGTATGCGCTGCCGGCGCAGGAGCGCTGGCGGATCATGCAGGGCCATATCCAGGTTGGCCGGGAATACCCGGCCGTGGACAACCACACGACGTACTCTTTCGGTTTGGATGATCAGGAGTTCGTGGTGGCGTTCGACACGGACGACGTGGCCACGTTCCTGGATCTCGTCCAGCGGCTGCGCACGACGGAGGCCTCGCGGTACACGGTCCGCGACACTCCCAGCTTCACGTGCCTGGCGATGTCGCTGGAGCGGGCGCTGAACGCGCTGGACGGCGAGCCCGTGTCGCTCGAGGCGTTGCCCGCTGTCTAGCGGCGCCTCCAAGCGAGCGCTCGCCGCCCTGCGCCGCGCCGACCCCGTGCTCGGCGCGCTGATCGACGCGGTCGGGCCGCTGCCCGACCCGCGCGAGGGCAGGCCGCACCCCGACGATCACTACGGGGCGCTCGTGCGGTCGATCGCCGGCCAGCAGCTCTCGGTGCTGGCCGCGCGGGCGATCTACGGGCGGCTGACGGCACGCTTCGACGGTCGCCCGCCCACGCCCGAGGAGATCCTGGCGGACGATCCCGAAGAGCTGCGCGCGGCGGCGGGCTTCTCGCGCGCGAAGGTCAGCTACCTGCGCTCGCTCGCCGAGCACGTGATCTCCGGCGAGCTCGAGCTCGAGCGCCTGGACGAGCTCTCCGACGAGCAGGTGATCGCGGAGCTGACCGCGGTCAAGGGGATCGGGGAGTGGACGGCGCACATGTTCCTGATGTTCCATCTGGAACGACCGGACGTGCTGGCGGTCGGCGACCTGGGCATCCGCCGCGCGATCGAACGCGCGTACGGGCTCGACTCGCTCCCGGACGCGGCCACCATCGAGCGGATCGCCGAGCCGTGGCGCCCGCACCGCACGCTCGCCTGCCGCTACCTGTGGCGCTCGCTCGCCAACGAGCCGTAGCTCAAGGCCAACGAGCGGTAGCTCAGGGGAACTTGACCGTCAGGACGGCCGGGAGTCCCTTGCCCTTGGTGGGGGCGAGGGAGACCTTTACCCGCACCTTCACGTGCCGCTTGTGTGCGACGGCCGTTGCGGCTTTCGGGCCGAGGTGGAGCTTCAGCGTGTAGGTGCCCTTCTTCGCGATCGACTTCTTGAGCGTGCGCAGACCGGAGCCGCTGATCGTGAGCCGTCCGCTGGTGGGCACTTCCACCACGAGCGTGAGCGTCGAGCCCTTGATGGAGTGCTTCTTGATCTTCGCCTTGTAGGTGACGGAGGGTCCGACCCCGCCGCAGCCTTCGATCTTGACCGGCGTGGTGTGGCTGATGAACGCCCCGTTCTGGCCGGTGATTTCGGTGGGCACGGTGAGCGTCTGCTTGCACAGGTTGTAGTGTTCGTCTTCGGGCACGTTGGGCGTCAGCGCCGAGTGCGGCCCGGCCGGGAAGATCGATTCGAACTTCGTGAAGGGCGCGTCGGGCGAGGTTTCGAATTTCGAGTAGGTGACTTTGTTTTTGATGTCGGTCTTGCCGTCGAGGAGGATCGTCACGCCTTCGCCCTGGAGCACGAACTCGACGTCGGGGAATTCCGCGGACCCGTGGGAGACGAGATAGGCCGGTCCCCTCAGCGGGTTCTTGAACACCGGTGTGTGGACGATGCCTTCGCCGATCACCGAGCCTTCGGCGCACGATGCGGGGTTGGCTTCGAAGGTCGCCGCCAGGCACGCTTTCTGGATGGTGGTCAGGCGCGAGGGCAGCAGCGCGGGGATCGTCAGGTCGACCTTGTGGATGTTCGCCTGGCCGAGCCCGGGCGATTCGACGGTCACCGTGAACGTCGTCCCGTCTTCTTTGCTTCCCTGTCCCGCGACCGCCGCCGTGAGCTTGGGTTCGAAGGGAAGCGAGCCGCAGCCTTCCACGTTGAGCGGCGAGGAGATGCCTTCCTTGCCGCCTTCGTAGCCGGCCACCGCGCCGGTCACTTTCAGGGTTTCGCAGTTCGTCGGGTTGAACTCGAAGCCTTCACGTTCGACGCTCACCGTCAGTTCTTTCAGCTGCGTGGGCACTCCCTGGACCATCTTCGGGATCTGTTCGCTGATGATCGTCGCGGCGGTGGTCGTCTTGTTGACGAAGATCTGCGAGCGCACGTTGACGTAGCCGAGGTCGAAGGGCCCGGCCTTGGCGTGCGTAACGGCCAGCAGGCCGAATGGCGCGCCGCCGTAGCCTTCGGTGAGGTAGAGGTTCCCTTCAAGGGCGAACGGGTCGCCGCCCAGCCCGGACAAGCTCAACGTGGTGCCGATCAGGCTGGCCTTCGGGCACGGCAGTTTTTCTTCTTCCTTTTCTTTCGATTCGTCGGGGCTCACCGGAATCTGCAACGGGATCGACTGCGGGTTCGGGCACAGGGGCACGCTCGCGAGCACCGCGGCAAGCCCTGGAGGTGTCGTGAGTTCGATTTTTTCGAGCGCCTGCTGGCCGTCGGGGTGTTTGAAAGTGGTCCTGAACGACGTGAAGCCGGCGGCCTGGTGGTTGCTCAGTGCGTCTTTGTATTCGGGCGAGAAGGAAAGGTGTTCTCCGGGGCACGCACCGCCCCCGACGCCGTGGGTGATCGAGAAGCTCGGTTTGAGCTTGGTTTGCGGCGCCCCCGCTTCGCCCCACGGCGTGAACGACGCTGCACCGGTGTAGGTGCCACAGAAGGCGGGCGTCGCCTGCGAGGCGCGTGGACCATTGAAGAGGTGTAGTTCCAGCCGTTCAAACGGCGCCTGCGGCGTGTTCTTGAAGGTGGTGATCAGCTGACCGTTGGCTGCGATGTTCACCGAGCCCGCGAGCTTGACGAGCACCTTGGAGACTGGCGCCTGGGCGACGATGTAGATCGCGAGCGGAGAGATGAACGGGTCGGTGTTCTGATAGGCCATGTACACCGAGCCGACGATTTCTTCGGGCAGACCCGTTTCGGCCATGTCTTCGGTCAGCAGCGGCGACTTGATGTTGACCGTGCCGATCTTCGAAGCTTCCGGGCACGGTGGCACTTCGGCGGAGAATTCTTCGTTGTTGACCGTCTGTGCAGCTTCCGAGAGCCCTTTGCCGAGGCCTTCGAAGCCCATCTGCGCCGCGGAGCAGGTCTGCAGCCCGTTGGCCGCTCCGGCGCTCGCCTGGAGTTCCGCGGGTAGCGCAACCGTGTTTTCACGCAAGTCCGCCTCTGAGAGCTTGCCCGGTTCTTTCAGAGCGGTCTGCGGTGTTTCCACCACCACGTTCAGACCACTCGGAGTGCTGGCGTCCTTCTGGTCTGGTTCCACCGAGATCGAAGGTTCGAAGGGAAGCTGATCGCAGCCTTCCAGCAGCCCGAGATTCTGCGACCCGTGCCCTTCGGTCTGGAGCGGCAGGTCGGTGCGCGACTGGCCCACGGGCCAGGATTCGCCGGAGAGCGTCGTTTGCATTGCCGTCGTGCACGAGGTCGGCATCCGCAGGAACGGCTCGGTGGCGAGCTTCGCCGGCTGGCCGCACGTCCCGACTTCCGGGGCCTTCCGGGCGTATGCGCCGTCTGACAGGCACGCCCAGCCGCGCGAACGGTTGTGGCGAGGGTCGCCCGGTTCGCCCCAGATCGACACGACGCTCTTCATCACCAGGGCCGCGACGGAGGTGTCGTGGACGGTCACTTCGACCGCGTAGTTCTTCCCGGTGAGAATCGACGTGTCGAGGTAGATCGGAACCCTGTCGACCTCGATGCCGAGCCTCGCGGGTTCTCCCGGCGCGGGCACGAGGTTGAACACCGGCACGTCTTCGTTGGTTTCCGGCAAGAACTGCGGTTCGTTGAACGTCACCGCCGCGACGCCGACCGCTGTTTCCGGCTTGCACAGGTTGACGTCGTCTTCGATCAGCGTGGAGAAGGCGCCGTCAGGGCACTCGGGAACCGCGTTGATGTTGCCCAGCAGTCCGGCTGGGAGTATGAAGTGCAGGTTCTTCGGCTGGGCGGACAGAGCCGGAGACTTTTCGTGCTGGGCCGTGAGTGATTCGAATGTCTGATCGAGGTCCAGCGTGGTAGTCATCTGAAACGGGTGCGAGCCGGCCTGTACATCGGGTGTCCCGTTTTCTTCTTCGATGCCGAGTTCGTAGCGTTCGACGCCGAACGGAGCTTCCGCAGAGCCCTCTTCGATCGTCGACGTGAACGGGGGCGCTTCGATTGGCGGACCGAGCTTGGTTTCGTTGTGGGGTCCGCTCACCGCTTCGCCGCCCGCGACGCGTACTTCGTTCTTGCTCGCAGACAATTGGCTCGGGCTATTGACGAAGATCCTCACTTCAAAGATCTCGTACGGTTCGAGCGTGCCTTCTTCAAGGATGCATTCGACGGTGCTTCCGCCGCCCGCGCTCGCCGGGCGCACGATGCACTTACCTTGGGTCGCCGTTTTCGAGCCGCATTCCCGCGCGCCACCACCGATCGGTTCGAGCGCGCAGTTCAGCAGGGACAGTAGAAGTGGGTTTTCCTGCGTGCCCGCGGTCACCTTCAGTTTCGTCACTTCCAGCCCCGCGGGAACCGCGTCTGTCAACTTGAGCGGCTTGCCGGCCGTGCCCGCGACACCGGCGTCTCCGAGGTTCGTGGCGCTCGCCTCGATCACCCCGTTTCCGCTCGCTGGGAGGGACTTCGGCGCCGTCCGTGAGTCGAGTTGCCACCACGCGGCTTCGGTAGGTTCCGGAGCTCCCAGCGCGGGTGACGCCGCGATCAAGGCGCTGGCAATCATCAGCAGGACAAGCATGGCCGCGCGAGCCGCAGCGAACATCGTTTTGCGGTTGCTCATGGTCATTTCTTCTCCGTGCTGTGCTTCGGCCCGTATTTCTGGCGCGCCTGCTTTTCGCAGCTAGCGCGCTTGTGCCTGTTCGCGTCCTTCTTGCACGCCTTCAGCGCCTTCGCGAGCTTTTGCGCGCGCGTCAACGGCTTCGGGGGCGGAGGCGGTCCGGTGGAGACTTTTTGCGAGAGCACTCCTCCCTGTGGCGCGGCCAGATTGCCCGGACCCGAGGACGTGGCTGTTCCCGACTGCGTTTCCGGCGGCGCCACCGGTGCTTTGCAGGAGCTTTCTCCGTTGCATGGTTCGGGAGGTTCTGCAGCCGGCGGCGGGCAGGGAGATTCAGCGGTGCATTCGTGCGCGTCGTAGAGGTCGTAGTTGGTGTCGGCGTCGGCCTTGGACAGTTTTTGGGCTGTCAGGAAGTAGACGTCTCCGCCGCTTTCGCTCGCTTCGACGAAGGCCGATTCCCTGGTCGACTTGCCGGACGAGATCAACGTGATGCAGCCGCCCGCCTGTTCGGTGAACGTTTCGCTCGCGCTCGTGCAGTCGCCGAGGCCGACGGGCTCGTACTCGTAGACGTTCTCCTTTTTGTTTGTGGCCTGCGGCACGAGTTTGCCGGGCGCGTCGAAGAACAGGCGGCCTTTGTCGTTCAGGTAGCGCGGCTGTTGAAGCGCGACCGACGTCGAGATCGGATTCCACCCGGGCACGTTGCCCGCCAGGTAGATCGGGTCGGGGTTTGTTTCGCTGAGGTTGAGCCATATTTCCTGGCTGTCAACGAGCGGCGTGACTCCTTCTCCGGCTTCTTCCGTCGCTTTCTGGGTGTCGCGCAGGCCTTCCGGGCGCGTGCCGTCGGGGTTGCACGAGGCGCAGATGATGTGGTTCGTTGTCGCGTTGTAGAGGTAGACCTCCTCGTCGCGCGCGCCGCTGTTGACGTCGACGTTTTCGTAGGGGATCAATTCTCTCATGGACATGAACGAAAGGTAGTTGCCGTCGGGCGAGACGCTCGAGGTGATGTGCCCCGGGTTGAGCTTCTGCCGTTCCCCGCCCTGGAGAGACTCCCAATCGGGCAGATCGGTGTCGGCGAGCGCGGCGATCAGGACCGGCGCTTCCCAGGCCGTGCCGTTGAAACGGCGCATGTACAGGTTGCAGGTCCTGCCCGGCGACGTTTCCAATTCGAAGCAGTCGCCCCGGGTGGCTTCCGGTGTGAGCGCTCCGTTCGCGACGAAGTACACGTTGCAGCCTTCCGTCGAGCCGGCTTCACAGCCTCCGGTTTCGGTGATTCCCAGCACGGCGCCCTGAGGTTCGCCGGCTTCTCCGGGATGCACCATGCTCAGGTCGGTCGTGTTGCACTTCAGTTTCCCGGTCACTTCTTCTTCTTCGAGTTCGCACACGTACAGTTCCGGTTTGTCGAGACCGGCGCCGGATCCTGGGACGAGCTTCTGTTCGCTGTCGAAGAAGATCTTCTTGCCGTCGCGGCTGGCGATCTGGAAGCGCGGACCCGTGTTTGTGAAGGGCAGCTTTTCGCCGACGACGGGCTGCCCGAGTTCGAGCGTTTTGCCCTTGGCCAGATCGCGGACGAACAGGTGGGTGTTTTCCTGTTTGATTCCAACGTCTCGCCCGTCTTCCCAGTCGACGAGGGAGCCGTCGGTCGAGATCGCGTTGCGGAACTCAAAGCGCACGCCGAGGAAGACTTCGTCGAGAGGGTGAGGGTCGGGTTCGCCACTGGGCAGGATGCTCACCTGCTGAAGGGGTGCCGTGACGGACTTGCCGGCGCTCCACTCGTAGAGGCCGGGGGTGCTTGGCGGGGCGGTCAGCGGTACGGAGGAGCTGACGACCACGTGCGCGAGGCCCTGCGAAGCGTCGAGGAACTTCAGCGCGGATTCGCCGCTTTCGGTGCTGAGACCGCCGAAATGCGTGCCCGTGGGGACATTGGCGCCCGTGAGCAGGGCCAGGAAGCCGCCCTCCCCGAAGGTTTCCGGGTGCCGTTCCGCCTCGATCGCGCCGTTGCCTTCGGCTTCTTTGTAGCTTGCCTGCTCGAGTTCCGCCTCGGGCCCGCTCGGGGTCACCGGGGCGTCCTGGTGCAGGTAGATCGTCTTTTCCTGTTCGTCTTCAGCTTCGGATCCGACGGGCGGCGACAGCGGCGGTTCCGCGAGGAGGCTGGCGCTCTTGCCGTGGACGGGAACGACGATGCCGAGGGAGAGGTCTTCGGAGAAGAACCTGTACTGGGGCGGTTCGCCTGGTCCCGTGAACTGGCCCTTGACATGGTCGGCCGGCGAGATTTCGCGAGAGGACCAGCCGTCGGGGCCGCGCGTCGACAGGAGCTGCGTGCGTTCGGGCCCGCGACTGCCTTCGGGATTGCGTTCGGTGGGCGCGTCGGCGGTGTAGGAGATCGCGCCCCCTTCTGCAGAGCTGCGGAGCAGGCCCTGGCTCTTCGTTTCACCACCAACCTGCAAGATGCTCGCACCGAATTTCAAGCCCGGCGACACCAGTTCCCACTGCCGTCCGTCGGGCAGCTGCGCCTGCGCGGTGGTCACGAGCAGCTTGAAAGTGTGATCGGGACCGATCACCGTGCCGTGTTCGTTCGTGGCCACCACGCGGAAGTGATAGGTCGTTCCCGCGACCAGGCCGCCGACTTCGACGCTCGCCTCCTGTGCTGCGAAGCCGGATTTGAGCTTGGCGTCCGGGATCGGGGCTGTTTGTCCGTAGCTGGTGCTCGTCCCGTATTCGAACTGGAATTCGGTTTCGGCGCCGAACGGGTTGACCTTGGCTTCGAGCGTCGCGCTACCCGCTTCGGCGTTCAGATTTGAAACCGCCTCGGGGCCAACGACCGGTGCGTGCGGGGGGGTGGGAACGAACACCTGCACGTCGGCCTGCTGCACGTCGCCCACATAAACCGCGCCACTGCGGGCGTCGACCGCCAAGCCGGCCCCCCCCTTGAGGTGCCCTTCGCCGAAGCGCTGAATCGGCACGCCTTCCGGGGTGAACGTTGCGACGCTCGCTTCGTTGTCGATGAAGACTTCGTCCCCATCGAGGATGTCGACGGCGACGCCCGTGCTGTTCTCGACATCGAACGAGGGGAGCAGCGGTTCGCCCACTTCGGTTTCTTCTCCGTGTTCGAGCGCGACAGACTGTGGTGTCTGCAGCTTCGTAACCTGACACAGAGAGTGCGTGCAGTGCTTTCCACCTTCGGATTCGGTCGGTTCGTAGCCGGCGTAGAGGTGGTCTTCTGAGTCGACCGCCAAGCCGCTGCGCAGAACCGGAAAAGATCCCGGCAGGCTCACTTCGAAATTGTCGATCTTCGCGTTTATCTTTTCGTCATTGAACGTGGCGACCGCTTCTTCACCGAAGTCGACCCAGAGGTTGCCTTCCGCGTCCACGGCCACGCCCATCACTTTTTCTTCGGCCTTTTCCCCGGGTTCGAGTTCCTTGATTTCGCCTTCCAGCTTGCCTTCGCCGTTGAACTTGAGCACCTTGCGACCCGTCGCGACGTACACATCGCCTGCTGAGGGGTCCTGTGGAGCGCCGGAGTTGTCGACGGCGATCGCGACGGGCCCGCCGGTGACCGCAAAGCTTCCGAGCGGTGCGCAGGAGGAGCTCTTTTCGAGTTCTTCCTGGGTGATCGGGCACTGGTAGCGGTCGACTCGTTTGAGCTTGCGGTCGACCACGTAGAGCACGCCGGTGGCTTCGGCGACGGCGATCGCCTCCGGTTCTTCGAACTGGCCGCTGCCGGAGCCCCTTTCACCCAAATGGAAGCCGAAGACGTGGCCCCGTTCGTTCGTGGCGGCCAGCGCGGGCGCGGCCACCACCAGCAGCGACACGCACAGCACGGCGACGAGCGCGACGAAGCCCGTCCTCGCCCGCGGCGCCTCCCGGTGCCAACCTCTGATCTCGATCTTCCGTCTCAACCCTCTCTCCGATCCGTGAGCATCCGGCTCAGGTCTCGCTCCGAGAGCAAGTCTACAGGGCGGCTCGGTGCTGTCAAGCGTCAACCCACCGGGCAGGAAAGCCGCGTAGCGAAGGGACCGGGCGCTCGAACATCCGTCCAACTCAGAGGCCTCGATGTACTGGATCGCCAGCCAGCACTCCGTATCGTTGCCTCGTTAAAGACGAACGTGCGTGGGGCCGATGGGGCCCCACGCACGTTTACCACTGTTCAGATCGGTCGCGCCGTGTCAGGCAGACCGATCAGACGCTCGGTGTTGGTTATTCAGCACCAAGTGCTGCGCTGTACTTGACAGACGCGGTCGTGTTCTCTTCGGAGGGGAAGAACACACCCGGCACAACCGAAACTTCGGTTTCCAGGTTGGTTTCGCCTTCGAATTTCACCGTTGCCTTCTTGTTGGCGTGTCCAGACGCCGGCGAGGTGGTGTGACCGATGGTGTAGCCCTTGGTCTTGATCACGACGCCACCACATTCGAATTCGGCCTGGATGCCTCCACGACCGCTCAGGGCCGTGAATTCCTCTTCGGTGGCGCTCACCAGTGTGGTCAACAGCGGGTTCGTTTTGATAACGCCCGACGCGCCGCCGATGTTCTGGCAGGGTTTGCCTTCAGACGTGCAGTCCACGAACGTGACGCTGTCTTCGTCCGATTTCGGGCCCGTGATCTTGCTGGTGCCCGCGCTCTTCTTGCACGTCACTTTGCCGCCGATGGCGGGCGTCGACAGCACGGCCGTCTTCGTCTTCGAGCTGTCTGTTATGCCCACAGCCGAGGCACGTTCGTACTTGCCCGTGCCGGCAGGCGAGGCTTTCACGCTGCATTCCTTGTCCGTGTAGTTGCCCGTGTTCTTCGGCACAGCCTTCACACACGTGAAGAATTCGGGTGGTGCCGCCGAGGCGGCCGAGGCGGCGACCGCGCTCAGCGCGAACACCGCAATGAGGCATAGCCCCACGATCCTGATGCGTTTCATCTGTCCACTGCTCCTTTTCCCTCTAGGAATCAAACGACCGACCCCCAAGAAATCCCCTCGTCAGGACGGAGACGCTCTGAGGCCAGCTCCACTCGCTCGCTGTACCCCAGCGAGCAATCCTGTACACATGACCTTGGCAGAAAACATCTGCTGAGTCAAGGTCAAGCGGTAACGGCATCGAGACGCCCAGCAGGCAGCTACTTCATAGGAGCTGTGCCGGATGCCCGGGCGCTCCGCACCCTCGACTACGCTTGACATCATGTCGCGGCGACCGTACCACAGCGGCGACGCTGGCGTCAACCCCCCCGGTCTCACGACACGGCCTCGGCGGGCGCCGCGTGGCGCGGCTCAGCCGGTGCGAGCCACAACGACGGTGCGATCGGCCTCTGCCTCGAGCTCCCATCCGGCCGTGCCGGCGCCGCGGAACAGACGCGTGACCACCGCCGTCGGGCCGGGCAGGCCGCGCCCGCCCGGCTCGCCCGCCCGGGCGTCGTGGAAGACCACGCGACCGCCGACGTCCACGAAGCCATGCCAGCTCGACCAGTCGCGCTCGCAGCCGGCCTGCGAGTGGTCGCCGTCGATGAACACCAGGTCCACCTCCCCGGCCCACGACGAGGCCACTTCGTGCGAGAGGGCGACGTGCCAGCGCACCCGCGGCGCCTCTCGCCCGCGGCGGCGCACGGCGCGCGCCACCGCGCGACGGGTGGCCCACTCGTTCGCCGCCCACCCGCGCGGCAGCGCGTCCGCGTGGGAGCCGAAGGGGTCGATGAGGTGCAGCTCGGCGCCCGGCTCGAGCGCCGCGCAGAGCGCCACCGCGGAGGCGCCCTCGTAGACGCCGATCTCGACCACCCGCCGGGCGCCGCGGGCGGCATCGAGCAGCACCCGCGCGTCGGCCGCCGAGTGCATCGTGCGCGGCGGGATCAGGCCGAGGGACAGCGCCGCCGCGCGCAGGCGCACGTCGTCGCGCAGCCGCGGCGGCGTGGCACTGCGAAGCGCTTGGGGGAGCGTCACCATCGTCCCTTTCCCAGCCTACGCCCGTGTGCTTGCGGGCTCGCCACCGCGGTGCGCGGCGGGCGGAGCGCTCAGACCGCCGCGACCTGCTCCTCGTCGGCCACGCGGAAGGACGAGCCGCAGCCACAGGCTGCTACCACGTTGGGGTTCTCGACCTTGAAGCCCGCGCCCTGCAGGCTCTCCTCGTAGTCGATCGTGGAGCCGCGCACGAACTGCAGGCTCTCACCGTCCACGAGCAGCTTCAGTCCGTGACTCTCGAACACCACGTCGTTCTCGCGCTGCTCGTCGAAGGCCAGCTGGTACTGGAAGCCCGAGCAGCCGCCCCCGCGCACGCCCACGCGCAGACCGGCCACACCCACGTCCGCCTGCTGCGCGTCGAGGAACTCGCGCACCTTCTCCGCACCCTTGTCGGTGATCTCGATCATCGGCTTCGCTCCTGTTGACTCATCGACCAAAACTATCGAAAGTATAGCGCTGGGCGGGCGGGCGGCGCCCCCCGGGCCGGTGGGCGGGCGGGCTGGCCCTCCTGCCAAGCCCCGGGACCTTCTAACCTTGACGGCGATGCCCTCCCCGCAGGACATGAAGCAGCGTATCGAGGCCGCCATCCCGGGGGCGCACGCCGAGGTCGAGGACTACACGGGCGGCGGCGACCACTTCCGGGCGACGGTCACCGCCCAGGCATTCGACGGGCTCAGCCGGGTCGAGCAGCACCGCCGTGTGTACGAGGTGTTCGCGGATGAGATCGGCGGCCCGATCCACGCGCTCGCGCTCACCACCCAGGTCCCTTCCACCGTCCCCAGCAACTGAAAGCCAGGAGCAGCCTATGTCCACCCAGCCCTCCACCCCCACCCAGCCCGAGCCGCTGCCGATGTCGAGCACGCAGAGCACGCCGACGCCGACGCCGACGCCGAGCGACGGGAGCAACCCGATCCGCGAGGCGATCGCGGGCGCGATCGCCGAGCACGACGTGATCCTGTTCATGAAGGGCACGCCCGAGGCGCCCGCCTGCGGCTTCTCGGCGCGCACCGTCGCGGTGCTGCAGGCGCTCGAGGTGCCGTTCGCCGCGGTGGACGTGCTCCCCGACCCGCGCATCCGCCAGGAGCTCTCCGCGCTCTCCAACTGGCCCACCATCCCACAGCTGTTCGCCAGCGGGGAGCTGATCGGGGGCTGCGACATCGTGACCGAGATGTACGAGTCGGGGGAGCTCGCGCAGGCGCTCTCCTGAGAACGGGCGCGGGTAGGGTCGCGAGCGTCGCGAGCGCGTTGTTGTAGGGTCCCGCGCCGCATGGCCCCCGTCGCGGTCGCCGCCGACAGCACCCACTACCTCCCGCGCGAGCTCGCGCGTCGGGAAGGCGTCCACCAGGTCAGCCTGTACGTGGGCTGGCGTGGCCAACCCGAACGCGAGCTGGAGATGGACGGCTTCGACGCCTTCTACGAGCGCCTGCGCACCGACCCCGAGCTGCCGAGCACCTCACAGCCGTCGATCGGCGACTTCCTGGCGGTGTGGGAGCCGCTGCTCGAGGCCGGCCAGGACATCGTCTCGATCCACCTGTCCGCAGGCATCTCCGGGACCTACGAGGCTGCCCGCCAGGCCCACGAGCTGCTCGCCGAGCGCGGCCTGGGGGCGCGGGTGGAGGTGATCGACGGCGAAACCGCGTGCGGTGGGACCGGCCTGCTGGTGCTCGCCGCGTGCGCAGCCGCCCACGCCGGCGCCGACAAGGACGGCGTGGTCGCGCGCGTGCGCGAGACCCGGGAGGTCCTGCGGATCTGGTTCTGCGTGGACACGCTCGAGTACCTGCGCCGCGGTGGGCGCATCGGCAAGGCCCAGGCGTGGCTGGGCGGCACCCTGCGGATCAAGCCGATCCTCTCGCTCGGGCACGAGATCGTGCCGGTCGAGCGCGTGCGCACCGCCGGGCGGGCGTTCGAGCGGATGGTGGGCTACGCGCAGGAGCTCCACGACAGCGGCGCCGACGGCTGGGTGGTGCAGCACATCCAGGCGCCCGAGCAGTCCCAGCGGCTGATCGACCGCTGCCGGGAGATCTTCGACTCCGAGCCCCTGTTCGCATCCGAGGTCGGACCGGTGATCGGCACCTACACCGGCCCTGGCCTGATCGGCGTGGGCGCCATCCCGCGCGCGCTGCTCTCCTGAGGACGCCACTCCGCGCCGCCCCTTTCCTGAGCGCTGCAGGGCAAGCGGAGCAAGGACGCAAGGAGCGTGGCGTGCTACGCACGCGAGTGACTGAGGACGCCGCTCCGCGCCGCCATGCAGCGCTCAGGCGCGCTTGCGGCGGCGACGGCGGCGCAGCATGCGCGCGCCGATCATCAGCCCCACGGCGGCCGCGCCGAGCGTGATTTCCGTGCGGTGGCGCTCGACGTGCGCGCGCCAGTCGGTCACCCGCTGCACCTCACCCCGCAGCCGCTGCACCGACAGCGCGAACTCCTCGCGGTTGGCCTCGATCGAGTCGCGGATCTCCGCCGGCGTGCGCTGCGCCATCAGCCCTCGCTCCCGGGCTCGTCGCCCGCGCCTGGGCTCCCCGCGCCAGCGGGCGCGGGCTGCGCCGCGGCCGCATACGGCGGGGAAGCCCCGCCGGCCTGCTCGAACGTCGGGACGGGGGAGCCGTGCTCGGCTGCGGCGGGGCCGACGCTCTCACGGATCCTGCGCGCCTCCTCGATCGCCATGGTGGGCACCGGCGGGGCGCCTTTTTTGACCACCCTGGCGGCGATCAGACCGGCGAGCAGACCGAGCACCACAAGGATCAGCGCCATCGCGAAGAACCCATAGAAGTACGTGAAGTCGTTGCCGATCGGCAGGTAGTAGTAGAGCAGCCACGCGCACCCCACGAGCAGGAAGAACAGCGCCGTCATCAGGAACATGCCGGCGGCGACGCCCACGACGGCCCCCCGGGCGAGCTTGCTCGCCTTCTGGCTCATCTCGGCCTTGGCGAGCTCGATCTCCTCGCGCACCAGCAGGCTCGCGCGCTCGGATACCTCCGCGATCGCCGTGGCGATGTTCTGGCTGTCCCTGCCCCTGGTGGTGCTCTCCGAACGCTCGCCCGCCGGCGCTGGATCGGCCGCGCTCACTCTGGCGGCTCCTCGTCGAACACTTGCCTCCACACGGTGCTCGCCAGGCGCACGGCGAGCATGCTCGTCAGCGCCCCCACGCCCGCCATCAGGCCCTGCCACAGCAGTCGCTTGACCATCTCGTTCTGCACGATCGCGCCAGTCTATTCCCCGGCGTGGTCGGCGTCCAAACCCGCCGGGCACGGGACCGCGCCCGAGCGGCTCGCCCCGCGCCTCAAGGCGCACCCACGGGAGCGCCGGTGCGTGCCTCCAGACCCCCGCAAACCGTCTCCACGACCAGCCACTTGGCGCGCTCGAAGAAGTCCTCCGATTGCGGCAGCAGCTCGAAGATCCAGCCCGTGAGCAGCTGCTCGATGGCCCCGTAGAAGGCCATGGCCGCAAAGCGCGCGTCGATCTCCGCCTTGAACACGCCCTCCGCCTGCGCCTTGGCGATCATCCCGCCAATCAGGTCATAGGCCTCGCGGATCGTGTCGATGTGGGTGTCGCCGAAGGAGTTGGCGGCGCGCGTGACCTCCACGATGATCACCTTCATCAGATCCGGATCGTGTCGGTAGCTGTCGATGATGAACGAAGCGATCGCGCCGAGCTTCTCCCGCACGGGCATCGCCTCCCCGTCCACTTCGCGGATCAGCTCGAGCATCACGTGCCAACGCTCGAGGAACAGCGTGTCCAGCACCTCGTCCTTGGAGGCGAAGTAGTGGTAGACGAGGCCGTAGGCCACCCCGGCCTCGTCGGCGATGTCCGACACCCTGCATGCGTGAAAGCCCTGGCGGGCGAACACCCGTACCGCCGCCTGCAGGATCAGCCGGCTCTTGTCGGCGGGCTTGGCCCGCGCCGCCTGGGCCTCCGCCTGCGCCCCGCCCGGCGGGCGCCGCGCGCTCTGCGTGCGCTCGGCGCTCATGCCGCCGCCCCCGTCGTGTGTTGGGCGGCCGTCGGGTCCGCCTGCGCGTCCGGCCAGCGGTATGCCTCGGGGCGACGATTGGCGAGCGAGGGCAGGCGCGCGCGGATCTCGCGCTGGGCCTCGAGATCGAGCTCGGCGACGATGTGGCCCTCCCCATCCGGAGCCTGCGCCAGCACCACCCCCCAGGGGTCGACGATCATCGAGCGCCCCCCGGACTGCTGGCCCGCGGGGTGCTCGCCAACCTGGTTGGCTGCAACCACGAACACCTGGTTCTCGATCGCCCGTGCCCGCACGAGGGTTCTCCAGTGGTCGCGCGTGGTCGCCAGCGTGAACGCCGCGGGCAGCGCCACGATGCGCGCCCCACGTACGGCCAGGATCCGGTAGAGCTCCGGGAACCGCAGGTCGTAGCAGATCGAAAGGCCCAGCTCGACGCCGCCGTCGGTCCGCGACAGGACGATCTCCTCCCCGGGCTCCTCGAGCTCGGACTCCCGGTAGGAGCGCCCTCCCACTTCCACGTCGAACATGTGCACCTTGCGATAGGCCGCCACCACTTCCCCAGCGGGGTTCACGTGCACCGAGGTGTTCGCGAACTTGGCCTGCCCGGGGACGCGCTCGAGGATCGAGCCCGCAACGAGATCCACGCCCAGCTCGCGGGCGATCGCCCGCGCCCAGCCGATGGCCGCGCCGTCGAGTGTCTCGGCGCCCGCGCGCAGGTCCGCCTCCGAGCCCATCGCCGTCCACTTCTCCGGCAGCACGATCAGGCTCGCGCCGTCGGCGACCGCCGCGCGCGTGAGCCGGTCGGCGGCGGCCATGTTGGCGACCTGGTCGGCGGTGGAGTTCAGCTGGACGGCGGCAACCCTCACCGGTCCCCGCCCTCCCACGCGCGCGCCGTCCGCATGCGGAGCGGCCTCACACCCGAACAGATTGACTGGTCAGTCAACGTCTGCAGAGCATAACGCCAGCCGGCTTTCCCCCGGGCTCGCCCCGGGCTCGCCGAGCGCCCCGCTAGCGGGGGCGCGGGTGGCTGCGCAGCGCGGCCAGCAGCAGCTTGGAGTGCATCGCCCCGATCAGCTCGCGCAGCGGCTCCGCGCCCGCGGCCACCATCTCCATCGCCCGCTCGACGTCGACCTCGCCCGCCAGCCGCTCCAACAGCGCCCGCACCTCCTCCTCGACCAGCGGCTCCAGCGCCCTCCGGTAGCGCAGGGTGTCGTACACCGTGAACCCCAGCGCCTCGTCGTATCCGCCCGCGCGGAAGTTGGCGATCGCCTCGATGATCTTCACGTCGTCGCGGTCGTAGCCGCGGCGGCTGGGCGTGAGCACGCCGATCTCCGCCAGGCGCTCGAGCACGTTGCGGGGCACCCCGTAGCGCTCCTGGACGAGCTTGCGCGACACGCGACCGCTGTCCTCGGCGTTGATCACCGCGCGCTCGAGGATGCGATCCTCGAGCTCGATCAGCGCGCGCACCCGCTCGGGGTTCTCCTCGAGCGCGCCCTTGATCACCCGCAGGGGCATGAAACGCTCCTCCTGCAGGCGCTTGATCAGCGTGATGCGCTCCACGTACCCGGGCGGGTAGTAGGCCATGTTGCGGCTGGTCCTGACCACGTCCTCGCCCGCGCCCAGCAGGCCCTCGCGCAGGTAGTAGCGAATCGTGCCGGCGCTCACCCCCGAGCGCTGCGCCAGCTCGCTCATCTTCAGGAGGCGACCGTGGGCGTTCGTCTCGGGCCGCTGCAGGTCCCCTGTCATCGACCGCTCAAGCTCGGAACGTCGCCGCCGCCGCGCCAGCCACCGCCGGACCCGCGGCCGCTCCCGAGTCGAGCAGCGCGGCGATCTGCTCGGGCGTGTATCCAGCCGTCAGCAGCACCTCCTCGGTGTGCTCTCCGAGCTGGGGGCCGGGCAGGCGCGCGTGCTCGCCCGGCGTGCGCCCCAGCTTGACGGGGATGCCGAGCTGACGCACCGGGCGCCCGGCGCCCGGCTGGTCGAGCTCGACCACCATCGCGCGCTCCTTCACGAGCTGCGAGGAGAGCGCCTCGTCGAGCTCCAGCACGGGCTCCAGACAGCAGTCGTGCTCGCGCGCGAACGCCTCCCACTCGGATCGCGTACGGGCTTTGAAGATCTCACTGACCTCGGTGTGGGCCTGCGAGCCAGGTCGCTCGAACTGGCTCGCCACGAGCTCCTCGCGGCCGACCCCCCGGCACCACGCCTGCCAGAACTTCGGCTCGAGCGCCCCCAGCGACACCCAGCCGTCGGCGCACTCGTACGGCCGGTAGCAGATCAAAGCTCCCGCCAGCGGCAGATCGCCACGGCGCGGCACGGTGCCGTCGGCGAAGAACGCCGCGGCGACCATCGCCAGCCACGACAGCGCGCCGTCGGACATCGACACGTCCACCAGCTGGCCCTCGCCGGAGCCCGGATGGTCGGGCGTCCCGTCGCCGTCCCGCTCGCGCAGCGCCGCCATGATCCCGAACGCCGCCATCAGCGCGCCGCCGCCGAGGTCGGCGATCTGGCCCGCCGATTGAATGGGACCCCCACCCGCCCCGCCGCCGGCGGCGCCGGTCAGCCCGAGCAGGCCGACGAGGCCGAGGTAGTTCATGTCGTGCCCGGAGGCGCCCCGTTTGGGTCCGTCCTGGCCGTAGCCGGAGATCGCGCAGTAGACGATCCTCGGGTTCTCCGCGCGCATCCGCTCGTAGCCCACGCCAAGCCGCTCGAGCACACCCGGGCGGAAGGATTCGAGCACCACGTCCGCGTCGCGCACGAGCGCCAGCAGCGCCTCGCGCCCGCCGTCGCTCTTCAGGTCCAGGCGGATCGAGCGCTTGTTGCGGTTGAGCGCCAGGAACAGCGCCGAGGAGGCGCTCTCGTGAGCGCCGTCGTAGTGGGGCGGCGACCAACGAATGTAGTCGCCCATGCCCGTGTCCTCCACCTTCACCACGTCCGCGCCGAAGTCCGCCAGCAGCAGCGAGCAGAAGCCGCCCGGCAGCAGGCGCGACAGGTCGAGCACGCGGATGCCGTCCAGGGCAAGGCTCACCGCGATCCGCCCGTCCTCGCGGGACGGGCGGCCACCACGCCCGTGCCCGCCACGCGCACCCCGCACGCGGCCGGTAGGCCGCCACTAAAAGAAGCAGTCCTCACGCGAGGCTCCCCTCGCGCTGGGGAATCGCCAGCATCGCGCGGGCCTCCTGCACGCTCGCCGGTCGCCGGCCGAGGTCTTCGGTCAGCTGCCTGGCCTTGGCGATCAGCTCGCCGTTGGAGCGCGCCATCTCCCCGCTCGGCAGGTACAGGTTGTCCTCGAGGCCGACCCGGATCGAGCCGCCGAGGGTGAGCGCGGCGGCCACCAGCATCCACTGGTCGCGGGAGATCCCGATCACGCCCCAGTGCGCAGAACTGAAATCCCGCCCACCCGGAATGTTCTCGACCATCGCCGCCAGGTTGCGGGCGGTCGGCGGGATGCCCCCGACGACCCCCATCACGCAGTCGACGTGGAGCGGCGTCTTCAGCACCCCCATGTCGATCAGCGGCTCGAGGCTGCCCACGTGCCCGACGTCGAAGCACTCGTGCTCCGGTTTGATCCCGAGCTCGTTCATCGCCTCCAGCAGCTCGATGATCTCGCCGAACGGGTTCTCGAACACCATGTTGAACACGAACTGCTTTTTCGACTTCGAGTACTTGGCGTAGTTCATCGAGCCCATGTTCAGCGCCGCCACCTCCGGGCGGCACGCCCGCAGGTATTCGATCCGCTTCTCCACGGGAACGCCGATCGTGCCCGTCGAGTAGTTGACGATCGCCGCGTCCCCCACCTCCGCCCGGATCGCGTCGGTGATCGCCTGGAAGTCCTCGATCTCATACGACGGCGTCCCGTCCGGTTTGCGCGCGTGGATGTGGATGTGCACGCCGCCCTCGTCCACGATCCGCCGCGCCTCCGCCGCGTACTCGGCGGGCGTGTACGGAATCGCCGGGCACTGCTCGCGGTTGGCGATCGCCCCCGAGATCGAGCACGTGATCACCACCGGGTCATCGAGGCTCACTGGTCACCCTCCTTGCTCCGACCCACGAGTCTTGCTCGACGAGTTCTGTGTAACCATGGTGGTACAGACTCTGTTGCGGGTCATACCGGCACCACCCCGTGGCGCTTCCACGGCCGCTCGATCTTCCTGCCCGCCGCCATCTCCAGCGCCCGGCAGATCGTCTCCCGCGTCTCGCGCGGGTCGATCACGTCGTCGATCACGTCGTTGCCCGCGGCCACGTACACGTCGAAGATCTTGCGGAACCCCTCGATCAGCTCCGCCCGCTTGGCCTGGGGGTCCTCGGCCTGCTCGACCTGTTTGCGAAAGGCGATCTCCACCACGCCCTCCGCGCCCATCACGCTGATCTCCGCGCTCGGCCAGGCGACGATCAGGTCGGGCTCGTAGGCGCGGCCGTTCATCACGTAGTAGCCGGCGCCGTACGCCTTGCGCGTGATCACCGTGACCTTCGGCACGGTGGCGTTGGCCACGGCGTAGAGCATCTTGGCGCCATGACGGATGATGCCCTCGGCCTCCACTTTCGTCCCCACCATGAAGCCGGGGACGTCCTGGATGAACACCAGCGGGATGGCGAACGCGTTGCACAGGTTGACGAAGCGCGCCGCCTTGTCCGCGGAGTCGTTGTCGAGGATGCCGCCGAGCTGCTTGGGCTGATTGGCCACGATCCCCGCCGGTCGGCCGCCGAAGCGCGCGAAGCAGGTGATGATCGTCTTCGCCCACTGCGCCTTCATGTCGAAGTACTCGCCGTCGTCGACGATCCGGCGGATCACCTCGTACATGTCGTATGGCTTGCGGTTGGACTCCGGCAGCACGTCCAGAAGCTCCTCCTCGCGGCGCCCGATCGGATCGCTGAGGGGATGGAGGGGCGGCGGCTGTTCGCAGTTCTGGGGCATGTATGACAAGTACTGCTTGATCCGCTCGATGCACTCGTGATCGTCGGCCACCTCCATGTCCCCCACGCCGGACTTGCGGCAGTGGACGCGGGAGCCGCCCAGTTCCTCCTGGGTGACGTCCTCGCCGATCGCCGCCCGCACGAGGTGCGGACCGGCGAGCGCCATCGAGCCGCGGCCCTTGACCATCGGCACGAAGTCCGCCAGCCCGGGGATGTAGGCAGTGCCCGCCGCGCACGGGCCCATCAGCGCCGCAATCTGCGGGATCACGCCGCTCATCACCACCTCCTCGCGGAACAGGTGCCCGGAGCCCGCGAACATCGCGCCCGCGGCCTCCTGCACGCGCGCACCCGCCGAGTCGAGCAGCCACACCAACGGGATGCGCTCGCGCAGCGCCAGCTCGCGCAGGCGCGTCACCTTCAGCTCGCCCGTCATGCCCATCGAGCCCGCCATCACGGTGAAGTCGTACGCGCAAACCGCCGTCAGGCGCCCGTTGACCTTGCCATAGCCGGTGATCACCCCGTCGGCCGGCGCGTTCACGCCATCCATCGCCCGCTGGGAGAAGTGCGGGCGACCGTGCATACCGAGCTCCACGAACGAGCTCTCGCCGGTGCCCTCGTCGCTGTCGATCAACAGCGCGATGCGCTCGCGCGCGGTCAGCTTCTCGCGCTCGTGCTGTTGCGCGATCTTCTCCTCGCCGCCGCCCAGGCGGATGCGCGCACGGCGCTCCTCCAGGTCCTCGGCCAGGGGACGCAGCAGCGCCGTCGTATCGCTCGCCTGCGCGCGCGCCTGCGCGCTCGCCTGCGAACCGGCTCGGGCGCCCGCCTTGCGCGTGGCCGCCATCAGCGGCCCTTCCACTGCGGCTCGCGCTTCTCGAAGAAGGCGGTGACCCCCTCGACGATGTCCTCCGTGGACAGCGCCAGGCTGAGCTGCCCGCGCAGGTAGTCGAGCGCGTCGTCGAGCGGCATGTCCAGCTGGCGGCGCATCGCCTCCTTGCCCAGGCGCATGATCGCCGGCGACTTGCCCGCCAGCTTGCCCGCCCATGCGGCGACCGCGGCGTCGAGCTCGTGGTCGGGCACGACCTTGTTGACGATGCCCGCCGCCTGCGCCTGCTGCGCGTCCCAGCGCTCGCCCAGCAGCAGCAGCTCGTTGGCCTTCTTGCGCGGCACGTTGCGGTAGATGAGCGCCATGATCATGAACGGGAAGGTGCCCACATTGATCTCCGGCGTCCCGAACGTGGCGCCCTCGCCGGCCACGATCAGGTCGCAGGCGAGCGCGATCCCCAGCGCGCCGGCCAGGACGTGGCCGCGTGCGGCGCACACCGTCGGCTTACCCAGCTCGCCGATCAGCTTGAACAGGCCGACGAACCGCTCGGAGGCGAAGTGCTTGTCCACCAGCGGCGTGTCGGCACCGAAGCCGCCGAGGGCGGCGCCGGAGGAGAAGGTCTTCTCGTGCGAGGACGCCAGCACCACGCAGCGCACGTCCTCCGCCTCGCGCGCGGCCTCGAACGCCGCGAGCAGGCCGCCCAGCAGCTCCGGGGAGAGCGCGTTGCGCGTGTCCGGGTCGTTCAGCGTGATCGTCGCCACGCCCGAGTCGGACACCGCGTAGAGGACCTTCTCCCCCTGCGGGGACGATGCGGTCGCCGTCGATCGCGAGCGGGCGTCATCGCTGGACACGAGCGGATCCTAGCCTGATCGCCGCCCATGTGGCAAGTGAGTAGCGCTACTCCTTACTTTGGGCACGAGCATCGGCGATCGCACCGGCACCCGCACGATTGCTGCCGTTGACCCGAACGCTCGCGACGAGAGCAGCGATCTGCGCTTCTACAACGAGCGTCCCCCGTTGGCGGTGTCTTGGCGCCGGCGACGTCTCGCGCGCCGGCGGTGCCTTGACGTCGATCGGCGGGTTGACCGCGAGGATCTGCGCCGTCGAGAGATCATCGAATTCCTCCGTGTGGATGCTCTCCACGACGCGGATCGGAAGTCCGGCTTCGGTCAGGAACACTTCGAGGCGCTCCACCACGGGGTGTCGGCGGAGTCGGCTCACGTCTTCGTCCGTCAGGCCCTTCACCAGGCGCAACGGTTCGACGGTCGCGCTGAACTCGCTCGTCGGCTGGCCCTCGATCACCGCCGGCGCACCCTGGACCGCGGGTCCGGTGGCGGTCGCGAGCAGGTTCAGCAGGCCCGCGAAGGGGCCCGTGCCGCCGGCATCGACTTCCTCCGGTTCGCCATGAAACGGATATGCGGCCAGGCTGCGTGCGAGCTGCGGTTCGCGCCGTCGTCGCCACGGCCGCCGCCCGTGACCTTCGCGCTCGTAGATCGTCGAGCCGATCACGATCGCCACCGGCGTGTGTCGCGCGCCGCGGAAGATCTCGCTCTCCTGCGGCGCGAGGCTCGCTTCGCCCACGAGCTGGCCACCCACGGACATGCGCTTGACGCGCCCCACGACGCGGCCGTTGGAGCGGTTCGCGATCGTGACCTCGCCTCGCGACACCTCGGAGAAGCGCTCGCTGTTCACCTGCAGTTGGCTCATCTTCGCCTCGAGCGCCTGCAGCGCCGCCGGCACCGGTGCGCCAGCCGGAGCGAGCGCACCCAAGCTCGTCCCAGCGCCCACGGCGCCCAGTGCGAGCGCGCAGATCACGGCCGCGATCGCTCGGGCGATGCCACGTGGCCGTCTGTCGCATGACCGCCTCACCGTCATGAGAGCACCCTAGCCGGCGTGGAGGGCAGCGCACCGCACAAGCCAAGAGTAAGTAGCGCTACTGTTTACTTCTGCGACGCGTTGCGTTAGCGTCCCCGAGGCATCCGGCGGCGCCGCGCGCGCCTGATCGGTCCGCCGCAGACCACGTCCACGTCCGACCCAAGGAGACCCAGCCGACCATGGCAGCCACCGCCGCAGCATCGTCCCCCCGGGGCGACAGCGTGCTGAAGCCAGACTTCAAGACCCAGCGCAAGCACTTCATCTTCACCGACGAGCACGAACAGCTGCGCGAGTCGATCACCAACTTCGCGATCAAAGAGCTGGCGCCACACGCGGAGGAATGGGAGGAGACGACCTTCCCGGACTCGGTGCTCGCACGCATGGGCGAGCTCGGCTTCCTCGGCCTGGACAAGCCCGAGCAATACGGCGGGCAGGGCGGCGACTACTACTCGGCGCTGGTGCTCGCCGAGTCGATGACCCACGCCAACTCCGGCGGGCTGGCGATGGGGGTGGCCGTGCAGACGGACATGGCGATGCCGCCGATCCTGGCGTTCGGCACCGAGGAGCAGAAGCAGCAGTGGGCGGTGCCGGCGATCAGGGGCGAGGCGATCCTGTGCCTGGGGATCACCGAGCCGGACGCCGGCTCGGACGTGTCGGGGATCAAGACCCGCGCGGTCAAGGACGGCGATGACTACGTGATCAACGGCTCCAAGACGTACATAACAAACGGCCACCGGGCGCACGTGATCGTGCTGGTGACGAAGACCGACCCGGACGCCGGATATGACGGCTTCACGCTGTTCCTCGTGCCGATGGACTCGCCGGGGGTGATCCGCGAGAAGAAGCTGGAGAAGCTCGGCATGCACGCCTCCGACACGGCGCTGCTCGCCTTCCAGGACGTGCGTGTGCCCGCCTCCGCGGTGCTCGGCCAGGTGGGCAAGGGCTTCTACCACATCATGTGGGAGCTCCAGGGCGAGCGCCTGATCGGCGCCGCCGGCAGCGTGGCGGGCGCGCAGAAATGCTTCGAACGGACGCTCCAGTACGCGCACGAGCGCAAGGCGTTCGGACGGGAGATCGGCAAGTTCCAGGTGATCCGCCACAAGTTCGCGGAGATGGCCACGAAAATAGAGAGCGCGCGCCAGATGGTGTATGTGACCGCCTGGCGCTTCAACAACGGGGAGTACCCCGTGCGCGAGATCTCCATGGCCAAGCTGCACGCGGCGCGGATCGCCTGCGAAGTGGCGGACGAGTGCATCCAGATCCACGGCGGCGCCGGCTACATGCGCGAGTACGGCGTCGAGCGAGCCTGGCGCGACGCGCGGCTGAACCGCATCGGCGCCGGTACCGACGAGATCATGCTCGACGTGATCGGGCGCTCCTACGGGCTCTAGAGAAATGGACGGAAGACCCGCATGCGGGTCTTCCCCGGACGGTGCATGCACCGTCCGGCGGCCGATCGAAGATCGGCCAGCATGCGCCTACCGGAACTGCTCAATCGATGGAGCCGCGTGGAACCACCCACTCGGTTGGCTGCCCGGTGACGGTCGCGATCAGGTCGAAGTCGGCGTCGTAGTGCAGCACGGTGAGCTCGGCCCGCTCGGCGGCCGCCGCGACAATCAGGTCAGGGATACTCGCCGCGCGATGTTGAGCCTTATCTGCGAGCAGCCCTTGGACTTCGACGGCACGGTCGAAGGCCAGCTGGTCGAGTGGAACGCGGAGAAAGCGCAGCGCGAGATCGTCGCGTCGCGCGCGATGCTCCTCGCCGTTGCGCGCGCTGAACAGAAGCTCGAGGTCTGTCATCGAGCAGGTCGCCAACATGCCCGACAGGATCATCGGCTCGATCCGCGCCGCCACGGGCGCCTTCGCCGTGCGAGTCAGAACGCTGTTGTCTACGAGATGAGCGGCGGCGGCCACGCGCGTTCCATGATCTCGGGGTTGTGCAGATCCTCGTTCTCTTTGAACCACACAATCAGCCGCTTGCCCGCCTCGCGGCGGACGACCTCACGCAACGCCTCGTCCACCGTGTCCTTCACGCCGCGAGTGCCCAGTATCTCTCTGGCTTTGGAGAGCATATCCTCATCGATATCCAATGTTGTCCGTCGCACACAATCAATATAGCCTGATTGAGCAGTATTAGGCATATCCGAGTCCTGATCCCCGGCCGCTGGCATGACCCCCACTCCTCCTTTCTCCGACGAGCACGAACAACTGCGACAGTCGGTCCGCGGCTTCATCGAACGCGAGCTCACCCCCCACGCCCAGCAGTGGGAGGAGGAACGCTGGTTCCCCGACGACGTCTTCGGAAAGCTCGCCGCCCAGGGCCTGCTGGGACTGAAGTACCCCGAGTCCTATGGCGGGCAGGGCGGCGACTACCTGCACGAGGCGGTGCTGTGCGAGGAGATGGCGCGAGCGGGTTCCGGGGGCACCGCGGCGGGCATCGGCGCGCACATCAACATCGCCACCCCGCCCATCTGGAAGTTCGGCACCGAGGAGCAGAAGCAGCGCTACCTCGTGCCGGCGATCGCCGGGGAACGGATCGGCGCGCTCGGCATCACCGAGCCGGGAGCAGGCTCGGACGTCGCCGCCATCGCCACCCGCGGCGAGCGGGTGGACGGCGGCTGGGTGGTGAACGGCGAGAAGACCTACATCACCAACGGCGTCCGCGCCCAGTTCATCGTCACCGCCGTCAAGACCAGGAAAACGAGCCCGCCCGCCCGCCACCACGACATCTCGTTCCTGATCGTCGACCGCGGCGAGGGCGTGTCCTCCGCGAAGCTCGAGAAGCTCGGCTGGCACGCCTCGGACACGGCCACCATCAGCTTCCAGGACGTGTTCGTGCCCGAGGAGAACCTGCTCGGCGAGCTGCACGAGGGCTTCAAGCTGATCATGGCCAACTTCCAGTGGGAGCGGCTGGCGATGGCACTGGGAGCGGTGGGCGCGATGACCCTCGCGTGGGAGCGCACGGCCGCCTTCGCACACGAACGCCAGGCATTCGGACGTCCGCTCTCCGGCCATCAGGCGATCCGGCACAAGCTCGCCGACCTCGCCACCTCGGTGTACACGTGCCGGTGCGTCACCTATGACGCGCTGCGCCGCTTCGTCGCCGGCGAGGAGCCGTTGAAGGAGGTCGCCATGGCCAAGCTGCTCACACAGCGTGCGTGCTTCGAGCTGATGGACGCCTGCCTGCAGATCCACGGCGGCGCCGGCTACATGCGCGAGTACTGGATCGAGCGCGCCGCGCGGGATGCCCGCCTGGGCCCCATCGGCGGCGGCACCGACGAGATCATGCGCGAGATCCTCGGGCGGGTCCTGGAAGCGCCATCCACTGGCTAGTGGACGCGCCCGCCGGCGAAGCGCACGCGCGCGAACGCCCCGCCGGGCCCACACGAACATGCGTCCAAAATTGCTTGCATCGCTAAGGGCGCACGTCCCGGGGTCGATACGACCCCGTGGCCTCTCCTCGAGTCGCACGCCTGGTATCCGCCATCGCGTTCGCCATCGGCTTCTGTGCCGGGAGCTCACCCGCGCTCGGCGCCCAGTCCGCAGGCCGGCGCTCTCCGCACGCCAGCCCCGCCCACCGGCGCTCGGCGGGCGGTCGCACCTGCGCCAATGCCGGGCTGACGCCCACCACCCACGATCTGAAGCTCATCAGGGCGGCCACGCTGTGCCTCGTCAACCGCGAACGGGCGGCTCACGGGGAGCGTCCGCTGCGCGCCAACGCACGCCTCGCGCGGGCGGCTCAAGCGCACGCGCGGAGCATGGCCGTCTACGACTACTTCGAACACGTCAGCCCGTCAGGCCTGACCCCGCTCGCCCGCATGCGCGCCGTCGGCTACATCTCGAGCTCGCACGTGGGCTACGAAGTCGGCGAGAACATCGCTTGGGCCACGCTCGCGCTGGCCACGCCGCGCGCGATCGTCGCCGCGTGGATGCGCTCGCCCGGGCACCGCGCCAACATCCTCGATCGCCGCTACCGCGAAACCGGCGTCGGCGTCTCGCCGCACCCCCCCTCCTCGCTCGCCCACGGCCAGCCGGGGGCGCTCTACACCCAGGACTTCGGCGTGATCATCCGCGGCTGAGCCTCCCTCCGTGCGCGCGCGCTCAGATAGGCTGCGCTCACTTCACAACGACAAGGGAGACGCACAAGCTATGGGAGTACTCGACGGCAAGTCGGCGATCGTCACTGGCTCGGCGCGCGGGATCGGGCGCGCGACCGCGGAGCTGCTCGCCGAGCAGGGCGCACAGGTCCTCATCAACGACCTCGACGGCGACATCGCCGAGCAGGCCTCCGGCGAGATCGCCGGCGAGACCGCGGTGTTCGGCGGCGACCTCACCAAGCCGGGCATGTGCGATCAGCTCGTGCAGAAGGCCATCGACTCGTTCGGCAAGCTCGACATCATCGTCAACAACGCCGGCTACACGCTCGACGCGCCCGTGCACAAGCTCACCGACGAGCACTTCCAGGCGATGCTCGAAATCCACACCGTGGTCCCGTTCCGCGTCATTCGCGCCGCCGCGCCGCACCTGCGCGAGCCCGCCAAGAAGGAGCGCGAGGAAGGACGCGAGGTGTTCCGCAAGATCGTCAACGTGTCCTCCACCTCCGGCACCTTCGGGAACGCCGGACAGGCCAACTACTCCGCCGCCAAGGCCGGCGTGGTCGGTCTGACCAAAACCGTCGCCAAGGAGTGGGGGCAGTTCAAAGTCAACGTCAACGCCGTCGCCTTCGGCTTCATCGACACGCGCCTCACGCAGGCGAAGGTCGACGAGAACACCATGGAGAAGGACGGCGAGAAGATCCAGCTCGGGATCCCCGAGCAGATGCGGAGCATGGCCTCCGCCATCATCCCGCTCGGTCGTCCCGCCACGCCCGAGGAGGCCGCGGGCGGCGTGTTCTTCCTGTGCTCGCCCTGGTCCAACTACGTGCACGGACAGACGCTGCACATCACCGGCGGGATCTTCGGCGGCATGACCGGCTGAGCCGGGGGGCGGGCGTCGGCCGGCGAGACGGTCGTTGCTCTGTCACGTCGCCGACGGACGCCTGCTCGTCTCGCTCTCTCGTTGTCTACGACTACGTCGTCGTCGTGTACTACAACAACGCAGTCGCACGGCGATCGCTAGATGACAACGGACATCCAGCACCAGCCACCCCCCAGGCCCAGCAGCGAACCCAGTCAGATCGACGGGCCCGCCGGACCCCTGAGGTCCAGCAGGCACCCCGAGAAATAGGCTCCGGCCGGCGAGGCCAGGTAGGCCGTCAGCATGGCCACCTCGCCCGCGGCCACCTCGACCCGGCACGTCTCGCCCCCGTGCACCCTATCCACGCTGGCCCCGCCCCCGGCCGCGCGCCGAGCGCCGCCGGGGGGCGCGATCGCAACGGTGGTGATCGCGTGGCGGGCCCACTCGATCGAGAGCGTACGGGCGAGGTTCTCGAGGCCCGCGCGGGCTGCGTCCGCGTACTCGCCCACCGCGGATGGCGCGACGTAGACGATGCGCCCGCCCTGCCCATCCGGGAGGAACGCGCTCGCGGCAACGGCGCGGGTGACGATCCAGCTCGCGGCGAGGCACACCCGCAGCCCACGCCGGGCGCTCTCGGCTGGGGCGTCGCCGTCGACATGAGCGTGACCGTGAGCGAACAGGCTCGCGCCGTCCACCGCGAGCATCACGGTGCCTGCGGCGCTCGCGCGGGCGCGATCGCCCACCGCCTGCGCCTCATGCTCGAGCGCGTCCTCGTCGATCTCTAGCTGAGGGTCGAAGCTCACCGGGCACGCGAACACGTGCGCTCCAAGGTCCACGCATGTCTCGGCTATGGCCGCGCCGGGCGAGTAGCCCTCCGCCGTGGCGACGGGCGGGCTCGCGCGGGCGAGCACGACGGCCACCCCGTCGAGCAGGCCGGCACGCAGGAGCGGCGATGCGTCGCTTGCGGACATTCGACTGGGAGCAGCCTAGATCGCCGTGGGGGCGTCCTGGGGCGGTGACCCGCCGGAGGACGCGGCGCGCAGCTCGAAGTAGACGACCGCCGCCGCCAGCGCGGCGAGCGGCGCGCTGAGGACACCGATGACGACGGTGACGACGATGCCGACCCCGGTGCCGGCGGAATCGGCGGCGAGCTCGATGGCGGCTGAGACAAGAGCGACGAGGATGTAGAGCACGAGGATCACGCCGAACACCTGCCAGGCGTTCCCGCGCACGAGCTCGCGGCTGCGCCCGAGCGCGCGCAGGCCGGGCGGGCGCTCGAGGACGATCACGGGGGCGGCCACGAACCACAACGTGAGCAGGATCAGCCCGGGGACGAGGATGAGGACGAAGCCGATGCCGATCGCCACACCGGCCACGAGCCCCACCAGGATGAGCTGGCCGAGCACGGGGGTGACGGCGCTGAGCAGCTTCCCGGGGGTGGCGTCGCGCCGCCCGTTCTGGACGTCGGCGACGAGCTCGACGACCATGCCCGTGAAGAGGACGCTCGCCACGAAGCTGATCAGCAGGGCGAGCAGCCTGAGCCCGGAGCTGGCGTTGACGAGCACGGTCGAGAGGACGCCCGTGAACACGAACACCACCGCGGCGACCGGCATCAGCACGGGGGCCTGCTCGACGTAGATGCGCAGGACTCGGCGGATCGCGTCGCCGACGTCAATGTGAGCCGGCATCTGTGCCTCGCGTCCTCGCCCCCGGGCTCATGTGAGGCGAACCGTAGGCGACGGTCACGACGGCTCGACCTCCGCACCGGCTCTCAGGCGACGGCCGCGCCCTTGGGCGCCCGCCGCTCGGCCCGCCGCTGCTCGCGGGCGCGCCGCAGGACGCTCTTGCGGCCGTGCTCCTCCAGACCCGCGTACAGGCGGCGGATCTCGGCCAGCACCTGATCAGCCACCGCCTGCTGCTGCTCGCGTGTGGCGTCCTCGATCGGCGCCCAGCGCATGGCATCCCCGTAGTGGACGGTCACCTTGGGGAACTGCAGGCGCTTCCAGTTGCGTACGCGCGAGGAGCCGAAGATCGCGATCGGCACCACCGGCGCACCGGTCTCCAGGGCGAGGCGCCCGATGCCCGACTTGGCCCGTTCGGCCAGTTTGCCCGTACGCGAGCGACCGCCCTCGCAGTACATGGTGATGGCGCCCTGACGGGCGAGGATCGAGCGGGCGGTGATGAACATCTCTTCGTCGCGGGCACCACGGCGCACGGGGAACACGCCACCGTGGGTGTAGATGAACTGCATGGGCGGTTTGAACAGCTGCGACTTGGCCATGAAGCGGACCTTGCGCCGGATGTAGCAGCCCATCAGGAAGTGGTCCATGAAGGAGAAGTGGTTGGGCGCCAGGATCACCGCGCCGGCGCCGGGCACCTTCTCCACCGAGATCGCACGGGCGCGCAGGAACACGTACGCGTACAGCGAGGTGATCACCCGCGTCAGCTCGTATGCCCAATCGGGTTCGCGCGTGCGGGCACGCTCGTGGAAGCGGTCGAAGTGCTCCTTGGGCCGCGGGTCGCGGTAGACCTGTTCGCGCATGGGGGCGAGCTCGGGCATCGCAACGGTCTACCGCAAGCGGGGCCGGAGGTTACGCCGAGACAGGTACACGCGCACGAAGTCCAGGAGCTGGCGGGTGCGGTGCAGGAAGCCCGCGAGCGTGCGCCCGCTGGCGCGATGGGTCAGCTCGAGCTCGAGCTCGATCACGCGATGACCGGCGCGGACGGCGTCGATCGTCATGCCGAGCTCCATCCCGTAGCCGCGGGCGAACGGCAGCACGTCCGCCAGCGCCCGAGCGCTCAGCGCCCGCTGCCCGGAGATGGGCGCCCGCGCCTGCAGTCCGCAGCGCCGGCGCACCGCCCAGCGGGCGAAGCCCAGCGCGATCCCCAGCCCGCCGCCGACGCGGCTCGCGAACGCACCGACCGCGACGTCCGCCTCGCCGCGCGCCACCGCGCCAGCGAGCGCGCCGAGCTCGCGGGCGGATTCGCCGAGATCCCCGTCGCAGAGCACGAACACGCATGTCTCACCGTGCTCGGCGGCACCCGCGCTCGCCTCCTGGAGGGCCGCGCGGGCGGCCGCGGTGACCGCCCCGCCCTTGCCGATCACCCGCTCGCTGCGCACCACCCGTGCCCCAGCGTGGCCGGCGATCGACGCGGTCGCGTCCCGCGAGCCGTCGTCCGCCACCCACAGGTGGGCGTGCGGCAGCGCCTCGCGTACGGCGGCGAGCGTGGCGCCGATGCGCTCGGCCTCGTTGCAGGCCGCCACCAGGACCACGCACGTCGCGCGCGCGGGTCGGTCGGCGGCGCTCTCTATTGTGCCCGTGTGTGTGGTGGCGAGCGGCGTCTGGAGGATCGAATGACTGACATCGAGGCTCATATCACTGGCACGGTATGGAAAATCGAGTGCGCGGTGGGCGACACGGTCGAGGAGGGCGACACGGTCGCGATCCTCGAGTCGATGAAGATGGAGATGCCCGTGGAGGCCGAAGACGCGGGCACCGTCACGGAGATCCGCTGCGAGGAGGGCCAAGCGGTCAGCGAGGGCGACACGCTGGTCGTCCTGGAGTAGCCGCCCTAACGCTCGCGGCCGCCGAGTGCCGTGGGCGGCGCCACGGCCGCCGTCCTGGCTGCGCCGGCGCGCGGCGAGTGCTCTAGCCTGTCGGCCGCGTGTCACCCGGCGCCCCCCCACGAGAGCTGGCGGACGGCAAGCTCCTCGTCGACGAGCCGGCGGAGGGGGTTGTGCGGCTGACGATCTCCAACCCCGCCAAGCGCAACGCGCTCGATCACCCCATCCTGAACGCCATCAGCGGCACGCTCGCCGAGCTCGCGGACGCGGGCTCGCACGCGCGGTGCGTGGTGGTGAGCGGCGCCCACGGCATGTTCTCGGCGGGCTACGACATCGGGGAGATCCCCGACGAGGACTTCGAAGAGCAGGCCGAGCGCCTGGTGGCGCATCCGTTCACGCAGGCGATAGACGCGCTCGCGGCGTTCCCCTATCCGACGCTCGCGGCCCTCCCCGGGCACACGATCGGCGGCGGCCTGGAGCTGGCGCTGGCCTGCGATCTGCGCGTGGCCCAGGCGGACATCAGGCTGGGCATGCCCCCGGCGAAGCTCGGGCTCGTGTACTCGCATACCGGGCTGCGCCGCTTCATCGACGCGATCGGCGCTGCCCGCGCCCGCGAGCTGTTCCTGCTCGGCAGCTACATCGACGCGCCGACCGCGCTCGCGTGGGGCCTGGTCAACCGCGTGGCCGCGGGCGAGGAGCTGGAGACGGTCACGCTGGGCCTGGCGCGGGAGCTGGCGGGCAACGCGCCGCTGGCGCAGAGGGGCAACAAGCGCGTGATCACGGCGCTGCTGCGAGCCGAGGGCGAGCTTCCGGCGGACGTGGAGGAGGAGCTGATCGAGCTGCGCCGCGCCTCCTTCGCCTCGCAGGACCTGCGCGAGGGGATGCGCGCGTTCGCCGAGCGGCGGGACCCGCGCTGGCGCGGGGAGTAGCGCCGCGCGCGAGCTTCCCGGTTTCGCGTCCGGGTCGCTCGCGAGAGCCACCGCCGATGCCGCAAATTGCGGTATTCCGAGCCGTCCGCCGCAGCGCTTACGGTGTGTGACGTGCCGCCGCTTGTCACTCGCGAGGAAGCGCTCAGGCTCGGGGAGATCGAGGACCACGCTCAAATCGAGGCGCTGATCGAGCGCGCCTGGCAGGCGCGCGTGGAGCGCTTCGGCGACTCGACCGACATGTGCTCGCTCGTGAACGCCAAGTCGGGCGGCTGCGCCGAGGATTGCGGGTTCTGCGCGCAGTCGCGGTTCGCGGACGCCCAGACGCCGATGCACGCGATGATGGAGCCCGAGCAGATCCTCGAGCACGCGCGCGCGGCGGAGGCCGCGGGCGCGCATCGCTTCTGCATGGTCACCCAGGGACAGGGGCTGTCCAAGCGCGACTTCCAGAAGTACCTCGAGGGGGTGCGGTTGGTCTCCGAGCACACCAACCTCAAGCGCTGCGCGTCGGTCGGCCACATCTCGGCCGAGCGCGCCAAGGCGCTGCGCGAGGCGGGTATCCAGCGCGTGCACCACAACGTGGAGACGGCCCACAGCTACTACTCCGAGGTGACGAGCACGGTCCGCTACGAGGGCCGGCTGCGGACCATCGAGGCGGTCCGCGAGGCGGGCCTGGAGACGTGCGTGGGGGGCATCCTGAACCTCGGCGAGACGCGCGAGCAGCGCGTGGAGATGGCGTTCGAGCTGGCTGCCATCAACCCCACGAGCGTGCCCATCAACATGCTCAACCCGCGGCCCGGGACCAAGTTCGGCGACCGCGAGTACATGGATCCGTGGGAGGCGCTCAAGTGGATCGCGATCTTCCGGCTGATCCTCCCGGATGCCCTCTTCCGGCTGTGCGGCGGACGCGTGGAGAACCTGGCGGAGCTGCAGCAACTGGCTGTCAAGGCGGGCCTCAACGGCGTGATGATGGGCAACTTCCTGACCACGCTCGGCAACGAGCCCGAGCTGGACAGGGCGATGTTCGAGGAGCTGGGGCTGAACGTCGCGCGCCAGCCCGACAACGCCGCCAATCCCCGACCGGACAACCGCTCGGGCTGGCTCTCGGGTGAGACGCCGGACGTGGCGGCCGAGGCTTGCCCAGACCCAGACGTGGCGGACGGCGCGGCGGTCGAGCTCGAGGTGCGGTTGTGGAACCCGTCCACGCAGTTGCGCTACCGCGCCAAGCGCACGGCCCCCCCACGCCCGGACGGCGCCCCCAACAGAGTGCCCGTGGGCTAGACGGGAGGCGATCGCAGATGAGCGAGATCGATCAGCGCCTGGAGGAACTGGAGCGGCTCGGCCTCACCCGTCGCCTGCGACTGGTGAGTGGACCCCAGGGGCCCACCGTGCTGATCGACGGCGAGCCGCTGCTGCTCCTGTGCTCGAACAACTACCTCGGTCTCGCCGACCACCCGCGCGTGCGCGAGGCGGCGGCGGATGCGGCGATGCGCTGGGGTGTCGGCGCGGGCTCCTCGCGCCTGGTGTCGGGAACGATGACCATCCACCGGCGCCTGGAGGAGCGGCTGGCCGACTTCGAGGGCAGCGAGTCGTGCCTGCTGTTCGGCTCTGGGTACCTGGCGAACATCGGCGTCATCGGCGCGCTGGCCGGCCGTGGCGACGTGGTGTTCTCGGACGAGCTCAACCATGCCTCGATCGTCGACGGTTGCCGCCTTTCGCGGGCGGAGGTGATCGTGTACCGCCACCGCGACGTCGAACACCTCGATTGGAGCCTGCGCCGCCACGGCCGCCGGGACGGCGCGGCGAGCAGGCTGATCGTGACCGACTCGGTGTTCTCGATGGACGGCGACGTGGCACCCCTGGCGGCGATCGCCGAACTGGCTGACATGCACGGGGCGCGGGTGGTCGTGGACGAGGCGCACGCCACCGGCAACCTCGGTCCGGGTGGACGCGGCGCGGTGGCGGAGGCCGAGCTCGAGGGTCAGATCGACGTGGTCGTGGGTACGCTCGGCAAGGCGCTCGGCTCCTACGGGGCGTACGCGTGCGCGAGCGCGGAGATCATCCGCCTGCTGATCAACTCGGCCCGTTCGCTGATCTACTCGACGGCGCCGTCGCCGCCTGCCGTGGCGGGGGCGCTGGCGGCGCTGTCGCTGCTGCGGGAGCGCCCGCACCGCGTGCAGCGCCTGCGCTCGAACGCGCGGGTACTGCGCCGCGCGCTCGCCCGCGAGGGCTTCCCGGTGGCGGACGTGGAGATGCACATCGTGCCGCTGATCGTGGGCGAGGAGCGAGCGGCGATGAGCCTGTGCCAGGCGGCGCTCGAGCGTGGAGTGTTCGCCCAGGCGATCCGGCCTCCGAGCGTCGCCGGCGGCTCGTCCCGCCTGCGCCTCACGGCGATGGCCTCGCATACGGCCAGCGAGCTTGAGATGGCGGCGGGCGTGCTGGGTGAGGCGGCGCGCGGGCTGGGTCTGGAGCCGGCGTCGCTGACGCCGCCCCTGCTCGAACGTCAGGAGGCGCTCGAGCCCCTGGACGTGCGCGAGCTCGCCTACGCGGAGGTGAGCGTGTTCGCCCAGGAGCGCTCGCCCGAAGAGGGGTCGGGCGTGTCGGGCACGCCCTTCGACCTCGAGCGCGACGACGACGGGCTCGCGGCAGGAGCGCCGGCGTCCGCCGATGCCGGCACGCCGTTCGACCTGGAGCGCGATCTCCACAGCATCCGCGCCGCCTAGCGAGCCGGCGCGACGGTGACGTGCGCGGCCTGTTCGTCACGGCGACCGATACGGGTGTCGGCAAGAGCGTCCTGAGCGCGGCGCTGCTCGCGGCGATGGCCGCCGATGGCGAGCGGGTGCGAGCACACAAGCCGGCGGTCACCGGCCTCGAGGACGCGGCGGAGATCGCCGCACGGGGTCCCTGGCCGGCCGATCACGAGCTGCTGGCGATGGCCGCGGGCATGGCCCCCGAGGACGTCGCGCCGCTGCGCTACGGCCCGGCGGTCTCGCCCCATCTCGCCGCGCAGCTCGCGGGAGTGACCATCGATCCGGCGCGACTGCTGGCGAACGCCAGGCGTCACACCCAGCCCGGGGGCACGCTCGTGGTCGAGGGCGTAGGGGGCCTGCTCACGCCCCTGGCCGATGACTACAGCGTGCGCGACCTGGCCGTCGCGCTCGCCCTGCCCGTGGTGATCGCCGCACGCCCGGGCCTGGGCACGATCAACCACACGCTGCTCACACTGCAGAGCGCACGCAGCGCGGGGCTGGAGGTGCGCGCGGTCGTGCTCACGCCGTGCGCGGAGGAGCCAACGGTTCTCGAACGCTCCAACCGCGCCACGATCGAACAGGTGGGGGCCGTGCGGGTGGAGTGCCTGGGTCACCTCGCCGGCCCCGCGCTCGCCGTGCTCGCCGACGCGGGACGCTCGCTCGTGCGGGCGTTGTCAGAACCAGCGCGGGGCTGGCCACCGGATTAACCAGACTGCTCGAAACGGTTCGTGCCCATGCGTCAGACCTGCACGTCGGCTATTGTCCAGCGCTCGGCGGCCGATGCACTGCCAGGGAGAGGCACAGCAAGACCGCCGACACTGGCGCAGACGAAAGAAGGGGAAAGAATGAAACACGTATGGAGCATCGGCCTTGCCGTGCTTGGCACTCTGGCAGTGGCAGGGATCGCAGCGGCGAGCGCCTCAGCCGAACTACCTGAATATATGATGTGCGGCAAAGCGGCGAAAGTGGACAAAGAATTCGTGGGCCACTATTCGAGCGTGCTGTGCACCGAAGAAAGCAAAGTGACAACCGGTGGCGAATACGAACTGGAAAAAGGATTCAAAAAAGCCACATTCACGGCAAAATCGGCCAGAAGCATACTCGCAACGCCTGAAATAGCCGAAAGGATAGAATGCAAATCGACCTCCACGAGCGGCGAACTGTCCGGGACCAAACAGGTCAAGGACGTTGTGATCACCGCGTCGGGGTGTGAAGCCAGCGGAGCGAGATGCAACTCCGCGGGCGCCAAATCCGGTCACATCGTGACCAACGCCCTCAAGGGCGAATTCGGCTACATCGCGGGAAAAGGAACGAAAACCCCGACCGTGGGGCTGCTGCTATCGCAGGAAAGCACCGCGTATGCGTCCGAATTCACCTGTGAAGCGATCGCGGTGAGGACCAGTGGACCGATCATCTCGGAAGTGACAGGCGATGTGAACGCGGTCTCCGCTGAAGCGACGTATACGTTCCGCCAGTCCGGCGGTGAGCAACAGTTCACGAGCTTCGAAGGGGGTGGCATGTTCGAAGACGAGTGGCACTGGGAATTCAACATCGGCAAAGGATTCGAACCGGAAGGCGGCAACCCCTCTGGCCTGGAACTGACTGCCGTGTCGAGTCAGGAGCCGTTCGAGCTGAAGGCCTGAACCGGCCCGGGTGCTTCACACGCCGTGCGCGCAGCCGCTCGCTGCGCGCACGGCGGCGAGCATCGCGTCGGTGAGCGTCAGGAGGTCTGACTCGTCGATCACGTAGGGCGGCATCGCGTAGACGAGGTCGCGGAACGGTCGCAGCCACACGCCGTGGCGGACGGCCGCGTCGGTGGCGGCGGCGACGTCGACGTGGCGGTCGAGCTCCACCACGCCGATGGCGCCGAGCACGCGTACATCCGCCACTCCTGGCAGCGACCGCGCGGGCTCGAGGCCGGAGCGCAGAGCGCCCTCGATGGTGCGCACGCGCGCACGCCAGAGGCCGTCGTCGAGCAGGCGCAGCGAGGCGAGCGCCACCGCACAGGCGAGCGGGTTGCCCATGAACGTCGGACCGTGCATCAGCCCGCCGCCCTCACCCGCGGACACGGTCTGTGCGACCGTCTCGGTGCACAGCGTTGCGGCCAGCGTCATGTACCCGCCGGTCAGCGCCTTGCCCACGCACAGCACGTCGGGCGACACGCCGGCGTGCTCGCACGCGAACATCGCGCCTGTGCGCCCGAAGCCGGTGGCGATCTCGTCCGCCACCAGCACCAGGCGGTGCTCGTCGCACACGCTCCGCAGCAGCGCCAGGCACTCCGGGGAGTGGAAGCGCATGCCGCCGGCCCCCTGCACCACCGGCTCGACGATCACGCCGGCGAGCTCTTCGGCGTGGCTCGAGGCGAGCTCCCGGACGTGCCGCGCCCAGTGCTCGTCCAGGCCCCCGTGGAAGCCGTCGGGCGGTCGCTCGGCGAACACGTGCTCGGGCAGCATGCCCGCGAACATGCTGTGCATTCCCCCGATCGGGTCGCACACGGCCATGGCGCCCGCGGTGTCGCCGTGATAGCCGCCGCGCACGGTCAGCAGGCGCGTGCGCCTCGGGTGCCCGAGCGCGCGCTGGTACTGCAGGCACAGCTTGATGGCCACCTCCACGGCCACCGACCCCGAGTCGGCGAGGAACACCCGCTCGAGTCCCCCCGGCGCGAGCTCTGTGAGCCGCTGCGCCAGGCGCACGGCCGGTTCGTGCGTGAGGCCACCGAACATCACGTGGGCCATCCTGCCCAGCTGCTCACGTACGGCTTCGTCGAGCGACGGGTTGCGGTAGCCGTGGATCGCGCACCACCACGAGGCCATGCCATCGATCAGCTCGCGGCCATCCGCCAGACGCAGCCGCACGCCCTGGGCGGAGACCACCGGCAGCGACGGCAGCGCCGCGGGCAGGGCCCCGTAGGGATGCCACACGCGCTCACGATCGACTGCGAGCAACGCCTCCCAGTGGTTCTCGGACCGTGCCACTAGGGAGTCACCGGGCAAGCGAGGCAAGGACGCAGTGAGCGAAGTGTGCTCAGCACACGAGCGATCGAGGACGCAGTATCGCGCCGCCCGGAGGCTTCCTAGTCTTCGTAGAGCGTGAAGTCGCGCTTGCGCGCGCCGCACACCGGACAGAACCAGGTGTCGGGGATGTCCTCGAAGGCGGTGCCCGCCGGGATGCCGCCATCCGGGTCCCCTTCGTCGGGGTCGTATATGTAGCCGCAGGACTCGCAGATCCAGCGCTGGAGTGTCTCCGTGGGGGCGCTCATGGGCGCGCCGTCTCCCGCTGAGGGGCCTGTGCGGTGGTGTCGCTCATGCGTCAAAGATTAGCGACCGGTAGGGTCAACGGATGCGCCCGTCTGAGGAGAGCGTGCGTCCGGAGCCCGGCGCTGCCCTGAACCCGGGCCCACCCGCAGAGCCGCGCCAGGCGGCGAGCGTGATCCTGCTGCGCGACCCGGTCGACCCGGTCGACCCGGCCGGCGCGGCCGGCGGCGCCGAGCGTCTCGAGCTGCTGCTCGTCAGGCGAACCCCGCAGGCGCGCTTCATGGGCGGCGTGTGGGTGTTCCCGGGGGGTGCGGTGGACGCCCACGAGGGCGACGGCGACGAGGCCCACCGCGCGGCCGCCCTTCGTGAGCTGCGCGAGGAGGCGGCGATCACGATCGATGACCCTGCCGCGCTCGTGAAGTTCTCGCGCTGGATCACGCCCGAGGAGGTGCAGATCCGCTTCGACACGCACTTCTTCCTGGCCGAGCTCCCTCCCGGGCAGGAGCCGGCGATCGACGGTCAGGAGTGCGTGGATCTCGGCTGGTTCGCCCCGCGCGCGGCTCTCGACGCGTACGGCCAGGGGGAGCTCGAGCTGGTGTTCCCGACGATCAAGCACCTCGAACAGCTCAGCGACTTCGCCTCCGTGGAGGCGCTGATGGCCTACGCCCGCGGCCGTGACGTGCAGCCCGTGCAGCCGCGGGTGCTGCTCGAGGGCGAGATCGCCCGCATCGTGCTTCCTGGCGAGCCCGGGTACTGACCGCTCCCTGATCAGGCGTCAAAAGACGCTTTGACGCGAGGCGACGCGACTGGCCTCGAACCCATGTCCAGAAGCGGTATTGCGGCACGTAATGCCAGCCGGAACGCTCTCTGGTGGGATTTGGCAGACCACTACGCCGTCCGATTGCTGAGTGTCGTAGGGCGCTTCTTGACCTGCTGCCGGCGACACCGACAGTCCCGGCATCGTATAGGCGCCACCTCCGCCCGGTGCCAGGACGAAAGTCACATCGGCTGAGGCGACCGAGCACTGGACGCTTTCACTCTGCAGTGAGCAGCTGATGTTCCTGCCGGGCGCATAGAAGACGCGATTCGCACTGGGCGAAGACCTGGGGAGCTCAGGGGTAGACGTGGCGGCGGTCGTTTGGACGACCGTTCTCGTCGAGGGTGCCACCGTTATCGGTGTTCCAGACTTGGAGCCGTTGATGATGCGGCCGCTTGCCGCAGCGATTATCACGGTTGCCAGGACGGTGGCGATCACAGCTATGACGATGTAATCCACTATGCGTGGCTGTCGACCCAGCAGCCAGCCGACCAAAAGCTTCACAGCCTTGGGCACGTAGCCTCCTCGTCGAAAAATTGATCCTATTCTTCTAATCGGCTTTGCGAGCGGTCGGGTTTATAGGCGTCGCTGGTCGGATCTGCATCGTTCCGCGCAGGCGGATCGCGCTCTCGTCCTACAGCGGGCGCCAATGCCCTCCCCCCTCCGCCGGCGTCCGCGGGCGTCACCCCCGCTGCTGCGTCTCGATCACGTGCGTGACGGCGTTGATGAGCGCCAGGTGGGTGAACGCCTGCGGGTAGTTGCCGAGGTGGCGGCCGGAGGAGGCCTCGAGCTCCTCGCCGTAGAGCCCGAGCGGGGAAGAGTAGGAGAGCAGCCGCTCGCACAGGTGTTCGGCGTCGCGGTGTTCGCCTATTTCTGACAGCGCGGAGACGAGCCAGAAGGAGCAGATCAGGAACGTACCCTCCTCGCCGTGGAGGCCGTCGTCGGTCTCCTCCGTGCGGTAGCGGAGCACGAGCCCACCCTCGGTGAGTTCGTCGCGAATGGCCTTCACGGTGGCGCACACGCGCTCGTCGTCGGGGGGCAGAAAGCGGACGATCGGCACGAGCAGGTTGGAGGCGTCGAGGGCGTCGGTGTCGTAGTGCTGGCGGAACACGCCGCGCTTGTCCACGCCGCGGGCGAGGATGTCGGCGCGGATCTCCTCGGCGAGCGCCTGCCACTCCTCGGCGTGCTCGTGCTCGCCGCGGCGTTCGGCCAGGCGCGCGCCACGATCCATGGCCACCCAGCACATGAGCTTGGAGGAGACGTAGTGGCGGGGCTCGCCGCGGGCCTCCCAGATCCCCTGGTCGGGCTCCTTCCACGCGGAGGCGGCGCACCGAACCTGGTCCTCGAGCACCGGCCACAGCCGCTCGGGGATGTGGTCGCGCTTCTTGGAGTGCAGGTAGACGGAGTCGAGCACCGCGCCGAACACGTCGTTCTGGCGCTGGTTGTAGGCGCCGTTGCCGATGCGCACCGGGCGTGCGTCCTCGTAGCCCTTGAGGTGGTCGAGCGTGGACTCCGTCAGATCCTTGCGGCCGTCGATCCCGTACATGATCTGCAGCGAGCCGTCCTCGTTGCGCTCCATGTCTGCGAGGTACTGCACGAAGTCGTCCGCCTCCCAGTCGAGCCCAAGGGCGTGCAGTCCCCACAGGGCGAACGTCGCGTCGCGCATCCAGCAGAAGCGGTAGTCCCAGTTGCGTTCGCCGTGGGGGGTCTCCGGCAGCGAGGTGGTGGCGGCGGCGAGAAGCGCGCCCGTGGGCATGAACGTGAGCCCCTTGAGGGTGAGCGCCGAGCGCTGCAGGTGAAAGCGCCAGGGATGGTCCGGATAGATGCCTTCGGCCAGCCACTCGCGCCAGAAGTGGCCGGTGCGCTCCAGGTAGCCTTCGGCCTGCTCGACCGTGTGCGGCCCGCCCAGCCCCTCGGTCCACGAGAGCGCGCAGAAGCGCTTCTCGCCTTCCATCATCGTGTGGCGCCCGTGCGTGCGGTTGCCCTCGATGCCCAGGCGCACGTCGCTGAAGAGCCTGAAGGTGTCCGCGCCGTCGCTGGCGTCCTCGGTGGTGAGCGCCTGACAGCCGTCGATCGCGCACACCCCCTCGCTGCCAAGGTCCACGTGGGTCCAGCACGCGGGCGTGGCGCCGTAGTCGAGCATGGGCTCGCACACGATCTCCACCTGCACCTGTCCCTGGATGCATTCGACCATGCGCACGAGCAGGTGGTCGGCGTCGTAGTCGGTGGGCGGGCGGGTGTGGCTGGAGCCGTGCTTGTTGTCGTGCCACGCGCCGATCGTCAGCGCATCGACCACCCGCAGCCAGCCCTGCGCCGTCATCCAGGTGGTCTCGATCATGTTGGTCCCTGGGATGTAGCGCCGGCCCGCCGGGACGTAGGTCCCGTAGGGGCCCACCCGCCAGCTCCCGGCGCCGCGGTCGAGCATCGCACCGAACACCGACGGCGAGTCGAAGTGCGGCAGGCACATCCACTCGATCGAGCCGTCGGAGGCGAGCAGCGCGCAGGTGTGGCAGTCGGACAGGAACGCATAGTCGGCGATGGGCGGGAAGGGCGAGTCGGTGGACGCCGGGCTGATGCCTTCGGGAGGCGCGCTGGTCCACGGCCGCAGCGACGGCTGGGGCGCGCTCACCATTCCCTCCGTTCGAACTTCGAGCGCTCGACCCCCGCCGGCAGGACCTGCTCTTCTTCGAGCTTGTCCAGATGGGCGGCGAGCGTGGCTTCGGCGAGCGGGAGCAGCTCCTCGGGGACGTCGTACCACACCGCGTCGAGCAGTTCTTCGGTCGTCCGCCGACCCTCCCCCAGGGCGACGATCAGGCGGTTTTCCCGGTCGACGCGATGCGCGAGGTACTCCTCGAGCTTGGCGTGGGCATCCCACACGGGCGGGCCGTGGCCGGGGCACAGCACGTTGAAGTCTTCGCGCAGGCGCAGGCGCGTGAGCGCCAGCAGGTAGCCGGACATGGCGCCCCGATAGGGACTTATGAACACGCTGCCCTCGCCCAGCACGGCGTCGCCGCTGAAGCACGCTCCGTCGCCCACGAGCGCGTAGTGATCCGGTGAGTGGCCGGGGGTGGCGACCGCCTCGAAGGGGCCGAAGCGCACGTCTTCGCCGAGCAGGATGTCGACCGCGCCGCGGCCGCCGGCGAGGGGCGCCGGATAGCGCTCGAGCAGGGCGCCGACCGCTTCGGTGTGGTCGTGGTGGTCGTGGGTGAGGGCCACGCCGCCCAGCCCACCGCGGGCGTCGATGGCGGCGGACAGCCGCTCCAGGTGCTCGTCGATCAACGGTCCGGGGTCGATCACCCATGTGGGCTCGCGGGCGACGATCCACGTGTTGGTGCCGGACAGCGTGAGCGGCCCGGGATTGGGCGCGCGCAAGCGCAGGATGTCGTAGTGCGTAAGGAGATCGGCCTCGGATCCAGCCTCAGCCGAGTCACCGTTCGCGCCGGCGCCCGACTCGGGATTGTCAGCGTGGGGCTCGGTCATGCAAGCGACGTTACTGACCGCGCGAGCGGAATGACGGCTCGCGGGCCGCGGCGGAGGCCCTCCCACTGGCGGTTACGCGATGTTGGCCATCACGTGCTTCACCACGGTGTAATCCTCGACGCCGTAGATGCTCAAATCCTTGCCGTATCCGGACTCCTTGAATCCACCATGCGGCATCTCTGAAACCAGTGGAATGTGATCGTTTATCCAAACGCAGCCGAAGCGCAGGGCACGCGACACGCGCAGCGCACGCCCCACGTCGCGGGTCCATACCGACGAGGCCAGCCCGTAGCGGGTGGCGTTCGCCCACGCGATCGCCTGCTCCTCGTCGCTGAAGCGCTGCACCGTGATGACGGGCCCGAAGATCTCGCGCTGGATCATCTCGTCATCCTGCTCGAGCCCGGCCACCACGGTCGGCTCGAGGAAGAAGCCGGGCCGCTCGGGGGCCTTCCCGCCGGTGACGATCTCGGCGCGATCGGGACGGCGCTCGAGGAAGCCCTCGACGCGTTCGCGCTGGCGCGCGGAGTTGACGGGCCCGAGCGTCGTGTCAGGCGCGAGCGTGTCGCCGATCACCAGGCCCTGCGCCTGCTCGGCCAGCCCGGACACCACGTCGTCGTATACGGCGCCGGCGGCCAGCACGCGGGTGGCGGCGGTGCAGTCCTGGCCGGCGTTGTAGTAGCCGGTGCCGGCGATCGTCTCCAGTGCGCTCTCGAGGCTGACGTCGTCGAACACCACCACCGGGGCCTTGCCGCCGAGCTCGAGGTGCACCCGCTTGAGGGTGTCGGCGGCGGTGCGGGCGAAGTGCTTGCCGGTGTCCACCGAGCCGGTGAGGGCGAGCATGTCCACGTCCGGATGGTTGATGAGCGCCTCCCCCGTCGGCCGTCCCGGGCCGGTGATGATGTTGAGGACCCCCTTGGGCAGGACGTCGGCGGCGAGCTCGGCCAACCGGATCGTGGTGATGGGGGTGGTCTCGGCCGGCTTGAGCACCACCGTGTTGCCAGCCGCGAGCGCGGGCCCGAATTTCCAGATGGCCATCATCAGCGGGTAGTTCCACGGCGTCACCTGCCCGATCACGCCGATCGGTTCGCGGCGGGTGAACGAGGTGTAGCCCTCCATGTACTCGCCGGCCGCCCTGCCCTCGAGGCAGCGGGCGGCGCCGGCGAAGAAGCGCAGGTTGTCGGCCATCACGGGGATCTCGTCGTCGGTCGCCGCCGCCAGCGGCTTGCCCGCGTTGAGCGCCTCCAGGCGCGCGATCTCGCCACCGTGCTCCTCGACCAGGTCGGCCAGCGCGAGCAGCGCCTGCGAGCGCTGCGCCGGCGTCGTGGCCGACCATCCCTCGAACGCCGCGCGGGCGGCGCGGACCGCACTGTCGACGTCCTCGGGCGTCGAGATCGGCGCTCGCGCCATCTCCTCCCCCGTGGCCGGGTTCAGCACCGGTTCGGTATCGCCGGTGGAGGCGACCTGCTCGCCGTCGATGAAGTTGCTCAGCGTCTCTACAGCGGCGCTCGCCATGTTCGTGCCTCCTCGTCCTGGGGTGTCATGTCGCGTCGTTCTCGCGCTCGCGTACAACCATCGTTAGACGGAGTTCGTCGTGGGAGTCGAGGCACAGCCTCACGGCCCACAGTCCGCGTGACCATCGCTACACCGGAGCCAGACCGAGGGCGTCGGCGACGGCCGGATGGGTGATCTCGCCGCCGCGCACGTTCAGGCCCATGCGCAGGCCGGGGCTGCGCTCGAACGCCTCCTCGACGCCCCGGTCGGCCAGGTCGATGACGTACGGCAGGGTGGCGTTGGTGAGCGCGTAGGTGGAGGTGATGGGGACGGCGCCGGGCATGTTCGTGACGCAGTAGTGGGTGATCCCGTCGACCTCGTAGGTGGGGTTCGAGTGGGTGGTGGGACGCGAGGTCTCGAAGCAGCCGCCCTGGTCGATGGACACGTCCACGAGCACCGCGTGGGGCTTCATCACCCCGAGCTGCTCGCGGGTGACCACGTGGGGCGCGCGCCCGCCGTGCACGAGCACGGCGCCGATCACGAGGTCGGCGGCGGGCAGCATCTCCTCGATGGCGAGCGTCGAGGAGTACACCGTGGAGGCCCGTCCCGCGAACGCCACTTCGAGCTCGCGCAGACGATCGATCGAGCGGTCGAACACGAACACGTCGGCCTGCATGCCGATGGCGATCACCGCCGCGTTCATCCCCACCACCCCGCCACCGATCACGAGCACCGTGGCGGCCGCCACGCCGGGCACGCCGCCGAGCAGGATCCCGCGCCCGCCGAGCGGCTTCTCGAGCATGAACGCCCCGGCCTGAGTGGCGATCTTGCCGGCCACCTCGCTCATCGGCGCGAGCAGCGGGAGTCGCCCCTCGGCGTCCTCGACCGTCTCGTACGCGATGCACGTGGCGCCCGAGGCCATCAGGCCCCTGGCGAGCTCCGGCTCGGCCGCGAGGTGCAGGTAGGTGAACAGCGTCTGTCCCTCGCGCAGGCGCCCCACCTCCTCGGGCTGGGGCTCCTTCACCTTCAGCACCAGCTCCGCCCCGGCGAACACGGCGTCGGCATCCGCCACGATCCGCGCGCCCTGCGCGATGAACTGCTCGTCGCTCATCGCGCTGCCCTCCCCCGCGCCCGCCTGCACCAGCACCTCGTGGCCGCGCGCCGTGAGCTCGCGCACCCCGGCCGGGGTGATCGCCACGCGGTACTCGTCTGTCTTCACCTCCGTCGGGACCCCGATCCTCATGCTCACCTCGCTCGCCCGTGCTCGCCCATGCCGACCCCACCGGACCCCCGGAGGGGGTCCTCATCAAAAACGAGTCGCTCGCCGTCGGTCATCGCGCCAGCTCCCTTCCCCTCAGCGCCAGCCAGAACTCGATGCGGTCGCGCGCATTGGAGAAGTCGCGCCCCGTGAGCTGCTCGATGCGGCGGATGCGGTAGCGCAGGGTGTGCCGGTGGCAGTACAGCGCATTGGCCGCCTTCTCCCAGTGCCCGTTGTGCTCGATGAACACGTCCAGCGAGCGCACGAGCTCCTCGCCGTACTCCCCCTCGCCCTGCTCGATCGGACCGAGCACGCTGCGGCAGTAGGAGTTGAGCGCGTCGTCGTCCTGCAGCGAGAGCAGGAGCTGGAAGGCGCCGAGATCCTCGTAGGAGGCGACCTCGGGCGCGTTGCCGTTGCGCAGGCGGACCGCCTCCAGCGCACACCGCGCCTCGTGGAAGGCCATCCGCAGCGAGTGCGTGGCGGTGGCGCGCGAGGCGGCCGCCCGGACGTCGCCGAAGCGGGCGGCGAGCTCGGCCCGCAGCCTGCGCGCGAGCTCGATCGGCGCCGGCGACTCCCCTCCCCCGGTGGCGCCCGGGTCGACCACCGCGCACAGCAGCCCCGCCCGGATCGCCACCAGGCTGGCCACGTGCTCGCTCTGAAGCATCCCCTCCACGAGCGCCGCCGCCGCGCTCGGTTCGTCCAGGCGGAAGGCGAGCACCGCCACCTGCTCGCCGATCCCGAATGGCCGCAGGCGCGCCTGCAGGTCCTCCGGGTACAGATGCCCGGTGAGCAGCTCGCTGAGCACGTCGCCGGCGAGGTTGCGCTGCAACAGCTCGTAGCGCTCGTCCAGCAGCCGCGCGAACGCCCGCTCGGTGACGGCGATGAACGGCAGCTCATACGGCACCTCGAACAGCGGGAACTCGCGTGCGCGCGCCGCCGTCAGCAGCGCCTTGGGCACCCGTTTGTGCGCGAACCCGGTGCCGAAGCCGAGGCCCGCGATGTCGTGGTCGACCAGCCGCTCGATCAGCTCCCGCTGCAGCTTCGGCGACGTCAGCTGCATGCCCGTCGTCAGCAGCAGCTCGCCGCCTTTCAGCCATGGGGTGGGATCGGCCAGCTCGGTGCTGTGTACCCAGCGCACGCGTGCGCCGGCGGACTCCTGCCCGCTTGCGAGCTCGAGGCCGAGCTCGCCGATCAGGCTCTCGACAGTGAGCTCCACTGCTCCATCCGCTCGGACGCCTCGCTCAGCACCGGGCGCAGGATCGCCTCGATCTCTTCGAACTGCTCCGCCCCGGCGATCAGCGGCGGCGAGAGCTGCACGATCGGGTCGCCGCGGTCGTCCGTGCGGCAGATCAGCCCGCGCCGGTAGAGCTCGCCGGACAAAAAGCCCCGCAGCAGCTCCTCGGCTTCGTCGTGGTTGAAGGTCTCCTTCGTGTCTTTGTCCCTGACCAGCTCGATCGCGTGGAAGTAACCGGCGCCCCGCACGTCGCCGACGATCGGCAGGTCGCGCAGGCTGTCGAGCATCTCCCGCAGCGGTCCCTCGTTCGCGCGCACGTTCTCGCACAGACGCTCCCGCTCCATCACATCGATGTTCGCCAGCGCCACCGCGCACGCCACCGGATGCCCGCCGAAGGTGAAGCCGTGGTTGAAGATGGCCTTGCCGTGGAGGAACGGCTCGGCGACGTGGTCGGCGGCGATCACGCCTCCGAGGGGCACGTACGCCGAGCTGATGCCCTTGGCGGTGGTGATCATGTCGGGCAGGTAGTCGTAGCGCTCGCATCCGAACCAGTGGCCGAGCCGGCCCCACGCGCAGATGACCTCGTCGGAGATCAGCAGCACGCCGTGGCGGTCGCAGATCTCCCGCACCCGCTGGAAGTACCCGTCCTGGGGCACGAAGCAGCCGCCGCCGTTCTGCACCGGCTCGAGGATCACCGCCGCGACCGTCTCGGGCCCGGCGAACTCGATCGCCTCCTCGATCGCGTCGGCGGCCCACAGCGGGTCGCGGTCCTCGGCCCACCGGTAGGAGTTCGTGTTGGGGACGTGCACACCGCCCGGCGTGAGCGGTTCGAAGGGCACCCGCAGCGGCGTCAGGCCGGTGGCCGTGAGCGCGCCCATGGAGGTGCCGTGGTAGGCGAGCTTGCGGGACACGAGCTTGTGCCGGCGCGGTTCGTCGCGGGCGGCGTGGTAGGCCTTGGCGAGCTTCCACGCCGACTCAACGGCCTCCGAGCCGCCCGACGTGAAGAACACGCGGTTGAGGTTGCCGGGTGCGAGCTCGGCGATGCGGGTGGCCAGTTCGATCGAGCGCGGGTGGGCGTAGCTCCAGTTGGTGTAGAACGCCAGCTCCCTGGCCTGCTCGGCGGCCGCCTCGGCGAGCTCGGCGCGACCGTGGCCCACGTTCACGCAGTACAGCGCCGAGAGGCCGTCCAGATAGCGCTTGCCGTGCTCGTCGTACACGTAGCAGCCTTCGCCGCGGACGATCACCGGCACCTCGTGATCGGCGTAGGCTCCCATCCGCGTGAAGTGCATCCACAGGTGCTGCTTTGCCTGCTGCTGCAGATCGCCAGACATCCTCAACACCGCCCTCTAGCTAGCCGACTAGACACCAAGGACAACGCTAACTCCTCGTCATCAGCGCCTCAATGCGCCGCCTGGTCAACATATTTGACGCCCATTGTACGCGATGTCCAAGTGACGGCCCGTGTTTTGGGAATCGCGCCCATTGTGCGTTTCGGCGTATGACCGTACCTTTTGCCACAAAACCAGCCATGTCCGCCGTATCTGCCTGAGAGGAGCCGACTGATGGCCACCGAGAGTGTCGCTGGATCGGGTTCCGCCTCCCCTGTCGGGGGAGCGTCGGGGGTCATGGACAAGGGCCTGAAGAAAGGGGCCATCGGCTACCTCTCGAACATCGTCATCGGCGTAGCCTCGACCGCGCCCGCGTACTCGCTGGCGGCCACGCTCGGGTTCATCCTGGCGGTCCAGGGCGTGGGCGTGCACGCCCCGGCGGTGATGCTGGTGGCGTTCATCCCGATGCTGCTGGTCGCATCGGCCTACAAATACTTCAACCGCGCCGACCCCGACGCGGGCACCACGTTCGCGTGGGTGACGCGCGCGTTCGGTCCGGTCACAGGCTGGCTCAACGGCTGGGCGATCTTCCTCGCCGACGTCATCGTGATGGCCTCCCTGGCGGACATCGCGGCGATCTACACGTTCAAGCTCTTCGGCTTCACAGCACTCGGCGAATCGAAAGCCGCGATCATCATCGCCGCCGTCCTGTGGATCGTGCTCATGACCTGGATCTGCTACCGCGGCATCGAGCTGTCCGCGCGCATCCAGCAGATGCTGCTCAGCCTCGAGATCTTCATCCTCGCGCTGTTCGCGGTGTTCGCGTTCGTCAAGGTCTATGGCAGCCACCCACCAACCGGCTCGATCAAGCCGTCGCTGTCGTGGATCAACCCGTTCGCGATGAACTTCGGCGACCTGGTGGTGGCGCTCCTGCTCGCCGTATTCATCTACTGGGGTTGGGATTCAGGGGTCGCCGTCAACGAGGAGTCCGAGGACCCCGCCGAGGGGCCGGGCAAGGCAGCGGTCGTCTCGACCGTCCTGCTCGTGCTGATCTACGTGGTCGTCACCGCCGCCGCCCAGTCCTTCCACGGCGTGGGCTTCCTGACCAACGAAGCCAACCAGGAAGACGTGCTGAACGCGCTCGGAAAACCCGTCTTCGGCGGCGGCGACATCGGCTGGGTGCTCTCCCACCTGCTGATCATCTGCGTGCTCACCTCCGCCTCCGCCTCGACCCAGACCACGATCCTGCCGACCGCGCGCACCACGCTCTCGATGGCCCACTGGAAAGCCGTCACGTCGCTGCTCGCGCGCGTACACAAGCGCTATCTGACCCCCACGGTCTCGACGCTCGGCTTCGGCGCGCTGTCGATCGCCATCACGATCGTGCTGCTGCTGCTCTCCTCGAGCGTGCTCGAAGACTCGCTCACCGCGATCGGCTTCCCGATCTGCTTCTACTACGGCTTCACCGGGATCGCCTGCGCGTGGTACTACCGCCGCGACCTGGGCGAAAGCATCCGCAACTTCCTGCTGCTCGGCCTCGGGCCGGTGATCGGCGGCGTGATCCTGTTCGCCGTGGGAATCAAGGCGATCATCTTCTACGGCCACGCCGAAAACGTCTCGTCGAAGCCGATCCTCGGCATCACGCTGCCGCTGTGGATGGGCATCGGCGGCATGATCCTCGGGGCTGTGATCATGCTCATCTCACGGCCGTACTTCAAAGAGTATTTCTCCCGCAAGACCGAAACCGCACCGCCCGGCCTGCTCCAGCAGCCGCCTCCGACCGGACCGGTGCCGGGGCGCGTGGACTTCTGAGCCCAGCGGGGGGCCATGGCGCGCGGGTGGAGGGGCCCGCGCGCCATGCGAGTACGAACGCCCAGCGGGTGTGACTCAGCCGGGCAGCGCGGACAACGGGAGCCGCCGGATGCCGGCCACTTCGTCGAACCCGCCGTCGAAGCTCAGGATCTCGCTGATCTTTCGGCGTCGCATCACCGCCGCGTGGACAGCATCGCGCGCCGACAGCCTCGGGTGAGCCTGGACGAGATCCTTGGCAGCCAGCACGTCGGCCTCCTCGACGGCAAACACGTCGTCGACGATCGCGCGCAAGGCATCGAACACGGGTTGGATCGCATCGTGGCGGCCAGCCGAGACATAGCGGTGCAGGAGCTCCTGGAAGACCTCACTGCTCGTGGCCAGGTGACGTCGCTCACCTGCGAGCCGCTCGAGCACCCGCCGCACGTCGAGTTTACGATCGGGGTCGTTCCCGACCATGTACATCGGAACGTTTGAGTCGATGAAGATCAAGCGTCGCCCCCGTCCCCCATTCCCGCCTCGATCTCAGCAAGACGAGCGGCCTCCACCTCGGCCAGCAACGTGTCGACGTCGGCAGGGACGGGGAAGCTGTAGCTTGCCGCCTTGCGTATCGCAGCCAACTTGGCCTCGACATCACCCGTGGACACCTGACGCTCGGCGGCACGCAGAGACTGCCGCACCCACTCGGACATGCTCAGCCCTACGGCCTGCGCGGTCCGCTCGTAGCCCTCGAGCTCCTCGTCCTTGACCACCACCTGGAGCCGCCTACTCATGGCAGTAGTATAGCGTACTACCACAGGGGTACGAGCCCGTCGGGCCGGGCCGCAGCTTCTTCAGCTCGTCAGCTCCACCTGCCCGTGCGGGGCCCCGTACTCGGCGAGCAGCTCCAGGAACGGCCGCGGCGGGAACGCCTCCGGCCCGAGCACGCCCACGCCTTTCCACTCGCCGTGGTCGAGCAGCTCGAGCGCCACGGCGGGATTGACGGCCGTCTGCCACACGACCGCCTGGCTTCCGTACTCGCGCATCGTGGTCTCGTTGTCGACCACGTGGTACAGGTAGGTCGAGCGTGGCCTGCCGTCGGTGCCCGTGCCCTGCACCCACGTGCCCGCGCACGTGCGCCCGCTCATGCGCTCGCCGAGGGTGGCCGGATCGGGCAGGGCGGCGGCCACCACGTCGCGCGGCGCGACCTGGGCGCCCCGCACGGACACCGGCTCGGTGGAGTCCAGCCCCAGTTTGTGCAAGGTCTGGAGCACGTCGATGAACTCCTGCCCGAGCCCGTACTTGAAGGTCACGCGCTCGCAGCTCACCCAGCGGGGTATGAGCACGACCTCCTCGTGCTCGACGTTCACGCATTCCACGCTGCCGATGCCCTCGGGGAAGTCGAACGCCTCGGGCTCGGAGAACGGGGCGGTGGTGTAGAAGCCGCGCTCGCGCTCCCAGATGAGCGGCGGGTTCAGGCACTCCTCGATGGTCGTCCAGATGGAGAACGTCGGCGCGAAGTCGTACCCCTCCACCACCAGGTCCGCGCCATCGCGCACCCCCACTTCTTTGATGTCCGAGAACAGCTCGTCGGCGGCGTGCCGGGCGAACACGTCCGATAGGCCGGGCTCGACGCCCATCCCCACCAGCGCCAGCAGGCCCGCCCCCTCCCAGCTCTCGTGCTGGGCCAGTTGTCGCTCGCCGAGCATCTCCCCGGGCAGCTCGTACGGGCGCTCGGGATGCGGATGGGAGAGCGTCATGGCCATGTCCAGGTAGGTGACCCCGGCGTCGAACGCGGCCGCGAAGATCGGCTCGTTGAAGCGCGGGTCGCACGCGTTCAGCACGGCGTCCGGGGCCACCCGGCCGATCAGCTCCACGAGCTCCTCGCGGCTCGAAGCGTCGACGCGCTCGGCGGCGAAGCGATCGGGCTCGCCCAGGCGCTCGCTGGCCGCCCTGGCGCGCTCGATCGCCACATCCGCCATCACCACCCGTGTGAACACGTCCCTACGCTGGGCGATCGCGGCAAATGCCGCTCCCACCCCGCCAGAGCCGACGACGAGCACCTTCATCGACCGGAGTCTGACGCACGTCGCAAGTTCGGGTTGTCACAAGTGCCGGTCGGCCGTGCGCCGCAATGCAGCAGGCGCCTGCCGTATGCTGCGCAAATCCGCGTGGCCCCGAACACCAGACCATCGGCAACCCGATGAGCACCGGTCTCCCCAGCCCCCCGCGCACGCCGTTCGCATCGCCCGCCACCGACGACGAGCGTGCGACGCGTGGGCGGGAGCGCAGACGCGCGACCCGCGAGCCCAGTGGCAGCGCGAGGCGCTGGGCACCCTCGCCCGAGCTCCCCCGCGTCGAGATCGCCTGGGTGGCCGTGGCGGGCCTGCTGCTGGCGGTACTCACCAGCTGGCCACTCGTGCTGCACATGTCCAGCCGCATCGCCCCCGATCTCGGCGACCCGGTGCGCACCGCCTGGCAGATCGCGTGGGTGGGCCACGCGATGCTCCACGACCCGCTCCACATCTTCGACTCCAACGCCTTCTACCCGCACCCGCTCAGCCTCGCCTTCTCGGACTCGCTGCTCGGCTACGGACCGGCGGCTTTCTTCGGCTCGGGGACCGTCGCCACGCTGGTCCGCTACAACCTCGTCTTCCTCTGGATATGGTCGTTCTGCTTCGTGGGTGCCTACCTGCTCGCCCGCGAGCTGGGGCTGCGCCGGCTGGGGGCCGCCGCGGCCGGGCTCGCGTTCGCGTACGCGCCCTACCGCGTGACCGAGGCCGGCCATTTCCAGGTGATCTCCTCCGGCGGCGTGGCGTTCGGGCTGTTCCTGCTGCTGCGCGGCTACCGTCGCGGCTCGCGCAAGCTGGTGCTCGCCGGCTGGCTGCTGTCGGCCTGGCAGATCAGCCTCGGCTTCACCCTCGGCCTGCAGTACGCGTACCTGCTGGCGCTGCTCGCCCTGGTCGTGCTCGTGTACTGGTGGCGCGGACGCCTGACGCCGGGCCCGGCGTGGCAGGACGAGTCGCAGCCGCTGCCGCAGGCTCGCCCCGGCGGGCGGATCGTCCCGCACGAGCACGACGACGCCACGCCGCAGCCCGGCCGGCGAGCCCGGAGACGGGTGCGCGGGGCGCTCATCCCCCGCCGGCTGCTCGCGGTCACGCTCATCGGCGTGGCGGTGGTGGGCGCGGTCACCGTGTACGAGGCGCGCCCGTACCTGCGGGTGGCCGCCCTGTACCCGACGGCAAAACGCACGCTCAAAGAAGTCGAAACCTACTCCGCCGGCCCGGCCGCCCTGCTGGGCGCCTCCTCCGAGAACCGCGTGTGGGGCTCGGTGACCTCGGGGATGCGCGCGAAAGTCAACTCCAAGAACGAGAGCGTGTTCTTCCCCGGCGGCCTGATCCTCGTACTCGCGCTCGTCGGGGTCGCCGCCGGCGCGTACACCCGCCGATTGCGCCTCAGCCTGCTCCTGGGCATCGTCGTGTGCTCGATCCTCGCGCTCGGCCTTGGCCTCACCGGCGCCGGCTATCCCTACCGCCTGCTCTACGACTACGCTCCGGGCTGGGACGGCGTGCGGGTCCCCGGCAGGATCTTCACGCTGGCCACGCTCATGTACGCGCTGCTCGCCGGAACTGGCGCCCAGGTGCTCGTGGCGCGGGTCGCGGCCTGGGCCAAGCGACGCCGCCGGGAGGGGCTGCCCACGAGCGCGCGCGTGCCGAAGGTCGCGCTGCCGGCGCTCGGCCTGCCCGCGCTGGCGGGGGCGGTGCTCCTGGTGGGCATCCTCGGCGAAGGCGCCGGTCACCTCGGCCATCCGGTGGTGCCCCAGCCCGCGAGCGCGGAGATCGGCCTGCCCGGCCCGATCATCGACCTCCCCACCGACGGCGCTCTGGATCGCGTGTGGCAGTACTTCTCGACGGACGGCTTCCCGAAGATCGCCAACGGCGAGAGCACGTTCGACATCCCCGCCGAGGACGACCTGCGCGGCGGCATGAGCGGCTTCCCCGACAGGGCGAGCGTGGAGAAGCTGCGCTACTACGGCATCCGCACGGTCGTGCTGCACACGGTGCTGCCGAAAGGGCTGCCGCCCGAGCAGGGGTGGGTGTTCCCCGAGCCCCCCGACCCGGCCGCCAACGCCCGCAAACCGATCGCCGGCCTCGGCATCACGCGCCGCCAGGTGGGCTCGGTGGTGATCTACGAGATCGGGCCTGGGCCGAAGGCCCTGCACGGCACCGATTGATGAGCGACGTCCCGGCCGCCGGCGCGCGTGCGCCCTCCGCGCCTGACGGCGGGACTCCGGGCTCCGGCGCGCGTCACCGCGGGCGACTGACGCGGCCGCGCATGGCGCTCGCGGCGGTGCTGCTGGTGGGCCTGTCCTTCGCGGTGATGATCCAGAGCTTCTCGTGGAACCAGACCTCCCACTACGACCTCATGCGGGCGCTGAACAACGACACCACGACGATCGACCCGTACCAGGCGAACACCGGCGACAAGGTGTTCTACAAGGGCCACTACTACTCGGCGCGCGCGCCCGGCCTGGCGCTGTTCACGCTGCCCTTCTACAACGCGCTGAACCTCGTCCACGCGGAATCGTGGACGGACTCGCACGTGGCGCCGCCGAATCACCCCGGCGACGAGATGATCTACCTGGTGGGCCTGTGGGGCAACGTGCTCCCGGGCCTGTTGCTGGTGCTGCTCGTGTGGCGCGTGGCCGACCGCTTCGAGCCGGGCTACGGCGTGGCCACGGCGGTGGTGCTCGGCCTCGGCACGATGGTGCTGCCGCTGTCCACGCTGCTGTTCTCACACGTGTTCACCACCTTCCTCACCTTCGCCGCGTTCTGGCTGATGCTGCGTGAGCGCGACGGGCCGCCCGACCCGCTGCTGCTGGGCCTCGCCGGCCTGGCGATGGGGTATGCGTTCTCCTCGGAGTACCCGACGTTCTTCGCCGCGATCGTGCTCGGCCTGTTCCTGCTCTCGCGCAGGGACTCCCTGAGCATTCTTGGCGTCGTGCGTCGCGGCGGCGCGTACGCGGTGGGCGGCCTGGTGGGGATCATCCCGCTGCTGCTGTACAACCACTACGCCTTTCGCTCGTGGACGCACCTGGCCTACTCCGACGTGCCGCGCCAGCAGAAAGGCTTCTTCGGCATCGGCGCCCCCAGCCTGCGGGTGCTGGCGACGCTGCTGTTCGACTCGCGCGGCCTGCTCACCATCTCGCCCGTGCTCGCCATGGGGGCCGTCGGCATGGTGATGCTCTACCGGCGCGGCAAACGTGCGGAGGCGCTGACCATCGCGGGCGTCTGCGGGTGCTACCTGCTCTACAACTCCGGCTACTACCTGCCGTTCGGGGGCGGCTTCATGGGTCCGCGCTTCCTCGACACGATGCTCCCGTTCCTGGCCTGCCCGATCGGGCTCGCGCTGAAGCGCTTCCCCGGGCCCACGATCGCCCTGGCGGCGGTGTCGATCACGACGACGGCGATCGCCACCATCACCCACCCGCTGGTCGGCTACGAGAACGAGACCGTCACCTGGATGCGGTTCCTGTCGGAGGGCCTGTTCCAGCCGACGATCGCCTCCGCGTACGGCCTCGGACGCGGCTGGGGCGGGATCTGGCCGTTCCTGCTGGCGGCCGGGGGGGCGGTGGTGCTGGCCGCGTGGGCCACCCCACGGCTGCGCCTGTCCGCGGCGGCCCTGCGCGGGGGCGTGCTGGTGCTGGTGGGATGGACGCTGTTCGCGGTGCTCGCACCGACGGTGCTGGGGATCGACCACGCCGGACTGCGGAGCATCTATGACGCCGGCGACCACACCGCCTTCAACCTGAAGCTGCACTCGGGCAGCACCTACCCGTTGAAGACGCTCGCCCTGGTGGCGGCGGCCGCCGGCCTGCTGAGCCTCGGCGCGATGCGCCTGCTGCGCAACCAGCCGGCGTCGCCGCGCGAGCGCCGCGGTGCATCGGGTTCGGGATCGCGCGCGCAGCCGGCGCTCAGCGCGTAGTCCTCAGTTGCGCGCGACCTTCACGTTGCATTTGGCGGCGTGGAGCTCTTTGCACACGACCACATAGCCCTCGCGCGGCTGTTCGCGGGCGTTGGTCAGCCCGGCGTCGAAGCGCGTGGAGGCCGTGCCTCCGTTCCAGTCGTAGATGTACAGGCGCTTGATCCGCGATTCGGCGCCGGCGACGGCGAACATGAACTTGAGCACCTTCGCCGCCCGCGTCAGGCCCGAGCCGTTCCTGTTGGGGAAGGAGCCGCCGAATTTGACGATCCCACCGGTCTCCGTCAGCCACACCTGACCCCCCAGCGCGCGCACGATGTCCCGCGTGCGCCAGCCTTCCAGGCGGTTGACGTCTGAGTAGTCGTGGAGCCCCCAGATCGACGGCATGATCGTCTCCAGGCGGCCGATCTCGCGCTTGAATTCGGCGATGTACTGGAGCGTCGGCCCGATGTAGTACGCGTCGAGCACGTCCAGCCCGATGACCGTGCAGCCCTTGCACACGCGCAGCAGCTGCTGGTAGTACTGAGCGGTCCTGGCCGCCGACGGGCTGGAGAACAGAGGCGGTTCGTTGCCGCGGTTGGACTCGTCCCACGCCTCGTACTCGCGCACGTACGGGAACAGCTTGATGAACTTCTGGACATCGCGCTGGTAGCTCTTGAGGTTGGGCAGCTTCGTGGGCGTGTATTCGGAGTGATAGAAGGCGATCAGGACCTGCTCGTGGGCGGCTTCGGCAGCGTGGATGAACGCGCCCGCGTACGTCAGCGAGGAGCGGTGGGCGACCGCGTCGTAGGGCGCCACGTAGCGCACGATCTTCGTGTGCAACTGCTTGTACAGCGGATTCGAGAACATCTTGGACTGCTCGTCGCCGAGCCCGGTCAGGTAGGCGTTGGCGGCGTGCGCGCGCGGCTGCGAGCGGGCCGCATGCGCGACGGGCGCCCCGCGAGGCGCCGCCCCGGCCTGATCGATGGCCCCGAACGCGAGCACGCCGGACAGCAGCGCGAGCAGGAGCAGCGATGGCGGACGGCGGGATGCTCTCATACGAATGCGCAACAGGGTCGGGCCTTCAAGGTTGCGGGTCGAACGCCCGGCGGATGCCGTGCGCCTCACATTCTTACGAGACGTTCGCACCGCGACCTTCCCGACGCGCTTACTTTTAGGCGCTTTTTAGTCTGCGCCCGGCCCGTCCGGGGAGGCCGCGGCGGCGACGTGCGAGCGCAGCGCGGGGTCGGCCACGATGCGCACGTCCACGCCCGGCAGGCCCCGCAGCAGGCGTGTCAGCAGCGAGCGCTCGGGACCGGCCCCCAGGCGCGCCAGGCCACGACGCTCGATCGGCGTGCCCATCAGTATGTAGGTCGCGCCCAGCGAGCGCGCCACCGCGATCGCCACGGCGGCCACGTCCTCGCCCTCCTCCACGCGCAGGCGCACGCCGAGCATCGAGGTCAGGCGTCTGAGCTCCTCCAGGCGCGTGCGATCCTCGGAGCTCGGCGGGCGTCCGGGTGGGCGTACCACGAGCACGTCCAGCTCGGCGTCAAGGCGCTGGGCGGAGCGCCAGGCGCGCCGCACCACGCGCTCGGAGTGGGGCGCCAGCGTCGCCAGCGCGAGCAGCCGCTCGGCGATCGCCTGGGGCCCGTCCTGGGTGGGCACGGGCAGCCCCTCCTCGTCGCGGCGCGGGCGCGGCGCGGACCGATCGGAGATCGTCCAGCGTACGAGGCGCTTGACCTCCACGTCCTCGGCCACCTGGCGCAGCGCGGTCTCGCGCAGCGCGGCCAGGTTCTCGATCTTGAAGAAGTTGTTCAGCGCCGCCTGCACGCGCTCCGGGCGGTAGACCTTGCCCGCGCGCAGGCGGGCGATCAGCGCCTCGGGGGTGAGGTCGATCAGCACCACCTCGTCGGCCGCCGAGAGCACCTCGTCGGGGATCCGCTCGCGGGTGACCGAACCGGTGAGCTGGGTGATCTGGTCGTTGAGGCTCTCCAGGTGCTGGACGTTGACGGTCGAGTACACGTCGATCCCGGCCTCGAGCACATCGCGCACGTCCTCGTAGCGCTTCTCGTGCTCGACGCCCGGCGCGTTCGTGTGCGCGAGCTCGTCGATCAGGCACAGCTCGGGTTTGCGCGCCAGCACCGCCGGCAGGTCCATCTCCTGGAGCGGAGTGCCGCGGTAGCTGATGTGGCGCAGCGGCAGGATCTCCAGGCCCTCGGCCTGGGCGACCGTCTCCGCGCGCCCGTGCGACTCGAGGTAGCCGACCACCACGTCGCGCCCGCTGTCGGCTTCGGCCACCCCCTCCTGGAGCATGCGGTAGGTCTTGCCCACGCCCGGGGCCATGCCGATGAAGACCTTCAGGTGTCCCCGTTCGTCGGGCATGGGGGCATTGTCGTGCACGCGGTGGCGGCGCAGCGACCACGAACGCGGCTCGCCGCAACGCCACCGCCGCGCTCCGCGGCGAACGCCCTCAGCGCTCGACGCGACCGCTGACCGTAAGCACCGCGTCGTAGTGGCGCTGCACGTCTGCGCGATCGCCCGCGTCGGGCACCGATTCCTCACAGGCCCGCATGATCATGCGGGCCTGCTCGAGCACGAATCCGCGCTGCTCGTGCGTCCCGGCATAGCTCATGATCCTGGCGAGCCCGTCGAGCTGTCGGATCATCACGGCCGGCATTCCGCGGCTGGCCTGGCGGATCTTGTCGTGGGCGCGCTCGAGCAGGCGGTGAAACCCGACCGTGAGCGCGATCACGCGCACCCGCCCGGTGACGTCTCGATGCACCGGCTCCGGGCGCCAGCGGTCGGCGATCTTGCACAGCCCGTCCCCGAGCCAGTCGATACACGCGAGCGCGGTGAACGTGTCGTTGACGGCCGGCGAGAGCGCGCGGATGGCTATCTCGACGAGCTGATCGACCGCGAAGGAGAGATCCTGGGTGAGCGTGCGGTGCGGGCCCGTGGCATGCGCGCCGCCGAGCGCGCGGGCGACACCCGGCGCGGCGGCCGCCGGCCACACGTGGGCCAGCGGCTCGCCCTCGGCGACGAAGTGCCCGGGACGGTGCAGCAGACGGATGACCGCGTTACTGCGAGCGGAGATGTCGATCAGCGTGTCCATGCGCACGAACTGCAGGTAGCCGCTGCCGGGGGCGCGCACGACGCCGCTGTCCTCGTCCAGGCGCCTCAGCAGCTCGGCCAGCGACGGGCCGGCCTTCAGCTCGGGGCCGACCGGTAGCCCGTCGTCGGCGTCGATCGCGCCCGAAAGGTCGCCGGCGATCGACGCGATCACCTGAGGGAGCTGGATGGACTTGGCGATGTGGTCGATGAACACGACCAGGACGGCCACGTCGACGATCACCAGCGCCATGGTCACCGTGATCGACAGGTGCGGCACGAACGCGCCGCCCTCAGCCGCGCCGACCGACGCGAGCGCCAGCACGGCGTAGACGAAGGTCGCGACGAACGTACCGAGCGTGACCTGGGTGATGCGATCGCGGATGAAGTTGCGCAGCATGCGCGGCCCGAACTGCGTGGAGGCGAGCGTGAGCGTGACGATCGTGATCGAGAACACGAGGGTCACGACGGTGATCACGGCGGCGGCGATCCCGGTGAGGACGGTGCGGGCCGAGTCGGTGCCGCCGTTGTTGATCCACGAGGGCAGGTGGATGGTGCCCGCGGCCGCTGCGCGATCGAGCGCGTACGTGCCCGCGAACAGCACGACCGCCAGCGCGATCTCGATCGTCGGCACGAGCCACAGGTTCGTGCGCAGCGCCTCGCGACGCCAGGCCGACGGCACGGGGATGGAGAGCGTCACGCCAGATAGGCTCCGGCGGATGGGGTTGCCGTCGGCCGGATGAGCGATATGGGGGAATAACCAGGCATGGTCGGAGAATGCCGACCAGGCTTCCCGGCTCACCGCCCCACACGATACTGGCCGCCCGCCACTCGTCGGGCACGATCCGTTGCAGACGCCGGGCCTAACCCCCGAGCAGGTTGTGGACGATCAGGTCGATCAGCTTGATGCCGATGAACGGCGCGATGATCCCGCCGAGACCGTAGATCCAGAGGTTGCGCCGCAGCAGCGCGCTCGCGCCGATCGGGCGGTAGCGCACGCCCTTCAGCGACAGCGGGATCAGCAGCGGGATCACGATCGCGTTGAAGATGATCGCCGAGACGATCGCCGATTCCGGGTTGCCGAGGTCCATGATGTTGAGGACGTGGAGGGGCCCGGTTCCCCCCGCACTGGTCGCATAGGTGGCGACGAAGATGGCCGGCAGGATCGCGAAGTACTTGGCCACGTCGTTGGCGATCGAGAAGGTCGTGAGCGCGCCGCGCGTGATCAGCAGCTGCTTGCCGACCTCGACGATCTCGATCAGCTTCGTCGGGTTGGAGTCGAGGTCGACCATGTTGCCGGCCTCGCGCGCGGCCTGGGTGCCGGTGTTCATCGCCACACCGACATCGGCCTGAGCCAGCGCCGGTGCGTCGTTGGTGCCGTCCCCGGTCATCGCCACGAGGCGACCCTCGGCCTGCTCCTCGCGGATCAGCGCGAGCTTGCGCTCGGGGGTGGCTTCCGCGAGGAAGTCGTCGACGCCCGACTCCTCGGCGATCTTCGCCGCCGTCAACCGGTTGTCGCCGGTGACCATCACCGTTCGGATGCCCATCGCGCGGAGCTGGTCGAAGCGCACCTTCATGCCCTCCTTGACCGTGTCCTTGAGGTAGATCACGCCCAGCACCTGGTTGTTGCGCGAGACGGCAAGGGGCGTGCCGCCCTCGTTGCCGATGCGGTCGAGCTCGGCCTGCAGCTCCGGCGGCGGCGAGCCGCCTTCGGCGCGGACGAGATCGATGATCGCGTCGCCCGCCCCCTTGCGCAGCTGCTGGCCGTCGATGTCGATGCCGCTCATGCGCGTCTGCGCGGTGAACGGCACGAACTCGGCGTTGAGCGTGGTCATGTCGTGCTCGCGAATGCCGTACTGCTTGGCCAGCACGACGATCGAGCGGCCCTCGGGCGTCTCGTCGGCGAGCGAGGAGAGCTGCGCGACCTCGGCCAGCTCGGACTCGGCCACGCCCGGCATCGGCACGAACTCGGAGGCCAGCCGGTTGCCGATCGTGATCGTCCCGGTCTTGTCGAGCAGCAGCACGTCCACGTCGCCGGAGGCCTCGACGGCGCGCCCTGAGAGCGCGAGCACGTTGCGGCGCACGAGGCGATCCATGCCCGCGATTCCGATCGCCGACAGCAGCGCGCCGATGGTGGTGGGGATCAGCGCCACCAGCAGCGCGATCAGGGTCGTGTCGGAGATGGTCGTCTGCGCGAACAGACCGAACGGGCGCAGCGTGGCCACGACGATCACGAAGATCAGCGTGAGCGCGGCGAGCAGGATGTTCAGCGCGATCTCATTGGGGGTCTTGCGCCGCTCGGCGCCCTCGACCAGCGCGATCATGCGATCCAGGAACGACTGCCCGGGCTCCTGGGTGATTTCCACCACGATCTCGTCAGAGGTCACGCGCGTGCCGCCCGTGACCGCGCTGCGGTCGCCGCCGGACTCCCGGATCACCGGCGCGGACTCGCCGGTGATCGCCGACTCGTCCACGGTCGCGATGCCCTCGATCACGGTGCCGTCGCCGGGGATCAGCTCGCCCGCCGGGACGACCACGACATCGCCGCGCGTGAGCTCGGCGGCCGCCTTGGTGGAGCCGTCGCGCATGATGGCGAGCGTCTCCTTGCGCATCGCCCGCAGCGTGTCGGCCTGAGCGCGGCCGCGACCCTCGGCGAAGGCCTCGGCCATGTTCGCGAACACGACCGTGAGCCACAGCCAGACCGCGATCGTGAACGTGTACCACGAGGGCTCCTTGCCGCCGAGAGATTCGCCGCCGCCGAGCTGGATGAACCACGTCACGGTCGTGATCAGCGCGCCGATCTCCACCACGAACATCACCGGGTTGCGGATCTGCACGCGGGGGTCGAGCTTCTTGAAGCTGTCGATCAGCGCGCGGCCGACGATCTCGCGCTGGAACAGCGAGATCGCCTGTCGCTCGTGGGTGGCTGGCATCTGCGCGGACATCAGCTCGTCCCTGCAGTGACACGGTCGAGTGCGAGGTTGAGCTCGAGCACGTTCACGCCTTCTTCGCCGGAGAAGCCGAGCCCGCGGCCCGAGGTGTACCTGGCGATCAGGCTGTCGACGCTCGCCAGGGGAAGATGGCGCACGGCCGCTATTCGGTAGGCCTGGATCCAGGCGTTGGCCTTGGAGATTTCAGGGTCGAGCCCCGAGGCCGAGCTGTTGGCCGCGTCGACCGGGATCCTGGCCACAGTCAGCCCGGGGTCGTATTCGGCCTTGGTGGCGGGGTTCTTGTTGAGTTCGAGGTAGGCCTTGATGTTTTCTTCGTCGGCTTCCCTGGTCTTCACGCTGTTCGGTCCGTGGTTGGAGAACGTGCTCGCCGCCGCGTTGTAGGCACCGCCTTCGGTGGCCGAGGGACGCGACTGGAAGTAGCGCGGGTCCGGTTCGGTCACGAGTTCGCCTTCCTTTTCCTCGGGCTTGCCGTTCTTGCCGAGCACCGGAGAGGCGAAGCTCTGACCGATGAGCTTCGAGCCGATGAGCTTGCCGTCGAGGTGGATCTGCTGCCCGTTGGCGTCGCCGGGGAAGGCAACCTGGCTGATGCCAGTGATCGCAAGCGGGTAGAGCAGCCCGGTGAGGACCGCGAACACGATGACCGCGAGGATCGACGTGATGGTGTCGCGCTGCCAGGGCTTCATGTCAGTACAGGTGTCCGGTCAGGCCCTGGACGATCGGGCCGAGGAGCAGGGCGGGGAAGAACGTCAGCGCGCCGACGAGGACGATCACGCCGATCAGCAGCACCACGAACGTTCCGTTGTCGGTGCGCATCGTGCCGAGGCCCGCAGGGGTGACGCGCTTGCCGGCGAGAGCGCCGGCGACGGCGAGCGCGAACAAGATCGGCGCGTAGCGCGCGAGGACCATGTCGAAGCCTCCGAGCACAGTGGCGAGGGTGATGCCGTGCGAGCCGAGGTTGCCGGCATTCGGCTGGATGAAGCCTGTGTACCCGGCGAACGCGGAGCCGTTGTTGTTGGCCTGGGAGAGGTAGGCGTAGAAGCTCTCGGAGAACGCCTGGGGCGTATGGATGCCGAGCTTGGCGGAGGTGGCCGCTTCGGAGATCGACATTCGCCCGGCTCTCGTCGCCACCGCCAGCGCGGTGCAGAACAGCGCGGCCAGCGGCGTGATCAGGATGCCGAGGCCGGCGAGCTTGATCTCCCTGGCCTCGAGCTTCTTGCCGAGCCACTCGGGCGTGCGCCCGACCATCAGCCCGCCGATGAACACCGCCAGCAGCACGTACAACAGGATCGAGTAAAGCCCGGTGCCGACACCCCCGAAGATCACCTCGCTGGCGGACAGGTTGGCAAATGGAACCGCTCCGCCTATGCCGGTGAAGGACTCGATCGCACTGTTGACGGCGCCGCACGACGTGACGGTGGTGATGACGTCGAACAGCGCCGAGCCGGCGATCCCGAAGCGCTGCTCCTTGCCTTCCATGTTGCCCCCGCCAGAGCCCGAGACAACCGCCGTGTGCAGCCCGGCCGCGTGCTGGGCGGGCGAGCCGTGGGCCTCGGCGATATAGGCGACCACCACCGCGCCGAGGAACATGATCATCACGGTCCCGTAGATCGCGTAGCCCTGACGGCGATTGCCGGTCATGCGCCCGTACATGAAGATCAGCGCCGCCGGGATGATCAGCACCAGCAGCATCTCGAAGAAGTTCGTGAACTGAGTGGGATTCTCGAACGGGTGCGCGGAGTTCGTGTTGAAGAAGCCGCCGCCGTTTGTGCCGAGCTCCTTGATCGCCTCCTGACCGGCGACCGGACCCATCGCGATCGTCTGGTTGAGGCCCGTGATGGTGTGAACCGTGAGATAGTCGGAGAAGTTGGCGATCACGCCCTGTGAGGCGAGGACCAGCGCGCCGATGATCGACAGCGGCGCGAGCACGTACAGGATCGTGCGCACCATGTCCTGCCAGAAGTTGCCGATGCCCTTGCCGCTGCGCCCGATGATCCCCCGCACGAGGGCGACGGCCACGACGATCCCTACCCCGGCCGACAGCCAGTTCTGAACCGTCAGCCCGATCATCTGGCTGAGGTAGGTCATCGTCGTCTCGCCGCTGTAGAACTGCCAGTTCGTGTTCGTCATGAACGACGAGACGGTGTTGAAGGTCACGTCCGCCGGAGCTGAGTGGTAGCCGAGCGGGTTGAGCGCGTGGGGCACGAAGAACGCGTCCTGGGTACGCAGCACGAAGTAAAGAAACAGCCACCCGGCCAGCGAGAAGATGATCAGGCTTTTCGCGTATGACTTCCAGTCCTGCTGACGCTCCTCGTCAACCCGGACGATCCTGTATAGGAGCCGTTCGAACCCAGAGAATATAGGTGAGAGAAACACCCGCTCCCCGCTGTACACGTTCGCCATGTACGTACCCAAGGGGAACGCAAGCGCGCTCACAACGACCACGAACGCCGCGATTGTGAACCAGCCGGCGAACGTCATCGTCTCAAAGTTTCTCGCCGCGGATCAGGGAGAAGAAGAGATAGGCGATCACCAGCACCGACACGACCAGGCCGAAGAAGTCCGCGCCGCTCATGTGTGCGATGAAGAACCCGACCGGAACCGGCGCGCTCATACCCGGTCGATGCCCTCGATCATGAGCAGCAGGATCGCGAACATCACGATTCCGAGAACTATGTAGACGACATCCACGCGCTCACTATGGTGGTCAACGTGTGACGGCGGCGTGACGAATCGAGCCCGACGTATAACGATTTTGTGACGGGCACCCGGTCAGGTGAAATCCAAGCCACCCTCGCCTGTGCGTACGGAGCGTGGGTCAGCCGGAGAAGCGGTAGCCGACGCCCGGGTCGGTGACGATGAAGCGAGGCCCACCCGCCCCGGCCGCGCCGTCGGGCTCGATCTTGGCGCGCAGCCGCGCGATGTGCGTGCGCAGCGGCTGGATGTCGTCCACGTACTCGGGCCCCCACACTTCGGCGAGCAGCTTGCGGTGTGTCATCAGCCGCCCGCGGTTGCGCACCAGCGCGCGCAGCAGATCGAACTCGATCGGGGTCAGATGCACGGCCTCGCCGTCGCGGCGCACCAGCCGCGCCGCCAGGTCGACCTCCAGGCCGTCCACGGCGATGCTCGGCTCGTCTTCCGCTGCGCGCCCGGCGCGACGCAGCGCGGCCTGCAAGCGGGCGACGAGCTCACGCGTGCCGAACGGCTTGGTGATGTAGTCGTCGGCGCCGGCCTCCAGCGCTCGCACCTTCTGCTCCTCCTCGCCCACCGCCGAGAGCACCAGGATCGGCATCTCGCTCCATTCGCGCAGCCGCCGCGTCACCTCGACGCCGTCGCCGTCCGGCAGTACGAGGTCGACGATCGCGGCCTCCGGCGGGCGCACGGCGGCCATGTCCAGGGCCGCGGAGGCGGTTTCGGCGGGCACCGCCTCGAAGCCGGCCTCGCGCAGCACCACCTTCAGGGCGCGCACGATCTGCGGCTCGTCGTCCACCACCAGCACGCGCGGCCGCGGGGAAGGCGCGGAGCGCTCGGGCGCGTTCACACAGCCGGCTCTCGCCCGTGCACGGGCGCCAGCGGCGGCTGCCCGGCACCGGCATCCGTCCCCTCCGGCGCCCGCCTGGGATCGGGCTGCTCGCCTCGCTCGGGGAGTGGCAGCTCGAACACGAAGGTGGCACCCTGTCCGGGCAGGGACTCGACGTGCAGGGACCCGGCGTTGGCCTCGGTGAAGCCGCGTGCGATCGACAGCCCCAAGCCCGAGCCGCGGTGCCCGCTGCCGGGGGTGCCGGCCCGGTAGAAGGGCTCGAACACGCGCTCGAGCTGTGCCGGCGGGATCCCGGGACCGCGATCGACGATGCGTACGATCACCCGGTCTCCCCTGGCGCGCTGTCCCTCCTGCACCCGTTCCTCGCCGCCGTCGTCCGGGCCGCCGGCGTGGCGGGCGGCGCCGGTCAGGCTGCGCACCGCGCGAGCGCGCACCGACACCGGGTGCCCGCCGGAGTGCCGTCGCGCGTTCTCCAGGACGTTGACGAACGCGCGCTCCATCTGCACGGCGTCGACCTTGACCAGCGGCAGGTCGCGGTCGATCGACAGGCTGAACTCCTCGGGCCGGGCGACCAGCTCGCCAACCGCTGCACGGATGAGCTCCTCGACGGAGGTCCACTGCAGGCGCGGCTCCGCCGCGCCTGCTTCCAACCGCGAGAGGTCGAGCAGGTTGTCCACCAGGCGCGAGAGCCGCCGCGCCTCCTCCTGGATGACGGCCGCCATCTCCTCGCGTTCCGCGGGCGACAGCGATGGCGAGCCGACCGCCGCGCCGGCGGCGGAGATGGCCGTGAGCGGGGAGCGCAGGTCGTGGGAGACCGCGCGCAGCAACGCCGTCTTGACCGTGTCCGCGCGGCGCAGCGCGGCCGTCTCGACGACACCGCCGAGCAGGGCCTCGCGCTCGAGCGCGGCGCTCAGCAGTGCCTCCAGCGCGGGCACCACCCGCTCCTGGAGCCTGCGCAGGCTCGCCTCCGACGCGTCGGCTCCGACCACCAGCGTCCCCAGGCGCCTGGTCCCCTCTCGCAGGGGGAACGCCACGGTGCGCTCGTCTGCGTCGACGGCCTCCATCTGAATCGCCGCCGAGCTGAGCTCGAGCGCCTGGGCCAAGCGCGCCGCGGCAGTGGGCAGCGCCCGCGCGAGGCTCTCACCGCGGAGCAGCAGCCGCGCCATCTCGGCGGCCAGGTCGGCCTCGCGCCGGCGCTCGTCGGCGTCGCGCGTGCGCGCCCGCGTGACCTCGGCGACCGAGCTCGCGAGCACGGCCACGACCAGGAACGCGCCCAGCGCGACCCAGTTGTCGGAGCTCTGGAGCGTGAAGCGACCGACGGGCGGCAGATGGAAGAAGTTGAACGCCGCGGCGCTGACCACCGCGGTGGCCACCCCGAGCCACGCCCCCCACGTGACCGACACCACGAGCACCGCCGGCAGGTACACGACCCCCAGCGACACCACCGGCGCGACGTGGGCCAGCGGATACACGATCAGCGTGCACAACGCCACACAGGCCAACGCCACGACCGCGCCGACGCGGCGTGGTGGCGGTTCTGCGGCGAGCAGGAAGCCAAACGGCGGGGACACGACATCAGCCTAATGCCCCGCGCAAAGGCGAACGGGGCGGGTCTCGCCTCCCGCCCCGTTCGCTGCGCCCTGCGCGGTTCGGTGCGCTCGCGCGGCGACCCGCACTCGACGGGTTCGCTTCGTGCCGTTCCCACCGTCCCGACGGGGATCATGGACGAGCGCCCCTGTCCGGGCGTAACGCTCCGGTGACCACGCTGTGACGATCTCGTAACCGGGGCGCGACCGTGTGCCGGTTTCGCTCGCCCGCGCTCAAGCGGGCGGCGCCGAGGGCCGACATCACGCCTAGACGCGGCAAGCCGATGACGACACGCAAGCGCCACACAGCCCTGCTGGGTCCGATTGCCGCGGTCGCGGCTTTCGTGCTCGCGTGCGCGCCGGCGGCGTGGGCGGCGTCGGCCCGGACGCTCTCGCCGCTGCCCGCGTCCGACTACTCGGTGCGCTCGGCCTGCGCGGAACCGGCGCCCGGACAAGCCGGCTGCCTGGCGCTCGAGCTGGTGCCCGACACGCAAGCCGCGCGCGCCCACAGGCACCCGCTGGGGATGACGCTCAGATCCGCCGAAGGAACCGGCGGCGCGGGCGAAGCGTGCGAATCGCCGACCGCCGCGGAAGGCTGCTTCGGGATGCGCCCGAGCGACCTGCACCACGCCTACGAACTACCGAACACCGCGCCCGATACACAGACGATCGCGCTGGTGGACGCGTACAACGACCTGACCGCCGAAGCCGACCTGGAAGCTTACGACGAAGAATTCGGCCTACCCGCATGCACCGCCGGGAACGGCTGCTTCAAACAGGTCAACCAGCAGGGCGAAGCCGGCAACCCGCCCTTTCCCAAGACCACGGAGGAACTCGAAGCCCACGAACACGGGGACACCGCCGAAAAGCACGAGGCGACGGAAGCCGCCGGCTGGACGGTCGAGATCTCGCTCGACATCGAGACCGCCCGCGCGATCTGCCACAACTGCGACATCGCGCTGGTCGAGGCGAGCTCCGCGACCGAGTCGAACCTGGATGCGGCCGAGAACGCCGCGGTCGGGCTCGACGCCGGGGAGATCTCGAACTCGTGGGGCGGCCCCGAATGCATCGAAGAAGCAGGCGAACGCGAATGCCTGCCGGACAGCTCGGCGTTCGAACATCCCGGCACCGTGATCACGGTCGCCGCGGGCGACTTCGGCTATGACGGCTGGGACAGCACGGAGAAAGGCTTCGCCGACTTCCCCGCGTCCTCGCCGCACGTGGTGGCCGTGGGCGGCACGCGCCTGCTGCTCTCCGAAGACGACGTGCGCACGAGCGAGACGGTGTGGAACGACGGCGGCGAGAGCGGCGGTGTCAGGGATGGCCACGGCGCCGGCGGCGGTGGCTGCAGCGCGAAATTCAAGGCCCCGCTGTGGCAGCAGAAGGTGTCCGACTGGAGCTCGGTCGGATGCGCCAGCCGCCGCGCGGTGGCGGACGTGTCCGCTGACGCCGACCCCTACACGGGCCTGGCGGTGTACGACTCCTCGAGCATGACATGCGAATCCGAAGGCGTGCCCCACTGGTGCACGATCGGCGGCACCAGCCTGGCATCGCCCCTGATCGCCGCGGTGTTCGCGCTCGCCGGCGGAGCCCACGGCGTCGAATATCCCGCGCACACGCTGTACGAGAACGAGGCCGCCGACCCGTCGTTGCTGCACGACGTCACGGAAGGCTCGAACGGCGAATGCACGCTGCCGTTCGACAACGGCACGGGCGAATCGGGATGCGCCACCTCGGAAGAGTCGAAAGCCAGTTGCTCCTCGCACCTGAGCTGCACCGCCGGGATCGGCTACGACGGCCCCTCGGGCCTGGGCACGCCCGCCGGGCTCACCGCCTTCGAACCGCCGGCCGGGGGTGGAGAAGAATCTGGCCCGGGCGAAGGGGTGGAAGGCGGTGAAAGCCCCGAAGGCGGCGAAGGGGAAGGCTCCGGCGGCGGAGGCGGGGAATCCGGCGGCGGGGAATCCAAGGACCTCGCGGCGGAGCGCGCCGCCGCCACGCTGCTGTCTGCCGGGGGCGGCAGCGGACTGCTCACCCAGGACGCCGCCGGCGCCGCCGGGCAGGCGCTCCAGGGGCACGTGCGGTTGTCGGGCCTGGCGCTGACGCTGAAGGCGATACTCGCCCTGAACACCAGCCGGCCGCGACTTCCCCAAGTGAGCTTCACGTTCACGAGCAACCTGCCGGTGCGCGTGCGTGTGTCGCTGCAGAAGCTTCTCCGCGGGCGACGGCACGCGCACTGGGCGGCGTTCGGCCACACGCTCGAGATAGCCGCGAAGCAAGGGCGCAACACGCAGCGGATGAGCGGGCGCGGGGTGTTGAGCAGCGGCAGCTACCGTCTGACGGCCACGCCCGCCGGCGGCGCAGCGCGCTCGATCGTGTTCAAGATCGGTTAGGCGCGCTCGTCACTCAGAGCCGCGAGCTCCTCGCCACCGGTCGACGACGCATCATCGGGGGACCGCCGTCACGTCCCCGAGCACGAGCTCCCCGCGCTCTGTCAGCGTCCACGCGTTGGGCGCTCCGCGAGTACGACCGGCGTCCATCTTCGCGATCAGCCCACGCGCCTGCAGGCGGCCCAGCAGCTTCGAGACCTGGCCCTGGTCGACGATGCCGGCGCGGTCGGCCACCTCTCGGTTGCTGGCACCGGGATAGTCGCCGATCGCGCCCAGGACCCGCGCCGTACGGTAGGTCAGGCGCGTGCCGGCGCTGTACTCGGGCGAGCCGACATCCTGGCCTCCGATCAGGCGCGAAGCGCTGCGCGCGCGCGGCGCCGGGCGGGCGAGCTCCCGGCGCGCCACGCCCGCGCCCATGTACGGCAGGACGATGATGCTCACGAGCGAGCCGAACAGGTCCATCACGCCCTCCGGCTCGCCGGCCACCAGCCGGTTCTGCAGCACCGCCAGCACGGCGCCCACGACGCCTTCGGCCACCACCGCGGGTGGCTGTTGCCTGCCGGGGGACCCCTCGAGGCGCCCGAGATCGACCACGGCGGCGAGTGCGGCCAGGACCTGCACGCGCCTGCGCAGCACCTGCTCTCCGCCGCTCAGCGAGTACACGACCAGCAGCCGCCCCAGGGCGGGCTCGTCTTCGAGGAAGCCGAGGAACTGCGCGAGCGCGGCCTTGACCGAGTCGAGCCAGCGGGAGTGCAGGTCGTAGGCGCTGGCCATGCGTGTACGCGCGCGCTCGACCGCCAGATCGAACGCCGCCAGCAGGCACGCTTCGCGGTCGGCGAACACCTCGTGGAAGGCGCCGCTGGAGGCGCCCGAGCGTGAGATGACCTCGCGCATCGACGCACCGGCGGCGCCACGCTCGGCGAGCACCTCGGCCATCGTCTCCAGAATCCGTCTCCGTTGAACCTCGTCCACGCGCCCGAGCTCCCCGCTTGACAATCGGCCGAGGAGCCTATCTTCTTATTGTCTAGTCGCGCATATCTCTAGTCGCGCGTCGCCGGCGCGAGCTCGGGCGCCGCACCATAGGGCCACAGGCACGCCGGCAGCTGCACGCTGCCGTCGGCGCGCTGGCCGTTCTCGAGCAACGCCACGATCGTGCGCCCGACGGCCACCGCCGTGCCGTTGAGCGTGTGCAGCGGGTGCACGCGCTTGTCCCCCTGCGGGGACGATGCCACGCGCACGCGGATGTTGAGACGGCGGGCCTGGTAGTCGGTCGTGTTCGAGCACGACGTCAGCTCGCGGTAGCGGCCCTGGCTCGGCATCCACGCCTCGCAGTCGTACTTCTTGGCGGCCGAGTTGCCGAGGTCGCCCACGGCGATGTTGACCACGCGGTAGGGCAGCCCGAGCTCCCCGAGGATCTCCTCCTCGAGCGCCAGGATCTGCTCGTGCTCGCTCGCTGACTGCTCGGGCGCGACGAAGCTGAACATCTCGACCTTGTCGAACTGGTGCACGCGGAAGATGCCCCGCGTGTCCTTGCCGGCGGCGCCCGCCTCGCGCCTGAAGCACGGCGAGAAGCCCGCGTAGCGCAGCGGCAGCCGCTCGGCGTCGATGATCTCGCCGTCGTGAAGGGAGGCGAGCGCGACCTCCGAAGTGCCCACGAGGAACAGCTCGTCGGCGGGCAGGCTGTAGATCTGCTGCTCGGTGTCGGGCAGGAAGCCGGTGCCGTAAAGCGCGCGCTCGCGCACGAGCACCGGCGGGACAACCGGCTCGAACCCGGCCCCGCGCAGCTTCTCGAGCACCCAGCGCACGAGCGCCAGCTCGAGCATCACCAGCTCGCCTTTCAGGTAGGCGAAGCGCGTCCCCGAAAGCCTCGCCGCGCGCTCGGTGTCGATCATCTCGCCCGCCAGCTCGAGGTGGTCGCGCGGCTCGAAGTCGAGCTCCGGCACCGTGCCGACCTCGCGCACGAGCTCGTCCTCGGGCCCCGGGGCGGCCGTGGGGTCGGGCAGGTTGGGCAACGGCGCGAGCGCGTCGCGCAGCTGCTCTTCGACCTCGCCCAGCTGGCGCTCGAGCTCCTTCGCGCGAGCGGCCACGCCGCGCATGGACGCGATCTCGCGCTCGCGCTCAGCCGCGTCGGAGGCCGACTTGATGCGAGCGTTGGCCTCGTTCTGCTCGGCCCGCAGCCCCTCGAGCTCCGGGAGCAGCTCACGCCGGCGCCGGTCGAGCGCGATCACCTCCTCGAGCCCCGCGGCAGCCTCCTCCCCGCGCCGCGCCAGCGCCGCCCGAACACCCTCCGGGTCCTCACGGATCAGCCTGAGATCAAGCACGCCGGCAGCCTACCCGTCCGTGCCAGCTCCCCCGCAGGTCCCTCGGGCCCGAGGCCCCGCCAAGCATGTCGTTGCCTTCGGCGTGACCGCCCACGCGCAAGCGTCGCGGTCGCGACGAAGGCAACGACCTGCGCTACTTGGTGGACAGCGTGATGTTCGTGCTCGGCACCTTCTGGGCCTTCAGCCCCGAGTACTTGGCGAGGAACCGGGCGACGTCTTCGGCGGATTCACCGACTACCACGTTCTCGGGCATGATCGCGCCGGAGAAGCCGCCGTTGCGGATCGCGTACAGGACCTGCTGTTCGTTCTCCTTGCGGATGTTGAAGTTCGGTCCGTTGGTCCTGACGCGGTTGGAGATCACCGTGGCCGAGCCCTCGGCGCCCACCACCGAGAGCGTGTGGCAACCCGAGCAGTGGGCGAGGAACAGCGACGCGCCCTTGTAGTAAGGGCTGGTCTTGGCGATCTGGATCCCCTGCGAGCCGCACGCGCTGATGAGCACGGCGCACGCGAGCAGGGCGATCATCCTGGCTGCGAGCTTCATGCGCGGGGGAATATATAGCCCCAAGGCCGGCACGGAGCGCAGGCCGAAGCGTCGTATAGCCCCAAGGCCGGCATGGAGCGCCGGCCGAACCATCGGTCTAGAACCCGTGGGCGGTGCTCGCCGCGCGCAGCGCCAGGAACACCACCACCAGGGCGGAAAGCGCCATCACCCCGATCTCGCGGTGCACGATCGCCGCGACCAGCTCGTGCTGCTCGGACTCGGGCAGGGCGCCGACCGCGGCGGCGTTCTCCAGCCCGCGCTGATCGAGGATGGTCTGCGCCGAGGCGACACGAAGCTGCTCGGCAACGAATGCGACGGCGAGGGGCAGCAACGCATACAGGTAGAAGAGGTGTTCGCTCGAGTACTTGCCGGCCGCCGCCAGGGAGCCCACGGCGATCGCCAGGGCCAGGGCCGCGCCTTGGCCCACGCGCAGCAGCACCCAGAAGGCGCCCGCGTGGCGCTGATCGCCGCGGTACCAGATCCACGCACCGAGCACGCCGGGCAGCGCGTTGAGCACGGCGAGCGCCAGCGCGCCCGCCACGACGGCCTGCGTCACCGCGCGGATTTCGCGCCGATTGCCACTATGTAACAGGCTGCCACAAGCAGTGATATAACAGCGCCCGGTGCTCCGCAGCTATCTCCCGGTGATCGTCTTTCTCGTTCTCGGTGGCGCCGTAGGCGGGGCATTCGCCGCACTCAACTCGATCCTCGGACCGCGCCGGGTGACGCCGCACAAGCAGGACCCGTACGAGTGCGGCCTGCCCTCGGAGGTCAAGCGCGGCCTGCGCTTCGGCATCAGCTTCTACCTGATCGCGATGCTGTTCATCCTGTTCGACATCGAGGTCGTCTTCCTCTACCCGATCGCGGTCGAGCTGCGCGCGTACGGCAGCTTCGCGCTGATCGAGACGGTTGTGTTCATCGCGCTGCTGTTCGTCGCCTTCGTGTACGTGTGGCGCAGGGGAGCACTCGAGTGGAGGTGAAACGCGAGCCCCTGCGGGTGCAGTCGCTGAACGCGCACCAGTTGCTGCGCGGGGCGGACCTGGAGGGGGCCAACCAGCCGGCGCACCTGGAGGGGACCGAGCTCGAGCAGTATGTGCAGGAACGCGTGCTGACCACGACGCTCGACAGCACGGTTGCGTGGGCGCGCTCGAACTCGTTCTTCCCGCTGGCCTTCGGGCTGGCGTGCTGCGCGATGGAGCAGTTCCACACGGCCGGTCCGCGTATGGACATAGCGCGCTTCGGCTTCGAGGCCTTCCGCGCCTCGCCCCGCCAGTCCGACCTGATCATCCTCGCGGGGCGCGTGTCGATCAAGATGGCGCCGATCATCCGCCGCCTGTACGACCAGATGCTCGAGCCGAAGTGGGCGATCTCGATGGGCGCGTGCTGCTCGTCGATGGGCGTGTTCAACAACTACGCGCTCGTGCCCGCCGACAAGTTCATGCCCATCGACGTGCACATCCCCGGCTGCCCGCCACGCCCCGAGTCGCTGATGCACGGCATCCTCAAGCTGCGCAAGATGGTCCAGGACGACCCCGATCTCGGCTGGCGCGAGCGTTACGACGCGTACGGGACAGAGGAGGTCCTCGACGTCGGCACCTCCTCGCCCGAGCCCGCTCCCGAGCCCGCGGACCCGGGAGCGGTGGTGAGCACGGTGCCCGACGACCAGCCCATGCGGGACATAGACGGTGCCTGACGCGACCGGCCTGGAGCTGCTCGCACAGGAGCTGCGCGAGGCCGAGGGGGAGGACGCGGTGCTCGAGACCACGTTCTTCCGCGGTCGCGGCACGCTGGAGATCGAGCCCACGCACGTGCGCGCGGTGCTCGAGCGCCTGCGCGCGGCGGGCTACGCATTCCTGGCAAGCGTGCACGGCGTGGACTACTACCCGCACGAGCCGCGCCTGGGCGTGCACTACGAGCTGCTGGACATGGGCCGCGTGGACCGGATCACGGTCAAGCTGCGCGTGGCGACGGACGCGCCGGAGGTGGAGTCGGTGACGGCGGATTGGCCGACAGCCGACCATCAGGAGCGCGAGATCTACGACATGTTCGGCGTGGTCTTCCGCGGGCACCCGGACCTCCGCCGGATCCTCATGCCGGAGGACTACGAGGGCCATCCGCAGCGACGCGATTTCCCCGTGGGCGGCGAACCGGTGGTCTTCACGTACAACGAGCGCGACGCCCTGGGGCCGATGTGATGAGCCCACCCGGCGCAACCGAGCCACCCGCCCTGTCCGAGTACCGCCAGCGCGAGCAGAGCATCACGCTCGCCCCCGTGGGGGAGCAGCTCGGCGAGCGCGACGCCCGCGGCAACACGCAGGAGCTGTTGACGCTGAACTTCGGCCCCCACCATCCTGCCACCCACGGCGTGCTGCGGCTGCTGGTGACACTGCAGGGCGAGGTCGTCCGAGACATCAAACCGATCATCGGCTACGTGCACACCGGCATCGAGAAGACCGCCGAGGACAAGGCCTACTGGAAGGTGATCCCGGTGGTCGAGCGGATGGACTACCTCTCCTACTACTTCAACGCGATGGCGTTCTGCGGCGCGGTCGAGCGGCTGGTCGAGGTCGAGGTCCCCAAGCGCGGCCAGTACCTGCGGGTGATCCACCTCGAGCTCAACCGCATCGCCTCGCACCTGATCTGGCTGGGCACGAGCGCGCTGGACCTCGGCGCGGTGTCGATCTTCCTGTACTGCCTGCGCGAGCGCGAACTGATCCTCGACCTGTTCGAGATGTCCTCGGGCGCACGCATGCACACGCGTTACTTCCAGGTCGGCGGCGTGATCGAGGACATCCCCTCTGGATGGGAGCGCAAGGTGCGCGAGTTCCTGAAGATCATGCCCGAGCGCGCCGACGAGTACGGGGCGATCCTCAACTCCAACGAGATCGTCCTGCAACGCCTGCGCGGCACCTGCCCGCTCGACGCCGAGACGCTGCTCGCGCTGGGGGTGACCGGTCCGCTGCTGCGTGCGGCGGGCAACCCGTGGGATCTGCGCAAGGCCGACCCGTACAGCTCCTACGAGGACTTCAAGTTCAAGATCCCGATCGGCACCGTGGGCGACAACTACGACCGCTTCGCCGTGCGCCTCGCCGAGATCTACGAGTCCGTGCACATCATCGAGCAGGCGCTCGACGGCCTGCCCGAAGGCCCGCACATCACCGAGGACCGTAAGGTGGCGCTGCCACCCCGACACGAGCTGGCGACATCGATGGAGGCGCTGATCCACCACTTCAAGCTCGTCACCGAGGGGTTCAGGGTGCCGCCGGGCGAGGTGTACAACCCGATCGAGTCGCCGCGGGGCGAGCTGGGATGCTACGTGCGCTCGGATGGCTCCTCCAAGCCCGCCCGGGTGCACATGCGCGACCCGAGCTTCGTCAACCTCCAGGCCCTCGGGCCGATGGCCAAGGGCAGCTACATCGCCGACATGATCGCCACCACCGCCATGCTCGATCCGATCCTCGGAGGAATAGACCGATGACGGCGGTGCGGCGTTTCGAGCACGGCTCGCGGGTGCCCGGGTGGGACGCGGCGGTGGACCTCGAGAAGGACCCCGCGGAGATCCCCGACGCGGCCACCGTGGAGGTGCCGCAGGAGCTGCGGGCGGAGATCGAGTCGCACCTGGCCAACTACCCCGACCGCCACTCGGCGGCGCTGCCGGCGCTGATGGCCGCCCAGCGCGTGCACGGGTGGTGCTCGCCGGAGGCGATCGAGGAGGTGGCGTGCGTGATGCGGGTGACGCCCGCCTACCTGGACTCGGTGGCCACCTTCTACGACATGCTGGAGACCGAACCGGTGGGTCGCCACAGCGTGTACGTGTGCACCAACATCTCCTGCTCGCTGTGCGGGGCCGATGAGCTGCTGGAGGCGATGCAGCGGGCGGCCGAGGAGGCGCCGGACGGCGAGCGCGAGTTCAACGTGCGGGCGTTCGAGTGCCTGGGCGCGTGCGACATCGCGCCGATGGCCTCCGTGGACGGCGTGTACGTGGGGCCGCTCACGACGGCGGACGTGCCGCAGCTGCTCGACGACGCCCGGGCGGGGCGACCGGTGCTGCCCGAGAAGCAGCTCGCGCGCCGGCTGGTGGCCGATCCGCGGGCCAACAGCCGCGAGTTCCCGCCGCACCCGGCCGAGCATGACCGGGGAGCCGTCTGAGATGGCGACGAGCGCCTCGAGAATGCTGCTGCTCGCCGACATCGACGAGCCCGGCCTGTGCACGCTGGACGTGTACGAGCGCCGCGGCGGCTACCAGGCACTGCGCAAGGCGCTGCAGACGAGCCCCGAAGAGGTGCTCGAACAGCTGAAAGCGTCGGGGATCCGCGGTCGCGGCGGGGCGGGCTTCGCGATGGGCACGAAGGTGTCGTTCCTGCCGAAGGGCGGGATGGATAAGTACCTGGTGTGCAACGCGGACGAGTCCGAGCCGGGGACGTTCAAGGACCGCGAGCTGATGCAGAAGAACCCGCACTCGCTGATCGAGGGCATCGCGATCGCCTCCTACGCCGCCGGGACCGGCCGCGCGTTCATCTACATACGGGGCGAGTACGTGCTGCAGGCGGACATCCTCGACGGTGCGCTGCGGGAAGCGCGCGCGGCGGGGTACGTCGGCGAGAACGTCCTGGACTCGGGCCATTCGGTGTCGCTGATCGTGCACCGCGGCGCCGGGGCGTACATCTGCGGCGAGGAGACCGGCCTGCTCGACTCGCTCGAGGGCAAGCGCGGAAACCCGCGGCTGAAGCCACCGTTCCCCGCGATCCAGGGCCTCTACCAGGGCCCGACGCTGATCAACAACGTCGAGACGCTGACGACGGTGCCGTCGATCATGGCGATGGGCGGCGAGGAGTACGCGAAGCTCGGCGTGGAAACCTCGACTGGCACGAAGGTGGTGTCCGTGTCGGGGCACGTGCAGCGACCCGGGAACTACGAGATCGAACTGGGCACGCCCTCGCGCGAGATCATCTACGACCTCGCCGGCGGGCCGCCCGATGGCAGGCAGGTGAAGTGCTGGTTCCCCGGCGGCTCGTCCTCGCCGGTGCTGAAGGCCGAGGACCTCGACGTCCCCTACGACTTCAACTCGATGGCCCAGGCCGGCTCGATGCTCGGCTCGGGCGCGATCATCGTCGCCGACGACTCCACGCCGATCCTGGACGTGGCGATGAAGGTCGCGAAGTTCTACCGCCACGAGTCCTGCGGCAAGTGCACGCCGTGCCGCGAGGGCACGAACTGGACGGTGAAGATGCTCGAACGGATCGACGAAGGCGAGGCCACGCCGATGGACCTCGACATCATGGCCTCCGTTCAGGAGCACATCATCGGCAACTGCCTGTGCGTGCTCGGCGACGCGATGGCCATGCCGATCGGATCCATGATCGCCAAGTTCAGAGAGGAGTTCGAAGCGCACATCGACGCGGCCCGCATGCGCCGTGGCCTGAACGGTTACGCGGCGTCGGAGGAGGCGCTTGCAGCCCAGGGGGTGTTCGATGCCTAGACCCGAGCCGAACACGATCACGTTCACGATCGACGGCAAGGAAGTGAGGGCGCCGGAGAACACCATGCTGGTGGACGCGGCGGCGATGGGCGACGTGGAAATCCCGGTGTTCTGCTACGAGCCCAAGCTCGGCCAACCGGTGGGGGCGTGCCGCATGTGCCTGGTGGAGATCGAGGGCATCCCCAAGCTGCAGACCGGCTGCTCGACGCCGGTGAAGGACGGCATGGTCGTGTACACGCAGTCCGAGCGGGTGAAGACGGCGCAGCGGTCGGTGGTGGAGTTCCTGCTGGTCAACCACCCGCTCGACTGCCCCGTGTGCGACAAGGGCGGCGAGTGCCCGCTGCAGGACATCACCTTCGGCTTCGGCGACGGCATCTCGCGCTTCATCGAGCCCAAGCGCCACTTCGTCAAGCCGCTCGAGCTCTCGCCGCTGATCGCCATCGACCGCGAGCGGTGCATCCTGTGCTACCGCTGCGTGCGCTTCTCCCAAGAGCTCTCGGAGGACTACCAGCTCGTGTTGCTCGAGCGCGGCGCCCACTCCTACGTGTCGACCTTCGACGGGCACCCGTACGTGGCGCCGTTCTCCGGCAACATCGTCGAGCTGTGCCCGGTGGGGGCGCTCACCTCGCGCCCGTACCGCTTCCGGGCGCGTCCGTGGGACGTCGAGGACGCGGGCTCGGTGTGCACCTTCTGCCCCGCGCAGTGCAACGTCACGCTGACCGTCCGCGACGAGCGCGCGCTGCGCGTGCTCGCGCGCGACAACGTCGACGTGGACGACGGCTGGCTGTGCGACAAGGGTCGTTTCGCCTACCAGTCCTTCCACGTCGACGAGCGTGTCACCGAGCCGCTCCTGCGCGACGGTGGCCAGCTGCGGCCGGTGTCGTGGGAGCGCGCCCTGGAAGAGGCCGCGGCGGCGCTCGGGCGTGCGGGCGCGCACACGGGCGCGATCGCCGCGGGCGGCACGACCAACGAGGAGGGGCTGCTGCTGGCGCGCCTGCTGCGCGAGGCGCTCGGCTCGCCGCACCTTGACTCGCGCCGCGCGGGCAGCCTGCCGCTGGCGCTGCACCGCGCGCTCGGCGAGCCGCGCCTGCAGGCCAAGGTGTCCGATCTGGAGTTCGCGCACGCCGTGCTGGTGCTCGACGCGGAGCCCGTGGACGACGCGCCGATCCTCGATCTGCGCCTGCGCAAGGGCGTGCGCCGGCACGGCACCCAGCTCGCCGTGGCCTCCGCGCGGGAGAGCTCGCTGGACGCGAACGCGGCGCTTTCCGTGCGCTTCGCGCCGGGCGGCGGAGCGGCGTTCGCGGCCGCCCTGGCCGCGGCCCTCGGTGCGCCTGGCGACGGCGACTCCCCGGGTGTCGAGTCGCTGGCCCGTGCGGCGGGAGCCGAGCCGGACGCCGTGCGCGAGCTGGCCTCGCTGCTGCTCGAGGACGGCGGCCCCGATGGCGCGGGCGCGGAGGCCGGCGATCGTGCGGGCAGCGAGGGCGCGCGAGAGATCGTGGTGCTGTGGGGCGAGCGGCTGACCGCCGGCCCCAACGGCGCGGCCGGCGCGCGGGCGCTGCTCGGGCTCGCCGACGCGCTCGGCATGGGCGAGGTGGAGGGCGCGGGACTGCTGGAGATCCCGGCCTTCGCCAACGGTCGCGGGCTGCGCGAGGCCGGTGTGCTCCCCGGCGTCGGCCCCGGGCTCACCGAGTCAACGGCGCCCGGGGGCGGACAGACGAGCGCCGGCTCCTCCGCGCAATCAGACCCGCGCGACGCCCGCGGCATCGCGGAGGGACTCGCCGCTGGCGAGCTGAGCGCGCTCTACCTGCTGCATTGCGACCCGCTGCGCGACCTGCCCGACACCGAGCTGTGGGAGCGCGCGCTCGCGGGCGCCACCTCGGTGATCGCCCACGCGTCCTTTCTGACGGAGGGCGTTCGCGAGCACGCCAACGTCGTGTTCCCGGCCGAGACGTACGCGGAGAAGGAGGGCACGATCGTCCATCCCGACGGGCGCCTGCAGCGCCTGCGCCCCGCGATCGCGCGGGCTGGCGGGTCAGGTTCGATGCGCGCGGAGTGGCAGGTGATCGCCGAGCTCGCGCTGCGCCTGGGACTCGACCTGGACGTGCTGAGCGGCGCCACGGCCTCGCAGCGGCTGCTGGCGAGCGTGCCCTTCTACGCGGGGCTCACGCTCGAGGAGATCGCCGGTCGTGGCGTGCGCTGGCAGGAGCGGGACGCCGCCGCGGCGTTTCCCTCGGCCACGCTCGAGCGAGGCGCACGTGACGGCGGGGAGCTGGCCCCCATCCCCCCGAACGCGGCCGAGCTCGCGGGCCACCGCTCGGTCTGGGACGCGCCCGAGGTGGAGTTCTCGCCGGCGCTCGAGTTCCTCTATCCCCGCGCACACGCCGTGCTGCCGCTGACCTACGTGGGCGGTGAGCCGGCTTGATCCTCGGCGTGGTCGGCTACTACGAAGCGTGGTGGGTGCAGATCCTCAAGGCGATCGTGATCTTCGCGGTCGGGCTGCAACTCGTGCCCGTGGTGCTGCTCGCCGAGCGCAAGGTGCTGGGCCGCTTTCAGTCGCGCTATGGCCCCAACCGGGTCGGCCCGTACGGGGCGCTGCAGCCGCTCGCCGACATCGTCAAGCTGCTCACCAAGGAGCAGTTCCGCCCGACCACCTCCGTCGGCCTGCTGTTCGCGGTGGCCCCGTTGATCTCGATCCTCACCGCGGTGGCCGCGTTCGCGATCATCCCCTTCGGCAACGTCCAGAAGATCTTCGGCGAACCGGTCGGGCTGTACGGGGTCGACGTGTCCATCGGGCCTCTGTATCTGTTCGCCTTCGGCGCCATCGCCTTCTACGGGATCATGCTCGGTGGCTGGTCCTCCGGTTCGAAGTACTCGTTCCTGGGCGCCATGCGGGGCGCCGCACAGCTGATCTCCTACGAGGTCTCGCAGGGCCTCGCGCTGGTGGGCGTGATCATCACCGCCCAGACGCTGTCGCTCACCGGGATCGTGGAAGCCCAGAAAGGCATGTGGTACCTGGTGCCGCAGTTCTTCGGCTTTTTGATCTTCCTGACGGCGAGCTTCGCCGAGACCAACCGCGCGCCGTTCGATCTGACGGAGGCCGACGCGGAGCTCGTGGGCGGCTACAACACCGAGTACGGCGGCGGGCGCTTCGCCTCCTACTACTTCGCCGAGTACCTCAACGTGCTGGTGGTCTCGGGCATCGTCACCACCATCTTCCTGGGCGGCTGGCTGCTGCCGTTCGGCATCCACCCCCCCGGCTGGGTCGACCCGTTCGTGGTGCTGTTCAAGATGGGGCTCATCACATTCCTGTTCATCTGGGTCAGGGCGACGCTGCCGCGCCTGCGCTACGACCAGCTGATGAGCTTCGGCTGGAAGGTGCTGCTGCCGCTGGCCACGCTCAACGCGCTGGTGACCGCCGTGCTCGTGGTGGTGACCCACTGATGGCGGCGACCCCGGACAGCGCCCCGGCCGGAGCACCGGCGACGCTCACGGTGGAGCGGTGGAGCCCGGGCGAGGACGTGATCGAGGTCACGCGCACCCCCGCCCCGGGTGCCGCGCGCGGCACGTGGCGCACGTTCCGGGAGACCGTGCGTGGACTGATGACGACCTTCGGGCGCATGGTGGAAACGCCCACCACCGTCCAGTACCCCGAGGAGAAGACCGCGGTGTACCCGCGGTTTCGCGGGCGGCACAAGCTCCACCGCTTCGATGATTCGGACCCCACCCACCCCAACCTAGAGAAGTGCGTCGGCTGCTCGCTGTGCGCGGCCGCCTGCCCGTCCGACTGCATCCGCGTGGTGGCCGCCGAGAACACGCCCGAGAACCGCGTGTCGGCGGGAGAGCGGTACGCCGCCGTGTACGAGATCAACCTGTCGCGGTGCATCTTCTGCGGCTACTGCGAGGTGGCCTGCCCGTTCGACGCGATCACCATGGGCCACGACTACGAGCTCTCCGACTACGATCGCGCCGACCTGATCTTCACCAAGGAGATGCTGCTGGCCGAGCCGCTCGAACGCACACCGTTGCGCAGGGAGGGCGAGTGAGACTGCGGTCACGCGCTCGCTCCGAACGGACTGGAGCTGTATGAGCGCGGTGCTTTTCTTCATCGCCGCGATCGGCGTGATCGCGGGCGCGGCGGGCGTGGTGGTGCTGCGCAATCCCTTCTACAGCGTGCTCGCGCTCGTGTGCCACCTGGTGTCGCTGGCGGTGCTGTTCCTGCTGCTGCGCGCCGAATTCGTGGCGGCGGTCCAGGTGGTGGTGTACGCGGGCGCGGTGATGGTGCTGTACGTGTTCGTCGTCGCCTACGTGGGCGGCGAGGGGGAGACGATCGGCGAACGCCTGCACGCTGCCGGCTCCCGCACGAGCTCCAACCTGCGCCTCGCGGGCGCGATCCTGGGTGGCGCGCTGCTCGTCGAGCTTCTGATCGCGTTGCTCGGCACCGGCCTGAAGGCCACCAGCGGCGACGGCGCCGGGTACGTGCCGGGACCGAAGACGTACGGCACGCCCGCTTACATCGGCAACCTGCTGCTCACGCGCTTCTTGCTCGCGTTCGAGCTCGCCTCCTTCCTGCTGCTGATCGCCGCCGTCGGCGGGGTCGTCCTCGCCCGCCGCCGCCGTGGCCTGGGAGATGAGGACGAAGAGGCGGCGCTCACCCCGCTGGACCTGTTGCGCCCGCGCGGGACGGGCACCACCGCGGAGGCGGTGGGCAGCATGGCGCTGCCCGGCTCGCACGTGGAGAGCGGATCGGGATTCGGCTCGTGAGCATCGCCTGGTATCTGGCGGTCTCGGCGATCGTGTTCTCGCTCGGCGCGGTGGGCGTGATGACGCGACGCAACCCGCTCGTCGTGCTGCTGTGCCTGGAGCTGATGCTCAACGGCGGCAACCTCGCGCTGATCGCCTTCTCGCGCATGTGGGGCAACGGCGACGGGCAGATCCTGGCGATCGTGGTGATGACCGTGGCGGCCTGCGAGGTGTGCATCGGCCTCGGCATGATCGTCGCCATCTACCGCCGGCACCTGCCGATCGATGTAGACGAGCTGCGGGAGCTACAGGGCTGATGAGCACGACCACGTGGGGATGGCTGGTGCTGGCGTTCCCGCTGGCGGGCACGCTCATCGCGGCGTTCGACTTTCGCCACCTGCCCGGACGCACGGCCGGCTGGCTCGGCACGGGGGCGATCTTCCTCGCGTTCCTGGCAGCGATCGGCGCGCTGATCTCGCTCCAGGGCCACACGCCCGAGCACCGGCAGCTCGTGTCCTCGCTGTGGAACTACGCCTCCACGGTGGGCATCAACGCGCAGATGTCGATCCTCGTGGACCCGCTGTCGGTGTTCATGATCCTCACCGTCACCGGGGTCTCCACCCTGATCCACCTGTACTCGATCTCCTACATGGACAAGGACCGCGGCTTCGTCCGCTACTTCTCCTACCTGAACTTCTTCGTGTTCTCGATGCTGCTGCTGGTGCTGGCAGGCAACTTCCTGCTGCTGATCGTCGGCTGGGCGTTCGTGGGCGCCGCCTCCTACCTGCTGATCTCCTTCTGGTACCGGCGCACCACGGCCACCAAGGCGGGCATCAAGGCGTTCGTGATCAACGTGGTCGGCGACGTGGGCCTCGTGCTGGGCACGTACTTCATCTTCAAGCACACCCACACGCTCGACTTCCTGGCGAGCTTCCACGCGGTGGAATCGATGCCCACCCACCCCGCGTTCGGCCCGGGCACGAACAACGGCGACCTCGTGGCCGGCTGCGTGCTGCTGCTCGTGGGCGCGTTCGCCAAGTCCGCGCAGATCCCGCTGCACACGTGGCTGCCGGACGCGATGGAGGGACCGACCCCGGTGAGCGCGCTGATCCACGCCGCCACGATGGTCACCGCCGGCGTGTACCTGATCGCGCGCATGCACCCGCTGTTCGAACGCGCGCCCGCCGCGCAGGACGTGGGCGCGGTGATCGGGGCGCTGACGCTGTTGATCGCCGGCTCGATCGCGCTCGTGCAGACGGACATCAAGCGCGTGATCGCCTACTCGACGATGTCCCAGATCGGCTACATGATCATGGGCGTGTCCGTGGGCGCCTACGCCGCCGGGCTGTTCCACCTGATGACCCACGCGTTCTTCAAGGCACTGCTGTTCATGGCCGCCGGCTCGATCATCGGTGCGATGGCCGGCGAGCAGTCGCTCGAGAAGATGGGCGGCTTTCGCAAGGCGATGCCGTTCACCTACGGTTGCTTCATCATCGGCGGGCTGGCGCTGTCCGGCATCCCGCCGTTCTCGGGCTTCTTCTCCAAGGATGAGATCCTGCTCGTCGCCGGCGAGCGCGGCGGCTGGCACTGGGCACTGTACGTGGCCGGCTACCTGGGCGCGTTCATGACCGCGATCTACACCTTCCGCATGATCTTCCGCGCCTTCCACGGTCAGCCCGTGCCCGAGGCGCGCGAGCTGGAAGGCGGGCATCTCCACCACGCCGAGGTCCCGCGCAACCCGGCCAACGGCGAAGAGGAGGACCTCGACGTCGGCTTCCCCGGCCCGACCCACGCGATCGCCGAACGCGCAATGCCGATGAAGGTGGCGATGGCCGTGCTCGCGCTCGGCGCGACCGGCATCGGGCTCGTGCAGATCCCGAAAGTCGACTTCCTGATCGACGACTTCCTGCGCCCGTCGTTCGCCACCTCCTCGCTGTACGAACCACACACCAAGTCCGGCCTGCTGTGGTTTGGGCTCGCGCTCGGGACGGTGCTGGGGCTGGCCGGCATCGCGATCGCATACCGCATCTGGGTGGTGGGTGGGCGGGAACTCAAGACGTCAGCGGCGATCCAGGCGCGAATGGGGCCCGTGTACGAGCTGCTCGTGCACAAGTGGTACTTCGACGAGGCGATCGACCTGCTCGTGGTCCGCCCCGCGGCGGCATTCGGTCGCTTCGCGCGTGACACGTTCGAGCGGGTGTTCGTCGACGACACGCTGATCGGCGGCGCCACCGGCCTCGTGCGCGCGGGCTCGGCGGCCGTGCGCGCGGCCCAGAGCGGCTTCGTGCGCTACTACGCCGCGCTGCTGATCGTGGGCGTGGCGGGCGTGAGCTTCTACTTCCTCCTGCAAACCTGATGCCCGCGCTCTCGATCCTCATCTGGCTGCCACTCGCCTGCGGACTGCTCGGCGCGCTCGTGTCGGTGCGCAGCGAGCGCGCGCCTGGCCTGGTGGCGCTGATCGGCTCGGTGGCGGCGCTGGGACTGTCGATCGGCTACATCGCCGACTTTCACACAAATGGCCCACCCCTGCAGCACGTCACCGACGTCGTGTGGATCGCCGAACTGGGCATCCACTACAAGCTCGCGGTCACCGGGCTGAACGTGTTCCTGGTGGGCCTCACCACGCTGCTGTTCGCCGCCGCGGTGCTCGCCTCCAACCTGCGCAGCGACGCTTCCCAACCGGACCGCCCGCGCCTGTACTACTTCCACTTCATGCTCGCCGAGTCGGCCGTGCTCGGCGCCTTTCTGGCCCAGGACCTCGCGCTGTTCGTGGCGTTCTTCGACCTGATGCTGATCCCCTTCTACTTCCTCATCGGAGGCTGGGGTCAGGGCCCGGACCGCGTGAAAGCAACGGTGAAGCTCGTCATCTACACGCTCGTCGGCTCGCTGTTGATGCTGGCCGCCGCGATCGCCACCGGCGTGCTCGCCGCGCAGCAGGGCGGCGGTCACATCACGTTCGTGCTCTCCGAACTGCAGAAGCTGCCGCTGAGCACCGGCTCGCAGGAGTGGATCTTCCTGTTCTTCGCCGCCGCCTTCCTCGTCAAGATGCCCGCCTTCCCGCTGCACGGGTGGATGCCGGACGGCTACCGGGCGATGCCGATCGAGGTGCTGATGGTGTTCTCGGGAGTGCTCTCGAAGGTCGCCGCGTACGGCTTTCTGGCGATCGTGCTGCCGCTCTTCCCGCAGGCCAGCGTGCACTTCCAGACGCTGATGCTGCTGATCGGGCTCGTCTCGATCGTGTACGGGTCCGTGCAGGCCTTCAGCCAGACCAATGCCCGCCTGATCCTCGGGTACTCCTCGGTGGCGCAGCTCGGCTTCATCACCGTCGGCATCTTCGCGCTCAACCCGCAGGGCGCCCAGGGGGCGCTGCTGCAGATGTTCAACCACGGCCTGGTGATGGGACCGATTCTGTTCATCGTCGCGTTGCTCGCGCGGCGCGCGGGCGGCTCGGAAGACATCCGCGACATGGGTGGCATCGCCTTCCGCGCGCCGGTGCTGGCAACGCTCGCGCTGATCGTCACGCTGGCCACGCTGGCGATGCCCGGCTCGGCGAACTTCGTAGGAGAGTTCCTGATCCTGCTGGGCGTCTTCAAAGCCAAGCTCGTGATCGCCATCATCGCCTTCACCGGCGTCGTCATGGCCAGCGTGTACGCGCTGCGCCTGTTCATCGGCGCGATGCACAACCGCGTCGGCAAGGGCGTGCAGTCGCGTGAGATCTCACTGCGGGACGGGGTCGTGCTGGTGCCGCTCGTGGCCGTGATCCTGTTCTTCGCCGTGTATCCGCAGCTCGCGCTGGAACGCAGCGAAGGCTCCACCAAGACGGCGGTGGCGAGCGTGCAGGCGGTGCAGCATCCGGCGAAGGCGGCGTTGATCGTCAGGGCCAGTCAGGCCCGGAAGGCGGCGGAAGCAGTGGGTGAAGGCGCCGGCGGCGAAGCGCAGGCGCCCGCAGGCGCGGCCTCGGAAGCGAACGAAGAACGATGACGTACGTGCCCCTCTACTCGCCGCAGATCGCGACCAGCCACCTGAAAGGCCCGCACATCGACTTCGCCGGGCTCTCCCCGCTGATCGCGCTCCTGGGCGGGGCGGTGATCGTGTTGATGGTGGGCATGCTCGGGGCGCGCTGGGTGCGCACGCAGGTGGTGCCGGCGCTCGCCCTGGCGGCGCTCGCCGCGGCCCTGGGGCTGACGATCTGGCAGTGGAACGCGGAAAAGTCGATCGTCTCGGGGGCGCTGCGCATCGACGACCTGTCGCTCGCGCTGAACCTGATCCTGATCGGCGGCGGGCTGTGCACGGTGCTGCTGGCATGGCGCTCGCAGGCTGCACACGAAGCCGCACACGGCGAGTTCCACGCCCTGCTGCTGACCTCCATCGGCGGCATGTCCGTGCTCGCCAGCGCGCAGAACACGGTCGCGCTGTTCGTCGGGCTGGAGCTCCTGTCGATCCCGCTGTACGTGCTGTGCGCCACCGAACTGCGGCGCGAGCACTCGCTGGAGTCGGGGCTGAAGTACCTGATCGTCGGCTCGGTCGGCTCGGCCACCCTGCTCTACGGCCTGGCGCTGATCTACGGCGCCACCGGCTCGACCGACTTCACGGCCATCGCCAATGCGCTGTCGCACGGCAGCCTCGCCACCGACCCTCTGACCCTGACCGGCATCGCGCTGTGCGTGGCGGGCCTGTGCTTCAAGGCCTCGGTGGCGCCGTTTCACCAGTGGACGCCCGACGTGTACGAGGGCGCGCCCACGCCGGTGACGGCCTTCATGGCCGTCACCACCAAGGTCGCCGCCCTGGGCGTGTTCCTGCGTTTCTTCGACGTCGCGCTGATCGGCACCCAGCAGAGCTGGGGGCCCGCGCTGGCGGTGCTCGCGACGGTGACGATCATCGTCGGCAACGTCGGCGCGCTCGGCCAGTCCTCGCTGAAGCGGATGCTCGCCTACTCCTCGGTCGGGCAGGCCGGCTACATGCTCGCGGGCGTGGTGGTGGCCACGCAGCTCGGCGTCGCCGCCACCGTGTTCTACCTGGCGGTGTACCTGCTGATGAACATGGCCGCCTTCGCCGTGGTCGTCGCCCGCGAGCGCGAAACCAGCCTCGGCGACTCGCTCGAGGCGATGGCGGGCCTGGGACGCGAGCGCCCGTGGCTGGCCTGGCCGATGACGATCTCCATGCTCGCGCTCGCGGGCATTCCCGCGACCGCGGGCTTCATCGGCAAGTTCTACCTGATCGACGCGGCCGTCGCCGGCGGGTACACGTGGCTGGGCGTCGCCATCGTGATCGGCTCGATGATCTCGCTCGGCTACTACCTGCCGGTGATCGCCGCCATGTGGATGCGCGAGGCGCCCAGCGGTGGTAAGGCGCCGGCCTCCGGCGCCACCCCCGCCGCAAGCGGCCCCGCAGCCGGGGCCGGGCCGTTGCCGGCCCTCGCGGGCGGGTCGCCCGAGCTCGACGCCGAGACCGTCACGGGCACCCAGCCGGAGGTCGTGCTCGTCGCCGTGCTCGCGGGCGCGGCCACCATCTTCTTCGGCATCATCCCCCAGCCGCTGTTCGACCTCGTGCACCACGCGGGCACGACGCTCAGCGGGCTGTTCTGAGGACCGCTGTCAGCTCGGGAGGCGTAGGCCTGTCCTACGCTACACGCGCAGCGATGCGTCGTCCAGCTCGATCTCAACGACGCGCGCGACGCGGTCTACTTCGGCGCCGTTCGCGTGACCGCGCATCGCGGACCTCGTCGCCGTACAGTTCGCAGATGGCCCCCGCAGGCACCGGCCCGTTCGGCATTCTGCTGGACATCGATGGGGTTCTCCATGTCGGCGAGAAGCCGATCGAGGGCGCTCACGAGGCGCTCGAGCAGCTGCGCGGCCTGAGCGCCGGGCTGCGCCTGGTGACCAACACCACGTCGCGATCGCGCCGCCAGGTGGTCGAGCGCCTGATCGAGCTCGGGTTCGCCGTCACCGAGGAGGAGGTGCTCACACCGGCGGCGATGGCCCTGAGCTACTGTCGCCGGCGCTCCTACCGGTCCGTGGCGCTGCTGGTGAGCGACAGCCTGCGCGAGGATCTCGCGCCGCTGGCCGCGCTCGCGGGGACGCCGAGCGCACAAGCCGTGATCCTGGGCGACCTCGGCGACGAGTTCACTCCCGAGACCCTGAACGGGGCCTTCCGGCTGCTGATGGACGGCGCGGAGCTCCTCGCCCTGCAGCACAACCGCTACTGGCGCCGCGCGGACGGTCTCGCGCTCGACGTCGGCGCGTACTCCGCCGCGCTCGAGTACGCAAGCGGCCGTGAGGCCGTCGTGGTGGGCAAGCCCTCGGCGCAGTTCTTCCACGCGGCCGTCGCCGACATGGGGCTCGAGGAGGCGGTCATGATCGGCGACGACGCGGAGGCCGACGTCGCCGGCGCGATGGCTGCAGGGCTGGCGGGCGTGCTGGTGCGGACGGGCAAGTACCGCGACGACGCCATCACGCGGCGCGTGACTCCCACGGCGATCGTCGACTCGATCGTCGACGTCCCGAACCTGCTCGCGCGCATGTACTCCGCGTAGGCGCCCGCACAGGCGCGCCGCCGGTGCGGGCAGCTGCGCAGGCCGATCCGGCGGCGCCGAAGATCCGTTCGGTGGCGCCTGTAGCCTCGTTCGATGGGTTTCCCCCGGCGGTGGTTCACGGCCACGACCGCCGTGACCGCTCTCGTAGTCCTCGGCCCGGCGCTGCTCGCGGCCACCGCCCGGGCGGAAGGCAGCCCGTCGATCAACCTGACGGTCGGCGCGCCCGCGAGCGTGCTGTATGGCGCAAACGCCACCGTCACGCTCACCGCGGCCAACCCCGGGGCTCAGCCGTACGGCTACAACCTCAGCTACCGCGCCGTGCTGCCCGAAGGAATCAGCTACGTCGCCGGCAGCGGCCACAGCTCCGCCGGCGCGCTCGCACCGCAGGTGTTCGCCAACGAGCCGGAAACGGGCAAGACGACGCTGATCTGGTCCAACGTCGCCGATCTCTCTCCGGGCTCCAGCAACGCGCTCAGCTTCGAAGTCAAACAGACGACCTCGCACTTCACGATCGGCGCCAAATATTCCGTCGAAGCCGGCGCCTACGTCGCCGAACAGGCGCGCTATCTGCCCAAGTTCAGCGCTGCCGGCGCTCCCGAAGGCCCGTCCTCCACGTCCTTCACCGGCTACGCCTCCGGATCGGCGACGACCACGATCACCGCGCTGCAGATCACGCAGGCCGAGGAATCTCCCGCCGGTCAGATCCTGCGCGGCGTGCACGATCATCAGGTCACCTACAAGCTGACGGTCACCAACACGTCGGTCAACGCCACCGGCAAAGTCGTCGTCGAAGACTGGCTGCCGGCCGACCTGGAGTACCTCGGCTGCGGCGGCGCCGGCGCCGACCACACGACCGACGCGCCCACCAACCCCGGCAGCGCCGAAGAGTATCCGGGGTCGGGGCCGATCACCGTCCCCACGCTCGGCGGCTGCCTCACGCCCACCGGCGTCGAAACGCTCATGACCGACCCCGACGGCGCGGAAGAAGACCCCGACGCCGTCTACACCCACGTCAGCTGGAGCCTCGGCACGCTCGCAGCCGGCGAAACGCGAAGCTTCGAATTCCGTGCCGCCGTGCCGCTGCGGGAAAACACGACGACCTGGACCGCCAAAGAACCAACCGTCGCAAGCGGCGAACAGGCGACCAACCTGAACAACAACTCCGGCGCGGAGACCACCGACGGCGAGCCGGTGACCACATTCGCGAAGGCCGGCGGCGAGTACGACGAAACGACGGCCGTGTCCGCAAGCGGGCATCTCACGCGCGTCGCCAAGGATCTCACGATCGAAAAGAGCGCCGGCTCCAAAACGCTCGCCGAGGGGCAGGTCACGCAGTGGACGCTCACGCTGCACTCCTCCGAGTACCGCTACAACACCGCCGCCATCGTGACCGACACGGTGCCCAACGGGCTGTGCCCGCTCAGCTCGGAAAACCTGACCAAAAGCAGCGAATGCGAACCGGACACCGCGCCCTCCTCCCCGTACGCCTCGGCGGTCGAAGAAGCCAACGGCACGTGGAAGCTCGTCTGGAACGAATCCAGCGACAAAGCGCTCGCGCAGGTCGCTGAGAACGCGACCACCACGATCACCTACGACACGAAGACCCGCACGCACTACCAGCACGAACACCTCCCCACCGGCCCGATCCTCGCCGACGACACCGTCACCAACAACGTGCTCGCGCAGGCGACGACCAACGTCGTCTGCGCCGATGACACAGACTGCTCGGGCACAGGGGAAACGCCGATCAACCACGAACGGCCGCTCAGCGAACCCGTGTCCGACACCTCCAGTGCCTCCCAGAGCGCCGAAGGGCCGTCCATCGCCAAGGAAATCGCCAAGTCGGGGACGGCGTGCCTCGCCGACGAATACACGACCGCGAACCCCGTCTTCCACCCGGGCGACCTCATCTGCTGGCGTCTGACCGCGTCGTTCCCCACGACGATCGACACCAAAGGCCTGAACGTCACCGACTTCCTACCGATCGCCGACACCTTCGACGAAAGCTTCGAAGAACACGGCGAAAAAGGCCAAGCGCGCGCGCCCGGCGACACGCTGCCGGGCACGACGTTCAGTCACTCGGAAGCCAGCTCGAGCGAACCGGGCGGGACGATCGCCTGGAAACTTCCCGAAGAAGGGTACGTCAACAACGAAAAACAGCGCTTCGAACGTGTCTACGCGACGATCGCCAGGCTCCCGCGCGAAGCGGCCTCCGACGAGCTCCAGGGCAACCTCATGAAGTTCGCCAACGTCAACACCGCCGGGCAGTCCTTCTCCTACCGTGCGGAAGCCGACTACAAGCTCCAGTTCCCGCAGCTGAGCCTCGCCAAGCAGATCGTCGATATCAACAAAAAAGCTGTCACGCCGACGAGCACCGCGACGATCAAGGCCGACGACGAAGCCACGTTCGCGCTGACGGTCAGCAATGCCGGCAAGCTCGAAGCCGACGGGGTCGAGGTGTGGGACGAACTCCCGGATGGCCTCACGTGCGCAGACATCACCGCGATCTCCGCCAAAGGTGAATGCAGCTCCGGGCGAATCGAATGGGGGGAAACGGATCTCGGCCAGGAAGAAGTGAAGGTGGCCGCGGAAGGCGACGCGGTCCTGCACTTCACGGTGCGCATCCCCGCCACGATCGACCCGGCCGACACGCTCGAAGACCACGCCGGCGTGGTCAAGTACGAAAGCGCGACCAACACCGGCGGCCAGTACCTGTACGTGCCGGCCGAAAACATCGACGCGCTGCGCGACAGCGAAGCCAACATGCCCGCCGCCAATGCCCAGGCGGCGCTGAAGACAGAAGACGTCAAACTGGAAAAGACGAACACCAGCTCGGTCGTGGGAACCGGCAACACCGCCGCGCAGGCGACGATCGGCGAGCTGGTGACCTTCGAAGTGTCGGTCACGATCCCCGCAGGCACCACGCTGAGCGGCATCGCGAAACTGACAGATCCTGCGCTCCCCAAAGAACAGCTGATCCTGAAAGCGGGGTCCGTCGAAGCGCTCGTGAACGGAAAATCGGCGCCGATCACCTTCAAAGCCGAAGAATCCGGCGGCAGCCCGCTGGTCGTCTTCCCCGAAGCCTACGCCGCGCCGATCGAAGAAAGCGTCAAGGTCACGATGCGCTTCGTCACGACCGTCGCCAACGTCGCCGCCAACGTACACGGGAAAAGCATCGCCAACACCGGCAAGCTGACGTGGACGGATCCGATCACCGGCGCTCAGGCGCGCGAAGCCAGCGACTCGGTGCCCGTCGTCGAGCCGTCGATCACGCTCACCGAGACCAACAACACCAGCGGCAAACCAGCACACGGCGGCCAGCTCGTCGAATACAAGCTCAAGGCCAAGGACGCCGAAGGCGCGAGCACCGCGTTCGACACCACCGTCATCGACACCGTCCCCACCGGCATGACCGTCTCCAACGCCTCAGGAACACCGTACGCGGAAGGCGAAACGATCGAATCCGGGGGGGCGTGGGATGAAAAAACCCGCACGATCACCTGGAGCGTCACGTCGATCGAACCGAATAAAGAAACCGCCCTCGTCTACTACGCGACCGTCAACGAAAAACCCGTCTCCGCGACGATCCTCACCGACCACGCGGTGGCGACCACGACGAGCATGAACGGCGCGGTCAGCGGCAAGCGGACCGCCGAAAACGACCCGATCTCCGGCAAGGCCGGCTACGAAGCGAAAGCCGAAAGCTCGCTCGAAGTCGCCGGCGCGACGATCGAAAAGAAATCCGACAGCGCCAAAGCGACGATCGGGCACCGCATCACCTACACGCTCACGGTCACGCTGCCCGCCGACGTGGTCGCCTACAACGAGACGGTCATCGACACGCTGCCGAGCAGCCTCGACTTCGACGAATACATCAGCGCCGAATGCACCAGCGGCTGCCCGCCCGCCGTGACGGTCCAGACCTACAAACCGAAGGTCAACGCCTCGAACACGACGAGCGTCGCCTGGTATCTCGGCAACATCGAATCGGCGAGCGTGCCGCGCACGATCACGATCGTCTACCGCGCCGACGTGCGCTCCACCTACCGCGGCGGCGCCGTCGCGGTCAAAGCGGCCGCCGAAATCAGCAACTCGGCGGACGTCTACTACAACAAGACCGACAAGCACAGCTTCGAAGAAGGCAACATCCCCGCGGCCGCCGAATTCGACGCCAAAAATGGGCCCGCGAGCGCCACGAGCACGGTCGTCGAGCCCGCCGTCACGCTCACCAAGGAAGCGTCCGTCGACGGGGGCGCCTTCAGCGCCGGCCCGATCACCATGACCGACGGCGACAGCGTGCGCTACCGCCTGAAGCTCAGCAACACCGGCGGCGTCCCGGCCTACGGCGTGGAAGCCAAGGACGTCATCCCCACCCAGCTGACCGAAGTCAAAGAAACCACCAACTCGGCCGACGTCACGCAGAGCTGGAGCGAAGGCAAACCCGAAATCCACTGGAAGCTCAAAGAACCGCTCGCCGCGAACAGCAGCGAAACGATCGAACTCGGCTACGAAGCCAAGCTCGTGTCGGTGAAACTGCTCGAACCCGGCGAGGAATTCGCCAACGCCGCATCGGTGCCCGGCCACTACTTCGGCGTCCCCGAAGCCGAACGCGAAGCCGGTTACAAGAACTACGCCGGCGAAGCGATCGCCTACCGCGAATACACCGGCCCGACGGCCGCCGTCAAAGCCAAAGTCGCGCTGCCGACGATCACCGTCACGAAGACCACCGGCGCCGCGGGCTTCCCGGCGAGCACCCCCGCGGAAGTCGGCCAGGCGTTCACATGGCGCGTGGTCGTCAAGAACACCTCGACCGTCGCCGCCAAGAGCCTCCACGTGACAGACACGCTGCCCGCGAACTGGGAATACGTCAAAGGCGCGAGCTTCTCCAAAGGCGGCGCGATCGAACCGACCGTGTCGGGGACGGTGAAAGCCGGTGAGGAACTCACGTGGGCGACCTCGATCGAACTCGCCGGCGGCGCCGAAACGATCCTCACCTACCAGGCCAAGCCGCTGCTCGAAGCCGAGACGACCCCGGGCATCGGCGAAGCGCACCCCAACAAGAACACGGCCAGCGTCAGCGTGCTCGACGCCGCGGGTCACTCCGAAGACGCCAAAGGCCCATTCGCGGCCGGGCCCGCGCAGGCGCAGGGGATCCTCGACGTACCGGTGCTCGAAGTCAGCAAGCACGCCGTCAAAGAATCCGTCGCGGCCGGGGCTGAAGACTCCTACACGATCACCATCCACAACTCCGGCGCGGGGGTCGCACGCGAAGTCCTCGCCGAAGACAAACTGCAAACCGGCATGAGCTACAAAGCGAAATCCGCGACGTGTCCCGGCTGCACGGGCTTTGTCGAGAAGTCCGCGAGCGGCTCCTCGATCGTTTGGGAAATCGAATCGATCGCCGCCGGCGCCTCAATCGAAATCAAAGTCCCAGTCGAGACAGAAGCCACGCTCGCGAGCGGCACGCACCTGACCAACAGCGTGGCAGTGCATGCCAGCGCGGCGCCCACGCCCGTCGAAGCCTCGGGCACGATCACGCTCACCACCAGCGCGGACATCTCCGCGGCCAAGAGCGTCGTCTCCTCCGGCAAAGCCGTGCCGGGCGACACGCTCACCTATGAAATCGCGGCCACCAACAACGGCCCGTCCACCGCGCACGAAGTCAAGCTCGTCGACCACCTGCCGAGCGGCCTCACGTACAAAAGCTCCATGCCCACCGGCTGCAAAGTGGCCTCCGGGGTCGTCACCTGCGAAGCGGGCACCCTCGAACCCGGCCACACCAAGGCCTTCCAGATCGAAGTGCAGCTCGCCCCCGGTCTCACCGGGGTCATCTCCAACACCGTGCGCGCCGAAAGCACCACGCCCGACCCTGAACCCGCCAACAACGAAGCGACCGCCAAAATCACGGCCAGCCCACAGGCCGAACTCGAACTCGAGAAGGAATCGCTCACGCCCGAAGTCCACGACGGCGAACACGCGCGCTTCTCGCTCACCGCCACCAACAGCGGGCCGAGCGAAGCCACCGAAGTCAAGATCACCGACACGCTGCCCAGCGGTCTGTCGTATGTGAGCGCCACGGGCGCGGGCGCCAGCTGCAAAGCCAAAGGCCAGGAAGTCACGTGCACCTTCGCCGCCCCCCTCGCCGTCGATGCTCACGTGAGCGTCGAACTCGTGACACAGACCAGCGGGCCGGGAACCCGGGTCAACACCGCGACCGTGACCAGCGCCGCGGAAGACCTCGAACCCGCCAACAACACCGCCAAAGCCGAAGTCAAGGTCCTCCCCAGCGCCGATCTGGCGCTGCACAAGACGGCCTCCGTGCCGTTCGTGAAAGCGAACGGGGAAGTGACGTACACGCTCACCGTCGAAAACAAAGGCCCGGACGCCGCCAGCAAAGTCCTCGTCAGCGACGAACTGCCTGCGGGCGAGCAGCTCCTCACGAGCTCGGCCGGCTGCACGCACACGGGCCAGGATGTCAGCTGCGAAGTCGGCGGTGCGGAACTCGCCAGCGGGCAGACGCGAACCGTCGAACTGAAGGTGCTCATGGAAGTCTCGCTGGCCGAACACAGCGTCATCAACACCGCGGAAGTGACGAGCAAAACGTTCGACCCCGACCTGGCGAACAACACCGCCCAGGCCGACGTCCAGGTGGAAACGGCGGCCGACCTGCAGCTGACGAAGGCGGCCACGCCGACCAGCGTCGACGCGGGCGGCGAAGTGACCTACACGCTAATCGCCACGAACGCCGGACCGGACATCGTCAAAGGCGCAAGCGTCACCGACCAGCTGCCGGCCGGCGAGACGTACGTGAGCAACGACGCCGGCTGCACCGACGTGGGCCAGATGGTGAGCTGCTCGCTCGGCGACATGGGCGACTCCGCCACCCGCACGATCCACATCGTCGTGCGGATCGAACTCGCGCTCGCCGGTGAGACCGTCACGAACACCGCGCAAGCCACCAGCGAAACGCCCGATCCAGACGAAGCCAACAACACAGCCGAGGCCGAAATCACGGTCGCGCCCGCCGCCGACCTCGAGCTCACGAAGAAGGTCGCGATCGAAGGCGAAGGCGCGACGCTCGCGCTGCCCGGCAAGGCCACGTACACGCTCTTCGTAGAAAACGCCGGGCCGGACGCCGCCGGCGAAGTGCTGGTCAGCGACACGCTGCCGGCCGGTGAGACCTACCTCTACAGCGACTCCGGCTGCACCGTGGCCGGACAGACCGTCAGCTGCGCGCTGGGCGAACTCGCGGACGGGGAAGCGCGCACGATCCATCTGACGGTCTCGGTGGGCGTGTCGCTCGGGGAACGCACCGTCACCAACACGGCGAGGGTCTCCAGCGCCACCTTCGATCCGAACCTGGCCAACAACACGGCCAGCGCATCGCTGCAGACCGGCCCCGCGGCCGACGTGGCGATCGAGAAGACCGGGCCCGCGAGCGTGGTGAGCGGCGCGAGCATCGCGTGGACGCTGAAGGTCACCGACAAGGGCCCCTCCACTGCGCACCAGGTGATCGTCGAAGATCCGCTGCCGAGCGGCGTGACGCTCACGCACGCGGCGGCAACGCAGGGCACGTGCCAGAGCATGGGCAGCGTGCTCAGATGCGAACTCGGCACGGTTGCCAACGGCGCCGCCGCCGAAGTCACGGTGACGGGCACGGTCACCGCCACATCGGGCACGCTGAGCAACACGGCCACGGTCCGCGCGCTCGAGCCCGACCCCGAACCGGCTGACAACTCCTCGACCGCCACGACCACCGTGTTGCCGGCGCCCGTCACGGAAGTCGCCGCCACCAACGCGGCCGGGGCGCGTGCCCGCGTGACGCTTCGCAAGCTCGCCGACAGGACGACCGTCAGGCCCGGCGAAGAGATCGGCTACCGGCTGATCGTGCACGACCTCGCGAGCGTGCCCGCCCGGCACGTGCGGGTCTGTGACGCGCTGCCGTCGCAGACCACGGTGGTGGACCGCGGCGGCGGTCACCTGGCGTCCGAGCGCATCTGCTTCGCGCTCCCCACACTCGCCGCCGGCGCCGCGCACACGTTCAAGATCACCCTGCGGGCGGACTCCAACGCGCGCCGGTCGATCCTCAATCGGGCGAGCGCCAGCGGAGCGAACTTCAACACCGTCCACGCCCACGTCAGCACGGCTGTGAAGGGGAGCGCCGCGGCGCTCCGCGAAAGCGGTGTCACGGGCTAGCGGGCGCCGGCGCTCCCGCGGCGGCGCCCTCGCGGCCGCCGCCGCTGCGCTCGCGCTGGGCGGCGCGCCGGCCGCAGCGATTGCCGTTGTGAACGCCGGGCAGCGCCCGCACGCTCGCTCGTCGCCGGGGCGGCTGCGCCCACCCGGACCCGACCGCGCGTGGGTGGCCAAGGTGATCTATCGCACGCGGGCACGATCGGCTCCCGCCGGATCCGCGCACTCCCGCGGGCTCGTGCCGGCGGTCTCCCCGTGGGGAACACCCACGGAACTGCTCGTCCTCGCCGGCAGGGTGGGACCGGAAGGACGCACGTGGCTGCGGGTCCTGCTCGATCTACGCCCCAACGGCACCGCGGTGTGGCTCAACGCCGAAGACACCCTGCTGCGCGTCGATCGCTGGCGCGTAACCGTCTCCCTGCGCGAACGCCGCGTCACCGTGTACAGGGAGGGGCGGCCCGTGCGCACGTTCGCCGCCGTCGTCGGCAAGCCCGCCACGCCAACCCCGACCGGGCTGTTCGCCATCGCAGCCGATCTGCGCCAGCCCGACCCCGATCAGTTCGTCGGCTCGTGGGTGCTGCCCCTGACCGCGCACTCCAACGTGCTCAAGAGCTTCGACGGCGGCGACGGGCAGGTGGCGCTGCACGGACGCGGCGGCGCGAGCCTGCTCGACCCGCTCGGGACGGCCCGCTCGCACGGCTGCGTGCGACTCGCGGACTCCGCGATCGAATGGATTGCCACCCACGTCCCCGTGGGAACCCCCGTGAGCATCGGCTAGCAGGCCGCGCCCGCGCTGCGCCCTCTACAAGCGCCCCGACGCCTCGGCGGCGGCTTCGGCTTCGTGCAGCTGGCGCTCGACCAGGTCCAACCCGGCCGCCCAGAAATCGGGGTCGCTCAGGTCCACGCCGACGATGCTGCCGATCTCCTCGGGGCTTTTGGAGCCACCGGCGGCGAGCATCTGCAGATAGCGCGGCACGAGCTCCTGGCCTGTCTGCTCGTAGCGCTCGTACACGGAGAGCGCCAGCAACTGCCCGTAGGCATACGCGTACACGTACCCGGGGCTGTTGACGAAATGGGGGATGTAGGACCACCAGGTGCGGTAGCCGTCGGTCACCTCCACCGAGTCGCCGAACAGCTCTGACTGGCTCTCCGCCCACAGCTCACCGAAGCGCTCCACCGACAGCTCTCCCTGCTCGCGCCTGGCTGTGTGCACGAGCTCCTCGAAGCGGTTCATGGCGATCTGGCGGAAGACCGTGGCGATCGTGTCCTCGAGGTTCTCCGCCAGCAGCGCCAGGCGGGAGGCCGGCGTCGTGTCCTCTTCCAGCAGGCGTCCGAACACAATCGTCTCGCCGAACACCGAGGCTGTCTCGGCAAGCGTCAGGGGCGTGCTCTGATGGAAGATCCCCTGGGACGCGGCGAGCGCGAAGTGAACGCCATGGCCGAGCTCGTGCGCGAGCGTGAGCACGTCGCGCCGGCGCGAGGTGTAGTTGAGCAGCACGTAGGGGAACACCGATGGCACCGCGGCAGCGCAGAAGGCGCCGCCGCGCTTGGCCGGACGCACCGGCGCGTCGATCCTACGCTCCTCGAAGAAGCGCCCCACGAGCGCGCCCAGCTCGGGGGAGAACGACGAGTAGCAGTCGAGCACGATCTCCCGCGCCTGGGCGAACGGGAAGCTGACCTCGTCCTCGGTGACCGCGGCCATGCGGTCGTAGTCGGCGAGCCGCTCCAAGCCGAGCAGCCTGGCCTTCAGCCGGTACCACCGTCGGGGGATCTCGTAGCGCGCGCGCACCGCCTCGATCAGCGCCCGCACGGACTCGTCGCTGGCCTCGTTGGCGAGATTGCGAGCGGCGAGCCAGTGCGGATAGCTGCGCAGGCGGTCGTCGGTCGCCTTGTCCGCGAGCAGGGTGTTGAACAGGAAAGCGCGCGTACGCAGCCCGGGGGCAAGCGCGGCGGTGACGGCCTGCGCGGTGGCTCGCCGGACGTCCCGGTCGGGGAGCGCCAGACGGCTGAGGGCGACGTCGAGCGCGACCTTCTCGGGAGCGCTCGTCGCGGCGCCGTCCTGCTCGCCAACCCCCGCCCCGCCTGCCGGGGGCCCGCCCGTGCCCGGGACGGTGACCTCGATCGCCGACGTGAGCTCCTCGAACAGCCGCGTCCAGGCACCGGCGCCGGTGAGCGCCTTCTCCGTGAGGATCTTCTCCTCCGGTTCGCTCAGCAGGTGCTCGCGGTAGCGGCGCACGTTGCGCAGGTGATGGGCGCAGAAGGCGAGTCCCTCGCCGCCCAGCAGCTCCTCGGCGCGCTCGTCCGGCAGCGCCGCCCACTCCAACTCGAAGAACAGCAGCGTCGTCTGGATCGTCGCCTCCTGCTCCTGCACCTTCTGCAGCAGCGCGCCATTGGCCGGCTCGGCCGTGTCGGTGGAGAAGCGCAGGGCGGCGTAGTAGCCGGCGCGAGCGACCAGCTCCTGGATGACCGCGAGCTCGTCCATCGCCGCGCGCAGCCCGGCGCTGTCGAGCTCCTCGAGCTTGCCCGCATGGCGCGCGGCGAACGCCTGCGAACGTGTCAGCGCGTCCGCGAGCCGGCGCTCGACGCCGTCCTGGCCCTCGCCGTCGACCAGCGGTTCGAGGTCCCAGGCGCTCGCCTCGAGCTCGGGGTCGGCGGGTACGTCGGAGGCGGTGACGGCCATGGCCCCGCAGCTTAGCCGCCTCGTCCGCGCGATCGCCTGAGGGCGCCTCAAGCACGCCGTCGCTACTCCCGATAGGGAGTGGGTGGAGCCAGATCGAGCGGCACCGGGCGCACCCGCCGAGCCCTCGGGGGCCGAGGGGGCGTTCGGCGATCCACGCCGAGGTGTGCCGTGGTGGGCGAATCGCGCCCTGCGGATGGGCCTGCTGCTCGTCGGGCTTCTGGGGGCGCTGCTCGCCCTGCTGAGCACGAGGACCGCGTGGTTCGATCTCGAAGGCGGCGGTGCTCAGGCCGGTGCCGCGCCCTTCGCCGACGGCTGTCCCCGGCGCAAGGTGCCCGAAGTGGCGCGGATCGCGGCCCACGATCTGCCGGCGCTGCGCGACGTGCTCTCGCCGATCATGCCACCACGGGTCGGGCGCGTGTACGAGGCCGGGACGATCACCACCGCCAACCTGTTCTCCGACAACGAACCCGAAGCCTCGCCCCCGGGCTCGTCCACGTCCGCTGCCTATGAGGTTCGCTGGTGGGCGCTCGATCGCGACGGCGGCGAAGACGATGTGGGCGCCGACGTGCTCGAGTTCGCCAACGAAAGTGAGGCGGATGACGCACTCGCGTTGGCCACGAGCCCGGACTGCCACAGCCCGCACAGCCACGCCGCCGCGCACACGCTCCGCTTTCCCGCGGGCGCCAGCGAACTCACCTGGCTGAACCCCGACCGCGCCTGGGAGCGCGACGTCATGTTCGTTCGCGCCAGCCGCCTCTATCGCGTCGGGGACGTCCCTCCGGGCCTGCTCGGGGTCACCGGCCCCGAGCAGAGCAGGCTCGAATGGCAGCGAGCCGCTCTGACGGCCCGCAAGCTCGCCTGCGCCCTCCCCGCCGCGGGCTGTCCGGCCGCCGCCGCGTCCAGCCCCAACACCAGCCTCGCGGACCTGCCGAGCAACCCGACCGCGGGCGCCGCCGCAGCGCCGCCCCCCAGCGCGGCACAGGCGATCGCATACGCCCACGCCGTCAACATGCGCAGCTACGACGTCCCCGGAATGACCCAGCTCGCGCGCGAAGGCCCCACCCGCGACCGCGCCTACTGGGAAGGGTTCGTGCGCTGCGCCGGCGAGCTGCCCCCGACGCGCACCGTCGCCACCATCCATTCACCGGAGTTCGCAGAAAGGACCCGAGACGGCTACGAAGTCGTGTACACCACGGTCGCGGTGCTGCCGAGCAGCGCGCTCGCCGCGCGATACGTGCAATTGGACTCGAGCGAACGCGCGCGCTCGTGCATCGCCGCCAGCGTCGGGCGGGTGCTGCATGCGTATCTGGGCAAGACCGGCCTGCGCGATCTCGGCGACGTCGCCCTCACGCCCCAGCCGACGCCCGTGCCGCGCAGCTACAGGGGCGCCGGCCCGTACCGCGCCACCGCCCTGCGGATCGCCGTACAGGCCACCTACGCCACCTCCGCCGACAGGCGGATGCGTCTGCCCGTCTACGTTCAAGGCTTCGCCGTCGCACGCGGTCCCGCGGTCGTCGAGCTGACCTCGCTCACGCTCGGGCAGCCCTTCCGCGAGGACAGGCAGCGCTTCCTCGAAGCGCAGATGGTGGGCTCCGCCGAGGCCAACGAAGCCTCCCTCTGAGCTCCTACTCGGCGAGCACCCGCGGCGGGCGGCGCAACGTCCGCGAGAGCGCCTAGGATCGTCCGCCCGATGCACGAGACACGTCCATCCGTGTTCCTGGTGGCGCGCCCCTCGATCGACCCGGAGGGCATGCGCGGCTACCTGCGCGACGTGGGCGGCGAGTCGTGGCTGGACCGGCGCCTGGAGGAGGCGGGCGGCGAGGCGGGTGGGGATCTCAATCACGGCGAGCTGATCGTCGAGTTCGGCGGGCGCGCCTGCTACCGCAGCTGGGAGCCCGGGCTCAACCCCAACGTCACGAAGGTCCGCACGGACCAGCGCGAGTACTTCGCCAACATCCTGCGCTCCGCCCACGGCAGCGTGCTCGAGCACGCGAACTACTCATTTGTCTTCCGCAACGTGAGCCGCGTATTCACCCACGAGATTGTTAGGCATCGCGCCGGCTCGGCCTTCAGCCAGGAGAGCCTGCGCTACGTGCGCCTCACCGACATCGGCTTCCGCGTCCCCCCGGCGCTGGAGCCGGTGAGCGAGCAGGTGCTCGCGATCGTCGAGCAGCTCGAGGAGTTTCAGGTGAGCGCCGCGAAGGAGCTGGGGATCGACGAGGATGGGGTGCCCTTCCACGTCAAGAAGGAGGTCACCTCGGCGCTGCGCAGGCTCGCGCCGATCGGTCTGAGCACGGACATCCTGTGGACGGCCAACGCGCGCACCCTGCGCCACGTGATCGAGATGCGCACCGCGGAGGGCGCCGAGGAGGAGCTGCGCCTCGTGTTCAACCGGGTAGCAAGCATCATGCAGGACGAGGCACCGGGGCTGTTTCAGGACTTCACGCGCCAGAAGGACGGCTCGTGGGTACCGGAGCACCGCAAGGTCTGAGGCGATCGCCAGGGGGTCGATGGAGCGGTCAGCTCGCCTGGCCGCTCCATCGGGGAGCCGCTGGAGTGGCCAGCCGTCAGGCGTCCATCGTGCTGGTGCGCCACGCGCCGAGCGCCAGGAACACGACGAGCCAGCCTACGATCACGACCAGGGCCGTGCCACCGGCCATCACCACTTCGGTGCCGCGTCCGTCCTTGATGCCGGCCGGGCCGAAATGCGCCAGCGCCTGTGTGAGCACGAAGTTGCGGCCACTGCCCAGCGAGGAGATGCTGGAGATCAGCGGGCTGGCGATCACCTGCCACGCGATCAGCGCGATTATCGCTCCCGGCTTGGAATTGATCAGCGAGGCGAGCCCCACGGCCACGGTACACAGGACACCCGTTGCGAGCAGCACGAAAGCCCAGCCTTCGAGCACCAGCGCGCCGCCGGGCGTCGGCAGGTTGGCGGCGAACGCGAACGTCCCCAGCAGGATCAGCAGGTAGGCGGCGGTGATGACCGTCCAGCACAACGCCAGCGCCGCGGGAACCCGCGTGGCGAACAGCGCCAGACGAGAGCGCCCGGTGACGACCAGGTCGCGGAAGACGCCGGCGGATGAGTCACTCGTCCCAGCCTCCACGCCGATCAGGATCGCCACCAGCGGACCGAAGAACACGCCGCCCAGCAGGCGCACGCCGTCGTGGAAGCTGCCGATCCCCCCCGCTGCTTCATGACTCGCGTCGGACGCGTGTTCGATGGCGTTGACCGCGTAGAAGATCACGATCGGCAGCAGCGCCAGCACCAGCGCCCAGATCAAGGTGCTGCGCTTCTTGCGCAGCTTCAGCAGGTCCGCGCCGGTCATGCTCAGGGCGATCGAGGTCATGCCCGCACCTCCTCGGCGGGGTGCTCCCCCTCCGGGGACGATGCGTCGAGGCGGGCCGTGATCTGCAGGAAGCGCTGCTCGAGGCTGTGGCGCACGGGCTCCAGGCGCACCACGCCGACGCCCGCGTTGACGAGCGCCGCGTTGACCCCCGCCGCCGTCTCGGGCGCGCCGTTCAACACCACGATCAGCCCGTCCTGCGAGCGCGTGGCATCCTGCACGAGCTCGCTGGAGGTGAGCGTGCGCAGCGCCAGCTCGACGTCGTCCACCCCCACCACCAGTTCGCTGCGTGCCCCCTCCCCACCGCGCGAGATCTCCGCGATCGGGCCCTGGGTGACGACCTTGCCGCGATCCACGATCGCCGCCACGTCGCAGACCTTTTCGACCTCATCCAGGAGATGCGAGGAGAGGAAGACCGTGCGCCCCTCCTGCTCGACCATCGCCCGGACCATCTCGCGGAACTCCTGGATACCGCCGGGATCGAGGCCGTTGGTGGGCTCGTCGAGGATCAGCAGCAGCGGATCGGCGAGCAGGCAGCGGGCGACCCCGAGGCGCTGGCGCATGCCCATGGAGTAGCGCTTGACCTTCTCGTCCGCGCGCTCGGACAGTCCCACACGCGCGAGCGCCGGAGCGATCCGCTCGACCGTCTGCGGGCCGCGTACCGCGGCCACCAGCCGTAGGTTCTCGCGGCCGGAGAGGTAGGGGTGAAAGCGGGGCTCCTCGACGATCGCGCCCACCCGCTGCAGCGCCTGCGCCCGCTCGGCGGGCACCCGGTGACCGAGCACCTGCATGCTGCCGGCGCTGGCACGGGTGAGGCCGAGCAGCGTGCGGATCATCGTCGTCTTGCCGGCGCCGTTGGGACCCAGGAACCCGAACGCGCACCCGCGGGGCACGCGCAGATCGATGCCGTCGAGGGCCTTGCGCTCGCCGAAGTGCTTGGTCAGTCCGCGGGTCTCGATCGCCAAGCCGGAGCCCGCCTGCTCGGACGCGGGCAAGCCCGCGCGGGACGCGTCGTCTGCGGACGACATGAGACTCCTTTGCTCGACTGATCGAAGGCCCGCGCTGCGTATGCCCGGGCCAGGCGCAGCCTCTCAGAGCACCCTAAAGATTCAATGAGAACGCGGCCGGAGCCAGGGCTCACTCCTCGGCGGCCTGCAGCTGCTTGACCTGCTCCTCGAGCGCCCCCATGACGGCCGGATCGCGGAGCGTCGTCACGTCGCCGAGCGCGCGCCCCTCGGCGATGTCGCGCAGCAGTCGGCGCATGATCTTGCCCGAGCGCGTCTTCGGCAGGTCGTCGGCCCAGATGATGCGCTTCGGGCGCGCGAACTTGCCGATCCGCTCGGCGACCGTGTCGCGGATGCCCTCGACCGTCGCCTCGCTCCCCTCGAGCTCACCCTGGAGCGTCACGAACGCGACGATCGCCTGGCCCGTGTCCTCATCGTGCTGGCCGATCACCGCCGCCTCCGCCACGTCGGGATGGGCGACGATTGCCGACTCCACCTCGGCCGTCGACAGGCGGTGGCCGGAGACGTTGACGACATCGTCGATGCGCCCGATCACCCACAGGTAGCCGTCCTTGTCGCGTCTGGCGGCGTCGCCCACGAGGTAGGTCTCGCGGCCGTAGCGCTGGAAGTAGGTCTCGATGAAGCGCTCGTCCTCCTTGTACAGCGTGCGCAGCATCGACGGCCACGGGTGCGTCAGCACCAACAGACCCTGACCCTCCTCGAGTGGCTCGCCCGTCGACTCGCCCAGCACCTGGGCGAACACGCCCGGGAACGGCTGCGTCGCCGAGCCCGGCTTCGTCGCCGTGATCCCCGGGAGCGGCGTGATCATGATCGCGCCGGTCTCCGTCTGCCACCACGTGTCCACGATCGGACACCGCTCGCCGCCGATCACCTTGTGATACCACAGCCATGCCTTCGGGTTGATCGGCTCGCCGACCGAGCCCAAGAGCCGCAGGCTGCTCAGATCGTGCTTGTTCGGCCACTCCGCGCCCCACTTGATGCACGCGCGAATCGCGGTCGGCGCGCAGTACAGGATCGTGACGCCGTAGCGCTCGACGATCTCCCACCAGACGCCCTTGCTCGGGTAATCGGGGGCGCCCTCCCACATCACCGACGTGGCGCCGTTGCACAGCGGGCCGTAGACGATGTAGGAGTGGCCCGTGACCCAGCCGACGTCCGCCGCGCACCAGTAGACATCAGGATCAGGATCCCCACCCGCCCTCAGGTCGAACACGTAGCGGTGCGTGGCTGACACGCCCGTGAGATAGCCGCCGGTCGTGTGCAGGATCCCCTTCGGCTTCGCCGTCGAGCCCGACGTGTAGAGGATGTACAGCGGGTGCTCCGCGTCCAGCGGCTCCGCCGGGCACACCGGATCCGCGGCCGCGACGATCTCCTCGTAGAAGACGTCGCGCCCCTCCTGCATTTGGCAGGGCGTGCCCTTGCTCTGCACGACCACGATCTTCTCGAGGCTCTCCAGGTCCCCCATCACCTCGTCCACGCGATCCTTCACCGGCGCCGTCCTGCCCTTGCGCGCCGCCCCGTCCACCGTGACCAGCACCTTGGCCTGCGAGAACTCCATGCGCTCGCGCACCGCCTCCGCGGCGAAGCCGCCGAACACGACGTTGTGCGGCGCGCCGATGCGGGCGCACGCGAGCATCGCCACCACCACCTCGGGGATCATCGGCAGGTAGATGCCGACCACGTCGCCCGGCTCGACGCCGAGGCCCTTGAGCGCGCTGGCGAAGCGTTCGACCTCCGCCAGGAGCGCAGCGTAGGTGATGTCCCGCTCCTGCCCCTCCTCCCCGCGCCAGTGGAAGGCCACGCGCTCGCCCCGCCCGGCGATCACGTGGCGGTCGAGGCAGTTGTAGGAGACGTTCAGGGTGCCGCCGGTGAACCACTTGTAGAAGGGTGGATCGTCATCGTCGAGCACCCGCGTCCACTTCTGGAACCAGTCGAGCCGCTCAGCCTGCGATGCCCACCACGCCTGCGGATCGGCGGCCGCCTGCTCGTAGATCGCCGGGTCGCTCAGCAGCGCCTGCTCGCGAAACGCGACCGGCGGCTCGAAGCTCTCGACCTCCAGGAGCGATGCGAGCTCGCCCTCGAGCGTCATCAACCGCGCCCCCCGCGCTTGCGCCGGCGTTTGCGCGAAGAGGCGCCCGCGGCCGGCAGCACGGGCGCTGGGACGGCGCCCGCCCCTGCGGCGCTCGGCGTCGAGCTCGCCCCGCTCGCCCGTCCCCTGGAGCGCGCCGCCTGCGAGGGCCAGGGCCTGGCCTCGCCGGCAGCCCACGCGGGCGGCTCGCCGTTCGGCCATTTGCCGATGTACAGGATGCCCATCATCACCATCCAGAACGCCTGCACGACCTCGAGCTCGCTGCCGCCGATGGGAATGAGGATCAGCACCGCGGCGAACATGCCCACGATCGACATCCAGCGGACGATCAGCCCCACCCGCAGGGCGGCGAGCATCGTGGCGATCATGCCCACGGTGAGCGCCAGCGTCGCGATCAGGCCGAGATAGTCGGCGAGCACGTTGGCGGTGCCCGTCGAGAGCGCCCGTTCGGCCGCGTGGATCGAGAAGTCGTGCCCGACCGCGAAGCTGTGCGCCTCGAGCGCGCTGGCGACCTGCCGGCCGATGCTCACGATCGCAACGGCGATGCCGCCGCCGAGCACCAACGGACGCGCGTACCGCCACATCTCGGGGCGGCGAAAGCGCGTGGCGTCGAGCAGCAGCAGCAGGATCAGCGTCAACATCACGAAGGCGATCGCCGCGAGCGTGCCGCCGGCGATCAGCGTGAACGCGTGGTGGCTGACGAATTTGACCTCCGCCGTGCGCGGGCTCACGGCCGGGTTCGCCACGCCGGAGAGCGCCGGCGTGAGGCCCTGCACCAGGCCCACCGTGGGGGCGGCGTTGAGCGTCTCGGTGATGATGATCGCGCTCAGCAGGTACAGGAAGCCACCGCCGAAGGCAGGCACCGCGAGCTTCTGGCGACGCCTCGTCTCGATGGCAACCTGCTCGCGGATCTCGCCTGTGCTGGGCATGAGCAGGGCAGTCTATGATGAGATCATGGAAAGCGGTGGCCTCGGAGACCTGTTCGGCGATCCCGAGGAGCTCCAGCGGCGGCTGGCGGAGTTCGCCGAGCAGATGCAGGGCAACCAGCGGCTGGTGTGGGCGGACAACGCGATCAAGCTCGCCGTCGACATGACCGTGGCGGCCGTCGCGCGCGTCAACGTGCAGGGCAACGCGGAGGCCCAGGCCGAGCAGATCCGCACGGTCATCGCGCGCGTGTTTCCCGAGGCTGTGACGCTGGTCCGTGAGGCACGCGAGGGTCTTCAGTAGCCCAGCCCTCGCGCTCGGCCTCGCGTGAGGCGCGCCCCGCGTGCAGCACCTCGCCGAACGATCGAAAGCCGAAGATGAACACGATCGCGCCGAGCCCGATCAGCGCCGTGCACGCCGCGATCGCGATCTGCTGCCCGACCGAGTAGGCCGCCGCCACCGCCGCGCCGCTGCCGGCGAACACCTTCACGAGCAGCGCCTGCTGCACGCCGGCGCCGCCGGGGGTGAAGGGCACCGCGCCGGCAACCTGGCCGACGGCGAACACGAGCAGCACGTTCTCGACCGAGCCCCCGATCCTGAAGGCTTCCAGCAGGAACCAGAAGGCCGCGAAGCGGCACGCCCACGCCAGCGCCTGCAACGAGAGCACTTCGCGCACATAACGGCGGCGATCGCTGAGGATCGTCAGACCCTGGCGAACACGCTCCCAGAAGGCCTTCGCCCGCTCGGCCAGCAGGGCGAAGGCAACCACGCCGCACATCCCGATCACGGTGATCAGGAACAGCGTCAGGTGGAAGTGCCCGGCCAGGTAGGAGATGTCGAAGGAGCCAAGTTTCGAGAAGTCCGGCGGCTTGGGGAACACGCCCTGGGTGAACGCGAAGATCAGGATCAGCACGCCCATGCCCAGGTCGAAGATCGCCTCCACGAAGAAGCAGGCGGCGACCGTCGGATAGCGGGAGCCCGGGATCGAAGAGCGGGTCAGGAACAGCTTGATCACTTCCCCGCCGCGCGCCGGCACGATGTTGTTGAAGCCCACCGACGCCACGTACGCGCCCCAGATCCGCCGCCACGGGAAGCTGACCGCCGGATAGGCGGCGCGCAGGCTGTTGAAGAACGCGCGCGAGCGCAACGTCAGGTTGAGCATGAAGAACGCGAGACCGAGCACCAGTGCCCCCCAGTGCACGGCCGCCAGATCCGAGAAGAACTGCCCGGCCGCATTCAGGAACGAGGTGATGCTGTCGCCGATCGAGGTGGAGGCGAGCTGCAGGGGCACGGCTCAAGCGTACGGCTCCGCCGCCCGCGCCACCGAGGGCGCGCGGCCCTCGGTGGCGCTCGATGCGCTAGAACCCGGTGGATGGCCCCACGCGGGAGCACCGACACGCGCTTGACGGTCGCCGTCACAGGCCCCACCGGCGAGATCGGCCAGGCGGTGATCGCCGCGCTCGAGCGATCACGGGCGGTGGGACGCATCGAGGGCATGGCGCGCGGGGCGTTCGACCCGCGGGCGCATGGATGGAAGAAGGTCTCATACCGGCGCGGGGACGTGCTCGACCGCAACGCCGTGGAGGCTCTGGTGGCGGGCGCCGACGTGGTCGTGCACCTGGCCTTCATGATCATGGGCGGCGCCGCGGAGAGCCGGCAGGTCAACCTCGTGGGCTCGCGCAACGTGTTCGAGGCCGCCGTCGCGGCCAGGGCCGGGAGGCTCGTGTACGCGTCCTCGGTGGCGGCCTACGGCTTTCATCCGCACAACCCCCAGCCGCTCACCGAGGAGGTTCACGCACGCGGCACGGACGCCCACTACTACTCGGCCCAGAAGGCCGAGGTGGAGGCGATGCTCGCGCGGACGCTCGCCGGCTCGAGCACGGCCGCCTACGTCCTGCGTCCCTGCATCGTGGCCGGACCGCAGGCTCCGCTGTTGATCGACAGCCTGCCCTACACGCAGATCTCCGCACGACTGCCCGCCCCGGTGCTCGGGCTGCTGGACGGCGTTCCGATCCTCAAGCCCGTGCTGCCCGACCCGGGGGTGCCCTTCCAGCTGGTCCACCACGACGACGTCGCGAGCGCCATGCGCGCGGCCGTGCTCGGCCGTGGCGCACCAGGCGTCTACAACATCGCCGGCCCCGGGGAGATGACGATCAAGCTGCTGGCGGCGGAGCTCGGCTGGTACTCGATTCCGGTGCCCGAGCTCGCGGTGGACGCGGTCGCGGACATGGTCGCACGCCTCGGCTTCCTGCCGGCGCAGGCGCAGTGGATCGCCGCCATGCGCGAGCCGGTGATCATGAGCACGGCCAAGGCGCGGCGCGAGCTGCGCTGGCGCCCCACGCACGACGCGCTCGAGACGCTGCGCGAAACGATCAGCGCGACGCGCCTGGCGGGCGTCATCCGCTAGCGGCGGTACGGAGTGCGCGGCCGCGGCCGAGGCTCGCCCCGGTGGGCGGGCAAGCCTCGGCCGTCAACCCTTGCGCTACTTGGCGATCTTGAACGCCCGCTCCATGCCCAGGAGCGTGTGCGGGCGACCGTCCTCGGTTTCCATGAAGCACGCCTGCACGTACCAGCCGGGCTTGGCGGTGATCGTCTCCTGCTGGTAGGCGCCCGGCGACAGCGGGCCGGCGAACGCGAAGGGCTCGCCGGCTGCGAGCTTTTCCAAGCCCTTTTCGTGGCCCGTGAGCAGATCCTTCACGACCTTTTCGGCGTCCGCGTGGCTCTTGACGGGAAAGGCGATGTCCATGTGCACGAGGAAGCCTTCGTTTTCGAAGCGCACCAGCTCTCCGTCGTGGAGCACGCTCGGCCCACGGAAGCCGAAGTCGATCGAGCGCACCGTCGCCGCGGGCGCCGGCAGCATCACGGGCGACGCCGAGGCCGTTACCGTGAACGTCCCCTTCACCGACGGCTGCCCTTCGCCTTCGGCCTTCAACACCACGTACTGCGCGGCGCCCAGGGAGCTCTGCACTTCGCTCGTCTGGCCAGGCGTCACTTCCGCGTCGAACATGATCGAGCCATACGTGTCCGCGTAGTTCGGGTCCTTGGCGTGTTTGCTGGCGAGGTACGCTTCGACTTCCGCGGGGCTCACGCCGGGCTTCAACTGGAACAGGATCACGGACGCTTCCTTGGTGCCCGTCGCGGTCGAGACCACGTTGACCGCGCCCGACTGCGGCACCGCGCCGACCGTGACCGAGGACTTCGTGACCGTCAGCGAGAGGGTTGGCAGCGTCGCGGCTCGCGCGCTGCTCGCAGCCACCAGGCCGGCGACGAGCACGAGCGATGCGGCGAGCAGGGAAAGTGCGGCGAGATACGCGCTCCGGAGCGGCGCGTGTGAGCTCAGGCGATGCGGCATGCGGTGATCCTTTCGTGTGGCGCGGCGGCGCGAGCGTGACGCCCGCTCCCAAATAGACGTTTCTGTGGTGGTCGCAGGACCGGCGGGCACGTCAAGCGGCGCACCCACCCCACTATCCGGTTCCCGACCAGCGAAGAGCGGCCGCCCTTCGCGCACTGGAATATAGGACGTACGGTCTGTCTTTGTCCGTGGGGTCAAGAGCGCTCCACGGCGCGGGCCGCGGGCGGCGCGCAAGCGGGATACCGCGCCATCCGGACGCGGTATCCCGTTGTTGCCAGTAGCCCCTGCGGGAAACCGGGCCACCCAGGCCGGTTTCCCGTGTGCCGGGGCTAGCCGAGTTCTTTCAGGAACGGCACCATGTGCTTGAAGAATTCGTTGATTTCCGGCGTGGCCCCAGCGGGGTCGTTGTGGGCGTACGAGTTCTTCTCTTCGATCAGCGTGAGGCAGCCCGGCGTCACCTGCACGCCGCATTCTTCGGTCGAGATGCCGGACTGTTCGGCCAGCAGCTTCGCCTCGGTCAGCGTCGTCTGTTCGCCTCCGAACAGCTTGTCCAGTTCGGAGTCGATCGCCAGGATGTGCAGCGACTTGGGCAGGTCTTCGCCCATCGTCGAGTGCAGGTCGAGCACTTCCTGGGCCGGGTTGGCCAGGCCGTTGCCGACCGCGCCCGTGTCGAGCGTCAGACGCGCCGGGAAGTACCACTCGCTCCCGCTCGCGTTGGGCAGGCCCGCCCCCGCCAGCATTTCGGCATAGCGCGGGACGGGTGTCAGCGCTCCCGTGCCGTTCCAGCCGTGCAGACCATCGACTTCGGGGGTTTCTTCGATCCCCGCTCCGCCATGGATCTGAGCGGCGGCCAATGACTCGGGCGAGGTGCCGACGTTGATCGAGTAGCCGAATCCCGCTTCGTTGGTGGCCGGCGAGTCCTGCGGCGGCGCTTTCAATTCGGGCGGCAGGAATTTGAAGTGTTCAAGCAGAGAGGGCCCTTTCGGGTCCACCAGCGTGAGCGCCGAGCCCGTCGCCGAGAACAGGCCGAGATCGGGCGCCGAGATGCCCCCGAACGCCAGCCACGGAGTTTCTTTCGGTTCGTCGAGTTTGGTGAGCTCCGCTTCCGCTTCTTCCTTGGAGACCGCCAGCGGGCTGCTGCCGCCGTCGTCGAAGACCAGGCCGGCCAGTTCCTGGGCCCCGGGCTCGCCGCCGAAGTCCCACGTGGCATACGCGGTCACGACCGAGCCGCCGAGCGAGTGGCCGCCCAGGACGACCTTGCCGCCAAGCTTTTTGGCTTCTTCGATCACCACGTGAAGATCTTCCACGGCGACGTTCATGCCCCAGTTCTTGGCGAACTCGACGCTCGAGTTTTCCACCGATTCGTAGATCTTCTTCTGCGGGGGGCCGCCGAGGTGGCCGAGGTAGAAGTTGAAGAACTGTTCCGAGGGGGTTTCCATTTTTCCGGTGAGCGGATTTTCCTTTTCCACAAGCTTCCCCAGCTTGTACTTGTTGAGCATCTTCTGGTTCTCGAGGAAGTTCTCCCGGCGTTCCACGGCCCACACCTGCCAGCCTGGAACGGCTTCGATCAGGGACTTGGCGAACGGCACGAAGTACGCCGCCGCAGCCGAGGTCCCCGGCTCGAGCACGAGCACGTTGGGGGCTGCTTCGTGCTTTGGAGCGACCTTGATGATCCCCACCGTGTTCAGGTCGACCGCCTTGTTGATCCCAGGAACCGTGAACGTCGCCGGAGTCCCCGGCGCAGCGGGCGCCGGCTCGACTGTTCTCGTGACCTTGGGCTCGCGCACTTTCACCATGGCGCTCGCCGCTGGCGCCATCGCCACGGCAGCCAACAGCAACGCGATCGCGACCAGCGAAAGCCGGCCGAGCCGGCCGTCCGTCACATGCGTGTATCTCTCCTTGAGCATCCCTCTGTCTCCGTCCCCTCGAGTTTGTGCAGTCCGTTTACGCGGAAACATGCCGCGGATCTACTGCCATGCCACGTTACGCCGGCTGTGGCTCCCGCGCAATGACGTTCTGCCGAATTTGCCCCCGCGTGCTTGTGCAAATGCACAAACGCTAGCCCGCGGCGCCCGGTGGGTGCTGTTCACCGGCGAGCGCGATGTACACGCAAACCAGATCGCGCGGGCTGCCGAGGTCGATGCCCGCGATCTCCTCGATCCGCTTCAGCCTGTAGGCCAGCGTGTTGCGGTGGATGTGCAGCGCGGCGCTCGTGGCCGTGCGGTCGAGGCGACAGGCGATGAGCGCGCGCAACGTGCGGGTGAGCTCGGCGTGCTCCTCGCCGGCGAGCGGCGCCAGCACCCGTGCGCGCAGGCGCTCCGTCAGGCGGGCGGAGCGATCGAGCAGGATCTCGAGCAGGTGATCCTCTGTCTCGAGCCGACCCACCAGCCCCACGCGGCGCGCGTGCTCGGCGAGCACGATCACCTCCTCGCGCGCCGCGGTGAGCTCCCCCCGAGGCATCGGTGGCCCGACCGCCAGCACCACCCCTGGACCGTCGCCGAGATCGCTCAGCTCCAGCGGCTTCCAGGTGAGTCCGACGACGAAGTCGCCGTGGGTGACCGCGAGCCTGAAACCGGCGCGACGCATGCGCGCGGCGAGCGCCGCATGGCTGTGGGGCAGGCGCCCCGGCAGGGCCACCGCGAAGGCCGTGTAGGCCTCTTCCACGGGGATCCCCAGGCGGTCGGCCAGCTCGCTGTCGGGCGCGTCGAGCGGCGAGGGGACACACAGGCGCTCGAGCAGGCTGCGCGTGCGCCGCTCATCCTCGGAGACGAGCAGCTCGCGCTCGGCGAGATAGGTCTCCGTGACGACGGCCGAGACCCGATCGACGTACTGCGCGAGGGGCGCGGCGAGCTCGAGCAGCACATCGGACTCGTCAGCGCGAGCATGACGACGCAGCAGCTCCCAGCCGAGCTGGTGGGCGAGCCCGAACGAACGCAGCAGGTCCTCCAGGCGCGCCCCCTCCGCGGCGCGCGCGCGGGTCCACTCGCGCAGTGGATCGAAGTCGCCGTCCGGGGGCATCACGCCGCTCGACACGAACAGCGACCAGCGCCTGAGGGTGCGCTGCAGACCGCTGAGAACTTCCGCCCGCGAGTGCTCGGAGAGATGCTCGAAGGCCGTCGTCTGCTCGAACTGCGCCGCCATTTCCGCGGCGGCCTGGGCCTGTGGGATCCGCGCCAGGATCGCCGCTGGTCCCTGAGATCTCTCGCTCATACCGCCAGCGCCACCGCTACAGCGGGCTCAGCATCACTGACCCCTCGGTGCGGATGGTCGCCAGCTCCTCGGCTGCCATGCCACGTGAGAACTCGTCGAGCTTGCCCTTCGGGCCGGTGACCGTGAAGGCGAGCTGCGTGGTGAGCAGGTGCGGGTGCTCGATGATCGAGCACTCCAGGCCCAGCTTGTCGGCCCATTCGCGAATGCTCTGCTCGAATTCCGCCCGGATCTGCTTCCCCGAGCTCACCACCAGCGTGCGTGTGTCGATCGCCTCGGCGTCACGGTCGGCGGCCTCGTCGAGCTGGCGCTCCGCGGCGGTCAGGGGGGGATCGGTCTGGCGCCACTTCTCGCGCTCCTCGTCCCAGTGGCTGACCCGCACGCTGGCGCCGATGCCGTCCCGCGCGAGCACCTCCTCGATCGCACCGCGAGCCGCCGTCAGCGTCGTCTCGTCGGCGGCGTAGGCGAACAGCAGCCTGCCGTCGTGCGTGATCACGACGTCGTGCCCCACCGTCGCCTCGATCTCCTTCACCACATCCGAGTCCGAGCCCCGCAGGCGACCGACGAGCGCGTGCAGCGCGCCGTGGGTGTCGGCGACCTCCAGCTCGGCCTGCAGGCGCCAGTCTTGGGGGTCTTGCGCGTCGGACGGCATGGTCGGGACGATATACGGCCGGGCGCAGGCCGGTACCGCACCCCGCACCGCACCGCACCGAGCCGCTCGCGCGAGCCCGTGGAACGCCCGCGAACGGAATAGTCCAGAGAATGACTATCTGAATAGTCCAGGACATGAATATTCAATGCTCGCCTTATCGAACTCTTGGAAAATGGTCATGATCCGAGAGCGCGATGATCGTCAACGATGTGTCCAAGCAGCCGGCAGGATCGGACGCGCCGAGTGGGCGCCCGGCGGCCTCCGCCGTGCACGCAAACGGGGAGCTCGTCTGCCTGGAACTCACGGACGCCCAGGTGGAGGAGGTGATCCGCGCCACGGGCGAGGCTCGCGGTCCGAGCCTCAGCCTGCTGCTGTCGGGGCTGATCAACGAACAGGCCATCGCCGACGGCTCGCTCGAGGACCGCTACGGCGCCGAGCTGGAGAGCGGGCGCCTGTCGCACTCGCTGTTTCGCGGGCTGCTGATCCTCGCGCTGTTCATCTCCGGAGGCGACGGGCGTGGCGTCGTGGAGGTCGCCCGCGAGCTCGATCTGAGCCCGAGCACGACCCACCGCTACATGAGCACCCTGGTTGCGTTCGGCCTGCTCGCGCAGGATCCCGCGACCCGCAAGTATCGGCTGTCGCTGTGAGCGGATCCCCGCACTTCGGGCGCGCCCGCTGTGCACCGCAGCGTTGCCTGGCGGCCGTCAGCTGGTCCTTCGCCGCCAGCGCATCACGGCGAGGATGGGTGTCGTGGCCGGACCGAGGCGATCGAGCGTGCGCTCGGCGGCAGCACGAGCGATCTCACTGCGTGCCTCACGGGCTGAGAGGTAGAAGCTGGCGATGCCGTCGAGGATGATCGCGTGACGGGCGCGACCCCGCAGCCCGCTCGATAGCGCGCGCGCTTCCCCGGCGATCGCGGCGAAGCGCTGCGCGGTGGCGTCGGACGTGCGGTAGTGGCTGACGAAGCTGTGGTTGGTGCTCCCCACATCGTGGGGGCGGTCGATCAGGCTGTCCAGGAGCGCGCTGAGCGCGCACACGGAGGGGAAGTAGGCGGCGTCGACCCGCTCGGCATCCGCCGTCGTGGATGCACAGCCAGCAGCCGCGAACAGAGCGTGGAGCACCAGACACGAGATGCCGGCGGCGGCGAGCTCCCACCACAGGTAGCCATCTGGAGCCCCCAGCGATGCCGTCCAGCGGATGAGCTGCTCGTCGCCTTCGACGAGCACCGCGTGATTGCGGCTCTGCGCCTCTCCGCAGCGCTCGGCGGCGGTGACGAGCACCGGGCCGATCCCGGCAGCAGAGGGAAGCGCGCGCAACGCACGGCGGCAGACCGCCACGAGATCGGCCAGGTAGCCCCCGTCGTCGCGCTGCGGGTGATGCAGGTAGTAGTCGAGCCCGGACGGCTGTGCGCCCACGGCATCGCTCAGCGCCCGGTGCAACTGCAGGCCGTTGCGCAGGGATGCGGTCGAGGGTTGCTCGTTGATCGCATCGAGATAGTCGTAGGCGATCTGGAAGGCGACCATCAGCCTGACCAGCGCGCCCCGGCGGCGGCGCGGCGCCAGGACCGCGAAGAAAGCGGCGGCCTCTGGGTTCAGGCGCTCGCGGGTGAGCTTGTCCAGAGCGTGCGCGCGCAGGACGGGATCGGGGATCTCATGCGCCCGCAGCCGCCAGCGGCGTATCTCGCGCGCCGCCCGAGGGTAGATCGTCAGCCAGTAGCAGACGCCGGCCGCGAGCAGAGCGGCCACTTCTCGCGGGGCGGATACCCGTGCACTTCGCATATGACCATGCTGGTCTAAAATCGCGGCACTTTCCGGTAGACCAAATCAATGTTCTAGTCCTGGAGGGCCATCTGGGGCGGGACCTGAGAGGCCACATAGCCAGGAATCGCAAGCGCCACGAGCGCGCCGATGACGATCAGCAGGATCGTTTGCGCGGTGTGCGTTCCTTCGACGGCGAACGGCGCCGGGAACCCCGTCGTGAGCCTCAGGTACCGATCGCACAGGAGATGCCCATACATGCCGGCGGCCGCACCAACGAGCCCGCCGGTGCCGAGCACCAACACCGACTCGCTCGTCAGCACGCCGCGCAGCTGCCACGGGCTGAAGCTGTGTATGCGCAGCGAGGCCAGCGCCGCGCGTCGCTGCCAGATGCCCGCGCCGATGGCCGCTGCCATGGCGAGCGCCGCCGCGATCATCAGCAGCAACGTGATCTGGCTCATGCGGCTGAGGCCCTGGCGGGCGAGGGCGTCGGCCTGCCCGGCGCGTTCGGCACTGGTCTGGACGGTCAATGCCGTGCCGGGCCCGAGCGCGCGCCCCACGGCGCCCTTGACCGCGGCGAGCTCCGCGCCGGGCCGCGTGTCCACTTCCAGGGCGGTTGCATCCGTGGTCGCCCAGGCGCGGCGGTAGTCCGAGCCGTTGAGGATGATCGCGCCGGCGCTCCATCCGAGGTTGGTGGTGGTGGCGGCGATGCGATAGCTCACCGGGCCGCTCGGCGTGGGCAGCGTGAGGAGATCGCCCACCTTCGCGTGAAGGGCTTCGGCGATCTGCTGCGAGACGGTCAGCCAGCCGCCCTGGCGCAGGCGCGCCGAGGCGGTGGCGAGATCCCCTTCCTGGAGCTGGCTCGCGGGGATCGGTTCGGGCGTGCCGGCGGCGCGGGCGATGATCCACACCCGTCGCCCGTCGAAGTCCAGGAAGCCGCCCCGGTAGGTGCGTACGGCGCTCACTCCCGGCAGCGCAGCGATGCGCGCGGGTAGCGTGCCGGGCGAGAAGCTGGCTGTGGCCAGATCGTCGTCGTGGCTGACCACCCACAGGTCAGCGGTGCCGACGTATTGCGAGTAGTCGCGGTAGAGGCCGCGCAGCAGGTCGTTGTGCGAGTCTTCGGCGACCACGCAGCCGAACACGGCGACCGCGCCGGTGGCCGCGAGGGCGAGCGAGCGGACGGTCGTCGCCCTCAGCGCTCGCACGGCGACGGTCAGCATGTTCAGGCGCGCCGAGCATGAGGCCAGGCGCTCCGTCAGCCACACCACCCCCTGGAACGCCAGCGGAATCGCCAGCAGCGTCGCGATCGCGAGGCCGACCGTCGCGACGACGATGGCCGACGGCCACAGGATCAGCGGCCCGCTGGTCGCCGCTATCAACGCGGCGCCTCCCAGGAACAGCCACATCGGGGCGCGACCGTTGAGCGCCTGGCCGGGTTCGCCGTCCTCGAAGTACACGGCGTCGACCGCGCGGCTGTGGCGCAGATCCAGCAGCGGTGGGGCCGCCGCCAGGCACGTGGCGAGCACGCCCCCGAAGAAGGACAGCAGCAGCGGGCGCAGTTCGATGACGGTTTGGGTGCCCAGCGAGAAGGCGGTCGCCAGATAGCTCGGCGTGGTGTGGAAGATGGTGCGCGAGAGCACGTCGCCGATTGCCAGTCCCACGAGCGATGCGACGACGCCGAGGACAGCCGCCTGGAAGAGGAGCATCCCCGCGAGCTGCCACGGTCTGACTCCCTGCATGCGCAGGTCGGCGATCATCCGCCTGCGCTCGGGCACGGTCAGCAGCATCGCGTTGAACGCCAGCAGGAAGCCGACCACGGCGCTGACGAGGACGAAGAACCCGGTCGCCTTGGTGTTCGGACCCACCGCCTGCTTGAGCAGCGCGACGTCCTGGTCGGCGTCCGCCACCGTCAGGCGGCCGGCCGCGAGCGCCTGCAGCTCCCGCGCGACGGCCGCACGCTGCCCCGGTGCGGTGGTGACGAGGATGCGTGTGACCCGGCCGGACAGACCGGTGATCTGCTGCACGAACCGCAGCGGAGCGATCGCCGCCAAGGCGCCGGACAACGCGCCGATGGTTTCCGGACCGAGCACCGCGAGCACCGCGACCTGGCGGGCGTGCCCCCGCACTTCGAGCGAGACCCTCGGCCCACCGCTGCCGAGCGCTTGGGTGGGCGAGGACGGCAGCCCGAGCGCGTGCGCGGTGGCGCTCGGGATGATGATGCCCGGCGTCGGGAGGTCGTGCAGCGAGATGCCACGGGGGATGCTGCCATCGAGCGCCAGGATGCTCGGCGCGGAGCTCGCGAGATCGACCGGTACGCGACGGGCGCCGGGACCGACGAGCGACGCGTTCTGCTCGAGGACCGGCGCCGCCTGGGCAACGCCTGGCAGCGCTCGCACGCGTGCGAGCAGACGTTCATCGAAGCCGGCCGAGTCGCGTGCGCGCAACTGCAGGCTCGCGGTCCCGGCGATGCCGCGGGCGATCGCGGTGGATGCCTGCGTGATGCTGCTGTTGGCGACCTGCACGGCGAACACGAGCGCCACGCCGATCGCGATCCCGACGCCGGCGAGCAGCTCCTGGATGGGCCGCGTACGCAACCTGCGTGCGTAGAAGTAGAGCAGCCCGGAAAGCCGCATGCCGCACCCGCGCCCGCTAGCCCCGTGCCCGTCGCCGCAGCGGCGCCGCCGGGGCCAGCGCGGGCTCGTGGGCGATGAGCTTGCCATCACGCAATGTGCATGTGCGGTCGGCGACCGCCGCGGCCTGCGGATCGTGCGTGACCAGCAGGACCGCCGCCCGCTGCTGGCGGGCGATGCTCGACAGCAGCGCCAGGATCTCGCCACCCCGCTGGGTGTCGAGGCTGCCGGTCGGCTCGTCGGCGAGGATCACGCGCGGCTCGTTCACGAGCGCGCGGGCGATCGCCACGCGTTGGCGCTCGCCGCCCGAGAGCTGATCGGGCGTGTGGTTCAGCCGGCCGGCAAGCCCGACCCGCTCGAGCCACGGGATCGCCGCCCGCCGCGCCTGCTTGAGCGCAACCCGGTCGGCAAGCAGCTTGATGGCGGCGTTCTCGATGGCCGGCACCCCGGCCATGAGGTGAAAGGACTGGTACACGAAGCCGACCTCCCTACGTTGATAGTCGGCCGCCTCGCGGGCGGACAGCGAAGCGAGATCCCGACCTTCGAAACGAACAACTCCCGCGTCGGGAGTCATCAGCGCGGCGGCGAGCAACAGCAGCGTGCTCTTGCCCGAGCCGCTGGGGCCGTGCAGCGCGACGAGCTCGCCCGCGCCGATCGCCAGCGTGACACCGTCGACCGCGCGGATCACCTCCCCGCCGAACCCCTGATAGTGCTTGACGACGCCATCCAGCTCGAGGACGGCGCCGCCGGGATTCCTGCTCACCGTCGGCGCGCCCCGGACTCCGCCCGCCTCAGCGGCACCACGTGCGCCTCCGCCGGCCGCACTTCTCCGCGCAGCTCACCGCTGTCGATCGACAGCGCACGGTCGACCCCGGAAAGACCTTGAGCGTCGCCCGTGCTCATCAACACCGCCGTGCCCTCGTTGGCGATCGAGCGCAGGAGCGCGAGCAGCGGGTCGCGCTCGAGCAGGTCGACGCCACTGGTGGGCTCGTCGATCACCAGCAGCGCGGGCGCCGTGGCGAGCGCGCTGGCGATGGCCACGCGCACGATCTCCGCGCCGGCGAGCTCGTGGCATGCGAGCCGCGAGCACTGCTCGGCGCCGACGCGGAACAGCAGCTCCTGCCCCAGCCGTCGCGCCTGCCTGGGCAGGGCACGCTGAGCGAGCAGCCCAGCGGCGACGTGCTCGATGACGAGACCGTGCTGCGCCGCCGAGCAACCCGTCTGGCAGTAGCCGATGCTCCTGCCGAGCACGCGGTTGCGCCACCGCGCAAGGTCGCGTCCTTCGAAGCTCACGCGTCCCTGTTCGGGGGACTCGATCCCGGCAGCCAGCCGCAGCAGCGTGCTGCGCCCAGAGAAGCGAGCGCCCCAGATCGCGACCAGCTCGCCTCGTTCGACCTCGAGCGAGACGTCTCTAATTGCCACACGCTCGAGCCTGCCGCGCCGGTAGCGCTTGGTCACGTGCTCGATCGCAAGCAGGCTCATCGCAGCGTGTCCGCGCCCACACCGCGAGGGTGCACCGCGCGCAGCTCGGCGCGAGCGTAGGTGATCCAGGCGAGCTGGGCGTCGATCATCCGCCTGCGCTCCTCGACGAGCAGCCGCTCGAGCACCGCCGACAGGCCGTCCTCGCCGGACGCCACGCCCGCATCGGGTCGCGCGAGCTCCTGCGCCTCGCGTACGCATTCCTGCTCGTAGCGGGCGATGAAGTCCATGGCCGCCGCGACGCTGTGCACGCACGCCAGGGCCATGCGCCCGAGCATGGCGACCCGCTGGGGGTCGTTCCGAACGCGATCGGCCAGCCACCCGCGGTACGCGCGCGCCCCCTGCGCGGTGGCCCGGTAGGAGGCCCCGGCCTTCGCCCCACGCGGGACTCCCGTGTTCGAGCGGGGAGACAGCTTTTCGACGAGTTCCGCATCCATCAGGCTGCCCAGCGCCGCGTAGATGGAGGATCTGCCCACGCTCAGGAACTCGCCGAAGCGCCGCTCGAAGCGCTGCCCGATCTCATAGCCGTGACTCGGCTTCTCGATCACCAGGCCCAGTACCGCACAGACGACCTGTGAGCGCAGCACGGCGCTGGTCGCGGGGTCCTCTTGGGAGTCGCCACCCCGCTCGTGCAAGACGTGATCACCCGATACCGCCACGTTTCTCCTCACGACAACCGCTGTTCGACCTGTCTGCAATCGTATCGTTCATTCCAAACGTTGCAGTTAACCAGCTAGATAGAAACATGCAGTGTCGCTGATGTCTGAAGATGCCCTCTCGGCCCCGCGCGACCGTGGCCCCACGCGCGAGGACCGGGATTCGTTCGTCGCTAGGCTTCGGGTGTGGTCAGCCAAGGCGACGTCGCCCCCGACTTCGAGCTGCCCGACCAGGACGGCAGGGCCGTCAAGCTCTCGGACTTCCGCGGCCAGCCGCTCGTGGTCTACTTCTACCCGAAGGCCGCCACTCCCGGCTGTACCACCCAGGCGTGCGGCGTTCGCGATCATCAGGCCGACTACGGGCAGGCAAAAGCGGTCGTGTTGGGGATCTCTCCCGATCCCGTCGCCAGGATCAAGAAGTTCCACGACGAGCAGGGGCTGAACTTCGCCCTGCTCGCCGATCAGGATCACGCCGTCGCCGAGACCTACGGGGTGTGGGTCACGAAGAGCATGTACGGACGCACGTATCTCGGCAACGAGCGCACGACGTTCATCATCGACGCCGGGGGGAAGATCGCCCAGGTGCTGCGCAAGGTCAAGCCGTCCGAGCACGACGAGCTCGTGCTCGAGGCGCTCGATGCAGCTGCTCCCCCCGCTGGCTTAGCTCGCAACTGAGGCGCCGCCCGCGGGGCCAGCGTCGGCTACGCTGGCAGGACGACCTGCGGCCACCGTTGTCCACAAGCGACTCTGGGAGAGGGTGTTCTTGCGACTCAACCGCACTGTGTACACGAGCGTACGCACGCTCCTGACCCGAGCCTTCGCCCGCTTCATGTCCGACACGAGCGCCACGCGGCGCCGGCGCCTGCTATCGCTGTCCGTCGCCTGCCTCCCGCTCCTGAGCGGCGCCGTACTGGCGTGCCCGAGCGGGGCGAGCGCCGCGACCCCCACCGGCGCGCAAGCGCTCACCGGCAAGCTCCACCTGCGCAGGCGCGCGCTCGAGAACGGCCGATCCACCGTGCGTCCACGCTGGGCCTGCCCGGAAGGAGCTTGCGATGCGATCGTCGTGCCACGCCCCCTGAGGAAGGCCGATCGCTTCGTGCTGCCGCAGAGCAGCCGACTACTGGAAGGCGGCGGCGAACTGGGTGGATTCGATCCGACGGATCTGCGCTCGGCTTACGACATCCCCACGTCGGGCGGAGCCTCGCAGACGATCGCGCTGATCGATGCGTTCGGCTACCCGGCGGCGGAATCCGACCTCGCCACATATCGCGAAACCTACGGCCTCCCGGCCTGCACCAAGAAGAACGGGTGCTTTGAGAAGGTCAACGAGAAGGGCGAAGCGGGCAACTACCCGGCGACAGAACCGGGCTGGGACGGCGAGGCCGCCTTGGACGAGGACATGGCCTCGGCCGCATGCCCGGAATGCCACATCCTGCTCGTCGAGGGGAGCACCGAATTTCCCGAAGACCTGGGGGAAGCCGTCAACACGGCCACCCGGCTGGGCGCAACGGAGATAAGCAACAGCTACGCCTACCCCGAAAAGCTCAAGGAGTTCTGCGGGACCAATGGCTGCGCGAAGTTCGAGAAGGACTACAGCCACACCGGCGTGCTGATACTCGCCGCGTCGGGCGACTCCGGCTTCGAGGACACGTACTCCGAAGAAGGCCTGCAGACCAACTTCCCCGCGTCATCGCCCGGCGTGGTGGCGGTGGGCGGCACGGCCCTCTACAGGGACGCGGACACCGCGCGTGGCTGGCGCGAGGAAGTGTGGAACGAACCGGAACTGCCCGCGGGCACCGGCGGCGGCTGCACCAAATTCGACGCCAAGCCGTCCTGGCAGAAGGACACGGGCTGCGAAGACCGGACGGACAACGACATCGCGGCCGTCGCGGCCGTCGAAACCGGCGTTTCGGTCCGCATCGACCACCACTGGGAAGTCTACGGGGGCACGAGCGTGGCCTCACCGCTCGTCGCCGGGATCGAGGCGCACGCGAGTTCGGCCATACGCACGCTCGGCCCCGCGGCCTTCTACGAGAATCCGAGCTCGCTGTTCGACGTCACCGAAGGCTTCAACTGGGATCCCCTCAACAAACACAGCGAATGTGCTCCACATGAATACCTGTGCAACGGGGAGGTCGGCTACGACGGACCGACCGGGCTCGGCACGCCGGATGGCGTCATCGCGCTGAACGAAGAAGTGCCGGCCCCGACCGTCACCAAGATCAAGCCGAAGAGCGGAACCGCAGCCGGAGGCACCACGGTCACGATCACGGGCACAGGCTTCACCGGTGCCACGAAGGTCGCGTTCGGCGCGAACGAGGCAGAATTCAAGGTCGAATCGGCAACCTCGATCACCGCGGAATCCCCGACGGGCACGGCCGGCAGCACGGTGGACGTGACCGTGACGACACCCGGCGGCACGAGCCCCACGAGCTCGACCGACCACTTCAAGTACAAGAAAGCAAGGAAATAGGCGCCCGCAGCAGGCGGCTGTGCGACGCTTCCCCATGCCGTGAGCGCCGAGCAACCTCCCTCGAGGCCGCCGGATGAGGATGGGCTGCGCGCCCGACTGCGCTCGTTGCGCGTGTTCGATGGCCAGCTGCCCCCCTTCGACACCGACAGCGCCCCCGAGCAACCCGCCGAGCTGTTCCTGCGCTGGCTGCTCGAGGCGGTCGACGCGGACGTGCGCGACCCGCACGCGATGACGCTCTCGACCGTGGACCGCGACGGACGTCCCAGCTCGCGGGTGCTCATCTTGAAGGGCCTCGCCGACGGGCAGTGGCAGTTCGCGACGAGCCGCACGAGCCGCAAGGGACACGAGCTCGGGCACACGCCGTGGGCGGCCGCGAACTTCTACTGGCCGCAGCTCGGGCGACAGGTGCGCCTGCGCGGCCGCGTGCTCGACGCCGGCCCCGAGGAGGCCGCCCGCGACTTCCTCGCACGGCCGCAGGACTCGCGTGCCGAGTCGCTCGTGGGCCACCAGAGCCAGGTGCTGGACGATCCCGCGGACCTCGACGCCGCGATCACGCGGGCACGCTCGCTCCTGATCGCCGACCCCGACCATGTTCCGGAGCACTGGGCGCTGTACAGGCTCGCCCCGGACGAGGTCGAGTTCTGGCAGGCGGACGCCTCGCGCCGCCACGTTCGACTTCGCTACGAGCTCGCCAACGCGCGCTGGCGACGTCAGCTCCTGTGGCCGTAGCCGCCGCGCCCCGCGGGCGCCCCCCGAGCCCCGCTGGCGCCCGCCGCGCCCCTCAGCGCAGCAGCCGCGAGAGCCGCCGGTCCTTGAGCAGGCGTCCTTCGGTCTGACAGGCGGGACAGTAGGCGATCACGTAGTCCTCGAAATGGACCGCCTGCAGCGTCCGACGGGACGGGCCGGAACCCGTCCCGTCCCCCTGGGTGGCGCAGCGCGGACAGGGCTCGCCCTGACGGCGGTGCACGCGCAGCGGCATCGGCAGCTTGTCGGGGATCGGGAGACCGATCGCCTGCTCGTAGTGGGCGAGCGCCCCGCCGAGGACCTCGACGATCGCCCCACGCAGCCGCTCGGCCTCGGCCGCGTCCAGGTCGCCGCCGCGCTTGTACGGAGAGAGCCGGGCCTGCCACAGGATCTCATCGACCCACGAGCGCCCGATGCCGGCGATCACGTGCTGATCGCGCAGCAGCGTGTGCAGCGGCCGCGGCGCGTCCAGCAGCTCCCTCAGCCGGGCAGGAGTGCCCGGGTCCGGCCACGCCTCCGGCCCGAGCGTGGCCAGCGCGTGGTCGCCTTCGAGCTCACCCGCCCGCAGGAGCTTGACCCAGGCTGCCTGCTTGGAGCCGAACTCCCGCAGGCGCAGCTCGCGACCGTCGTCCAACCCCACGAGCAGCCGCGAGGTGCGGTCACGCGGGCCGGCGGGCTTGTCGAAGAGCTGCAGGCGCCCGGCTGACATCAGGTGGATCAGCAGCGCCAGCTCCGCGCCGGCGTGGACGATCAGATGCTTCCCGCGCCTGGTCACCGCCACGATACGCTCGCCCTCGATCGCCGACAGCGGCGGATCGAAGGTCTTCAGCGCGTTGATCCCCGGCGCCCTCGCGTAGGACACCGTCGCGTCCTTCGCCGCCGCGTCCAGCAGCCGTGCGGTGATCTCGACCTCGGGAAGCTCTGGCATCGCCCTTCATCGTAGGGCGATCAGTAGGCGCGGATTGGCGGCCCTTCGTAGGTGACGTGTTCGGGACTCATCCAGCGCACGCGCCAGAGTTCACCCGGTGTGGATGAGCGCAGCGTCCAGTAGCCAAGGCCGTTGGTCTTCACGGTGGTGAGCGTGCGGAAGCGCTTGGCGCGGCGGGGTTTCACGAGCACGGTCACGGTGGTGGCACCGGTGGTCGGGCGCACGAGCCCCCACAGCGCGACGCCGTGGCCGGTCTTGGTGACGGTGAGCGGGATCGGCCAGCCGAAGTACAGCGGCTTGGCGGCTCCGCTCACGTACTCGAGGCCCGTCTGGAAGCCGACGGTGCCGCCGTGGACGCTCGAGCCGGGCGCTCCACCCACCGGGTCGTCTTTGAGCAGGTATTGCGAGAAGGCCGCCACGCGCGGGTTTTCATAGGCGATGCGTTCGCAGATGGCGTCGTATTCCGCCTGCTTGGCGACCGGCACCCCGAGCTGCTTGTTCGGGTAGCTCTGCACCCCGAACTCCGTCAGGTAGATCGGCACGCTCGCGGGAATCGCGTGCGCCCGGGCGGCCAGGTTCAGGGCGTTCGAGAGGCGCGAGAGCGAGCCGATCATCACGTCGTCGCGGTCGGGCGTGACGAAGAACGGCCCGGCCGGTTCCGTGTACGCGTGGTGGGAGTAGCCGGTCATCTGCAGCTCGCTGCAGGAGCCCGCTTTCTTGTAGGAGGCGTTCAGGCACAGCGCTTCGCGCATGAACGCCAGCGGCGCCACGTCATGCAGCAGCGCGTTCGCCCGTTCGCTGCGGATCTTGCTGTGCAACATGCTCTTGACCGAGTCGTAGCCGGTCGGCGCCGTTTCGCCGAACAGCACCCGCGGGTGAGCGATGCCCGCCGCCTGCAGGCCTTCGTATCCGGCCTCGTACAGACCACGGTAGATGCGCCCGGACGCCGGCGTGCCGTTCGAGTTCCACTGAGGCAGCAGGAAGGCCGGGTGATTGGGCTCGTTCCAGATCGAGTAGACGGAGACCTCCGAGCCGAACTCGCGGGCCACGGCGGTCATGAATTCTTTGAAGTCGCCGTCGTCGGGCCGGGTGATGTAAGGGGCGGAGCCGTTGGAGGTCGCCCAGCGCGGCACCGGCGAGGTCACCGTCAAGAGCACCGGCCATCCCAGCCGCTTGGCTTCGGCGAGCACTTCGGCGTAGCCCCCCCAGTTGTAGGCCGCGGGGTTGGTCGCTTCGAAGTTCGGCTTCGTCGCGCTGTTGGCGCCCGGCGCGACTTCGTCCCAGTAGAGCTCCACGCGCAGCGCCCGCACCCCGAGATGCTCCAGCTGCGCGATCACGTGCGGACGGGTCTTCGCTTCGAGCAGGTCGTTGGAGGCCTCGAAGTACGTGATCTGGGTGTGCGAGGCAAGCGCCTGCGCAGTCCCGAAAGAGCCCGCCAACAGGGCGCCGGTGAGCAGGGAGAGGAGGATCTTGCGGATTCTTGGCATGGTCGCTAGAGACACCTCGGCGCAGAGAAGGTTGCGGTCTTTGTAGCGTTCGGGCTCATGAGCATCCCGATCGCACCAGACGACATCGTCAAGACCGCCGCAGACGCGCAGGCTAACAGCCGCCCACCGCTGCTCGTGCTGGAGCCGCTGCGCGCCTTCCTCGACGAGCACGGGCTCGGCGCGGGAGAGCCCGTGGCGACCCCCATCGGTGACGGGCACTCGAACGTCACCTACCTGATCGAGCGCGACGGCAGCGCGATGGTGCTGCGCCGCCCGCCCCGCCCGCCGCTGCCGCCGAGCGCCCACGACGTGCTGCGCGAGGCGCGCCTGCTACGCGCGCTGCGGGGAACGCCCGCACGGGTGCCGGAGGTGCTCGCGGTGTGCGAGGACCCCGAGACGATCGGCGCGCCGTTCTACGTGATGGAGCGAATCGACGGCGAGGTGATCGTCTCGAGCATCCCCGCGGCGCTCGACACCCCCGCCGAGCGCCGCCACATAGGCGAGCAGCTGATCGACGCGCTCGTGGAGATCCACGCGGTCGACTGGCGCGCGGTGGGACTCGAGGGCTTCGGCAAGCCGACCGGCTACCTGGAGCGCCAGCTGCGGCGCTTCGGCGGGCTGTGGGAGCTCAACAAGACCCGCGAGATCCCGGCCGTGGAGAGCGTCGGGGAGTGGCTGGCGGCGCACATGCCGAATCCGAATCCACCCACCCCGGCGACGATCGTCCATGGCGACTACCGCCTCGGCAACACCATGTTCGCGGCGGAGGCGCCCGCGTGCCTGACGGCGGTGCTCGACTGGGAGATGGCCACCATCGGCGACCCGCTCGCGGACATCGGCTACCTGTGCATGATGTGGTCGCAGCAGGGCGACCCGGACGAGGGCCTGCGTGCGGCCGTGGGCAGCGTCACGCGCGCCGAGGGCTTCCAGACCAGGGAGGAGCTGATCGCGCGCTACCAGGAGCGCTCGGGGCGCTCGGTCGGCGACGTCAGCTGGTACGTCGCGCTCGCGCTGTGGAAGAGCGTGGTGTTCATGGAGGGCAACTACAAGCGTGCGATCGCGGGCAGCACCGACGACCCCTACCTGCATCAGTTCGGCGACGGTGTCGTGGAGCTCGCCGCCCGCGCCGAGGAGGTGGCCTTCGGTGCCTGAGGCGCGAACCGCGGCAGACGGGGATGGCGCCGAGGCGGTGGGCCGTTCGGCCCTGCTGATCGACTGGGGCGGGGTGCTCACGAGCAACCTGTTCGCCTCCTTCCACGCCTACTGCGTGGCGGCCGAGATCGAGCCGGACAGGCTGATGGGACGCTTCAGGCGAGACCCCGAGGCGCGCGAGCTGCTGGTCGCCCTGGAGAAGGGCGAGCTCGACGAGCACGACTTCGAGATCAAGTTCGCCAGGCTGCTCGAGGTCGAGCCCGATGGGCTGATCGATGGCCTGTTCGCCGGCGTGCAGCCGGACGAGGCGATGTTGCAGGCCGTGCGCATGGCGCACGCCGCCGGGGTGCGCACGGCGCTGGTGTCCAACTCGTGGGGCGTGCACCGCTATCCGCACGACCTCTTCGACGAGCTCTTCACCGGCGTGGTGATCTCGGCCCAGGAGGGCATCCGCAAGCCCTCGCGGCGGATGTACGAGCTGGGCGCCGAGCGCGCGGGCGTGAGCGCCCAGGAGTGCGTGTACGTGGACGACCTCGACTTCAACCTCACGCCCGCGCGCGAACTGGGAATGGCGACGGTTCACCACACGAGCGCCGAGACCACCATCCCCGAGCTCGAGCGGCTGCTGGGGCTGGCGCTCGCGGCGTAGCCCCCCAGCCGAACGCCGTATGACCTTCGCTATACAGACTTTTATGGGGAGCTACGCTGGCGACCCCCTGCGAAGCGCTCGCCCGAGCGGCTAGTCCCGCTTGCCGCGGCCGTACATGAACTTGAAGAAGCGGGCGAGCAGCTTCGAGGTACGAGGCTTGTACGGGTACATGAAGACTTCCTTCTTCATCGCCAGCCTCGCCGTGACCACGATCGCCTGCTGCGAGCAGTACTTGCGGATGCCGCCCGCACCGTGGCGCGAGCCGAGCCCAGAGGCCTTGGCACCGCCCATCGGCAGCTCCAGCACGGTGTAGTTGATCATCGCGTCGTTCACGTTGGCCGCGCCCGCTTCGATCCGGCGCGCGATCGCCTCGCCGCGCTGGGCGTCGCGCGAGAAGACGGACGCGCCGAGGCCGTAGGGCGAGTCGTTGGCGAGCCGCACGGCCTCCTCGGCGTCTGCCACCTTCATGATCGGCAGCGTCGGCCCGAAGGTCTCCTCGGTCATGCACTTCATCGTGTGGTCGACGTCCACCAGCACCGTCGGTTCGAAGAAGCGCCCCGCGCCCGGCGCCTCGTTGCCACCGGTGAGCACGCGGGCGCCGCGCTGCACGGCGTCGGCCACGTGATCCTTGATGATCTCGAGCTGCGGCGGGAACGTGATCGCGCCCACCTCCACCGAACCGGGCCCCTGCGGCTTGCCCACGCGCAGCGCGCGCACTTTCTCTGACACTTTCGCCACGAACTCGTCATACACGGGCTCCTCCACGTACGCGCGCTCGATCGAGATGCACGTCTGGCCCGCGTTCTGCATGGAGTAGTAGGTCGCGAAGTTGGCCGCCCGCTCGAGGTCGGCGTCGGCGAGCACCAGCATCGGGTCCTTGCCGCCGAGCTCGAGCGATGCCGGGATCAGGCGGCGCGCCGCCGCTTCGGCGACCTTCCTGCCGGTCTTGGTGGAGCCGGTGAACATGATCATGTCCACGTGCTCGAGCAAGGCCGCGCCCGTCTCCCCGCGCCCGGTGGCGATCTGCAGGACATCCTCGGGCAGCCCGCACTCGCGCAGTCCCTCCGCCATCAGCAGCGAGGTCAGCGGCGTGATCTCAGAGGGCTTGAGGATCACGCTGTTGCCAGCCATCAGCGCGGGGATGCAATCGCCGAAGGAGTTGGTCAGCGGGTAGTTCCACGGCCCGATCACGCCGATCAGCCCGAGCGGGCGGTAGCGCAGGATGATCTTCTTGCCCTTGACCAGCATCTGGCTCGTCTTCGGGTGCTCGTCGGCCAGGTAGTTGGGGGCCTGCTTGGCCCAGAACCCGAACGCGTTGCCCGCGTAGCCGATCTCCGCGAGCTCGGCATCCTCGAAGGTCTTGCCCGTCTCCGCGCAGATCGTCTCGACGATCCGCGCGGCGTTGTCCATCACCCACTTCTGCGCCCGCAGCATCACACGCGCGCGCCCGTCGAAGCCGTAGGCCTCCCACTCGGGCTGCGCGCTGCGTCCGCGGGTGGCCATCTCCGCGACGGCGGCCGCATCGAGGTCCGGGACGCTGCGAATGATCTCGCCCGTGGCCGGGTTCTCGACTGGGATACCCGCCCCACCGGCGGCATCGCTCGACGCGCCGACGTCGCCCTCCTGCGCGATCGCCTCGTCGGTCTCAGGTGGGTGCTGCTCGACAGTCGCCATGTTGATCTCCCTGCTCTCCTGCCTGTCCCCCGCGTTTCGCGGGGTGCCCCGGATGGGGTGTGGCCTTTGTGAGAAGACTACTCCGCCGGCGCGCGGGTCGAGGGCTACTCGGAGAGCTCGATCGAGGCGATGCCAACCGGCTCGCTCGGGCGGTCGCCGCCGTCGGTGGAGACGGCCTCGAGCTTGTCGACCACGTCCATGCCCTCGCTGACCTGGCCGAACACCGTGTGCTTGCCGTCGAGCCAGGAGCAGGCGTCGGCGGTGACGATGAAAAACTGCGAGCCGTTGGTGTCCGGCCCGGCGTTGGCCATGGCGAGCGCGCCCCGCACGATCTTGTGATCGTTGATCTCGTCCTCGAAGGTGTAGCCGGGCCCGCCCGTGCCGGTGCCCTGCGGGCAGCCGCCCTGGATCATGAAGTCCTTGATGATGCGGTGGAAGGTCAAGCCGTCGTAGAAGCCTTCGCCCGCCAGCTTGCGGAAGTTCTCGACGGTCTTGGGCGCGTCCTCGTCGAAGAGCTCGAACACGATCGGTCCTTCTGTGGTCTGCATGGTGGCGTTTGACATGCGCCTACCTTACCGGCGCGCGCTCGAGGCTCACGGCCTCGGGCCCGGCGGCTCCGATCGCGCGCCCGTCGAGCGCCTCGATCACGCGCTCGGCCTCGGCCTCGGGCACCGACAGGAACGAGAAGCGCTCCAGCACGAGCACGTCGCGCACGGCCTCGCCGTCGAGGCCGGCCGAGGAGGTCACCGACGCGACGATGTCAGCCACCGAGAGGCCCGCGGCGCGCCCGCCGCCGAGCACCAGCTTGACGTAGGGCTCGTGATCGTCGCGTCGTGAGATGCGCGGCTTGGAGTGCCTGCGCGGACGCTCGCGCACGGGCGTGGGGGCGGCCACCGCGCCGCGCTCCCACTGCGCGATGTCCGTGCCGATGTGGCGTTCGATGGCCTCCAGCTCGTGCTTCTGGCGGCGCTCCACGAACGTGATCGCGCGACCCGAGCGCCCCACCCGCCCGGTGCGTCCGATGCGGTGGACGTAGGTGTCGGGGCTGGTCGGCACGTCGTAGTTGATCACGTGGGTGACGGTCGAGATGTCCAGGCCCCGAGCGGCCACGTCGGTGGCCACGAGGATCGGCACGCGCCCGCCCTTGAAGGCGAGCATCACGCCGTCGCGCGAGCCCTGGGACATGTCGCCGTGGAGCGCCCGCACGTTCATGCCGCGGTCCCGCAGGATGCGAAACAGCTGATCGCAGCGGATCTTCGTGCGCACGAACACGATCGCTTGGTCGGGCTCCTCGGCCTTCAGCACCTCGACGAGCTTGTCGGGCTTGTCCTTCGTCTCCACCGGCAGCTGGAACTGCGCGACGGTGTCGATCGTGAGCGTGTCCGCCTCCACCTGGATGATCGTCGGGTCGTACATGTAGCGGTCGGCGAGCTTGCGGATGGGCGGCGGCATGGTCGCCGAGAACAGGGCCGTCTGGCGGCTGGAGGGCGTCAACGAGAGGATTTTCTCGACGTCCTCCAGGAACCCCAGGTCGAGCATCTCGTCGGCCTCGTCGAGCACCAGGAAACGGCAGTCGTGCAGGACCAGCGAGTGGCGCGAGATCAGATCGAGCACGCGCCCGACGGTCCCCACGACCACGTGGCCGCCGGCGCGAAGCTGCGCCTGCTGGGTGCGGATGGGGGCGCCGCCGAACACCGCCACGACGTCGATGCCGCTGTGCGAGCCGTACGTGCGCAGCGCCTGGGTGACCTGGATGCACAGCTCGCGGGTGGGCGTCAGCACGAGCGCCTGCACGACCTGCTCGCTCGGGTCGAGGTACTCCATGATCGGCAGACCGAAGGCGGCCGTCTTGCCGGTTCCCGTCTGCGCCTGGCCGATCACGTCGCGGCCCGCGAGCAGCTCCGGGATCGCCTGTTCCTGGATCGGGCTGGGCGACTCGTAGCCGACGTCGCGCAGCGCGCTGAGGGTGGACTCGGAGAGCCCGAGCTCGGCGAATGACTTTGGCATGGAAGGCAGCTTAGGCGGACGGGTCGAGTAGGAGCTTGCCGGTGGTGCGCCGCGCGCGCAGGTCGATCTGCGCTTGGGCGGCCTGCTCGAGGGGGTAGGTATGCCCGACGATCGCCCTCAGCTCGCCGCTTCCACGAGGTGGCGCGGCGGCCCGTGCGAACAGGTCGGCGAGCGCCCGGGCGAACATGCCGGGGCGGGTGAGACAGTGAAAGAGGTAGAAGCCGACGACGGCGCGCGAGTGGCGCAGCAGCGATCCCGTGCGCACCTCGTTGGCTTCGCCGGTGGCGATGCCGCACACGACGATGCGCCCGAACGGCGCGAGCGCCTTGTAGGAGGCGTCGAACACGGCGCCCCCCGACATGTCGAAGACGACGTCCACCTCCTTCCCGCCGTTGGCCTCGATCAGGCGCTCGGTCAGGCCCTCGGCGGCGCCGTCCGTCGCCACGTCCGCCCCCAGCTCCAGCGCCAGCGCGCGCTTCTCCTCGCTGGAGGCGGTGGCGATCACGCGCCCGGCGCCGAGCGGACGGCCGAGCTGCACCGCCAGCGAGCCCACGCCGCCGGCGGCCGCGTGGACGACCACGCTGTCCTCCCCGGCCACTCGTCCGGCCGTCCGGTACAGGTGCCACGCGGTCGTTCCCTGGATGACCAGCGCGAGCGCCGTGCCGTCGTCGATGCCGTCGGGGATCGGGAACACGCGATCGGTGGGCGCGGTGGCGTACTCGGCGTAGCCGCCGTCGCCCACCAGCGCGACCACCCGCTCGCCCGTGTCCTCGCGCATGCCCGCCACCTCCCCGCCCGGCACCAGCGGGAGCGTCGCCTTCTGCACGTAGGAGTTGGTGCGCGTGTGCGTGTCCGCGAAGTTCACGCCGGCGCGCGTGACCTTGATGAGCGTTTCCTCAGGCCCCGGCCGGGGCGCGGGCAACTCGACCAGCTCCAGCACCTCGGGGCCGCCGAACTCGGTCATCTGGATCGCGCGCATGCGGCCCCAGGCTAGCGGCGTGCTCTAAGGTGCGCGCCCATGCCCATCACCGTGGTCGGATCGATCGCCTACGACACCGTCAGGACTCCCTTCGGCGAGCGCCAGCGGATGCTCGGCGGCGCGGCGGTGCACTTCGCCCTGGCCGCGTCGTTCTTCGACGACGTGCGCGTGGTGGGACCGGTGGGCGAGGACTTCGGCGAGGAGCAGCTCGAGGTGATGCGCGCTCGCCACGTCGACGTGTCCGACGTGGAGCGGGTCGCTGGCGGCAAGACCTTCTTCTGGCAGGGCGAGTACGGCTGGGATCTGAACTCGCGCGAGACGCTCGACACGCAGCTCGGGGTGTTCGAGGGCTTCTCGCCGAAGCTGTCCGAGCGCTCGCGCTCGAGCGATGTCCTGTTTCTCGCCAACATCCAGCCCGATCTGCAGTGCGAGGTTCGCCGCCAGCTCCCCCACGCGCGCTTCGTGGCGCTCGACTCGATGAACCTGTGGATCGACATCGCGCGGGACGCGCTCGTGCGCGCGATCGAGCAATGCGACTGCGTGATCCTCAACGACGCCGAGCTGCGCCAGTTGACGGGCAAGCCCAACCTGGTGTCGGCCGCGCGGGAGATCCTCGCCTGGTCCCCCCCGCCCGCCGACGGTGACCACGCCGCTGACACGCCGCGCGGACCGAGCGTGATCGTGGCCAAGCAGGGCGAGTACGGGGCCGCGCTCGTCACCCGCGAGGGCTTCTTCGCGCTACCCGCCTATCCGCTGGAGACGGTGATCGACCCGACCGGCGCGGGGGACACGTTCGCGGGCGGCCTGATCGGCTACATCGCCGCCCACCCGCACGAGGAGCTCTCGGACGGGCTGCTGCGGCGTGCCATGGCGCACGCCACCGTGCTCGCCTCCTTCAACGTCGAGGAGTTCGGCACCGAGCGCATGCAGCGCCTCACCGGCCGGGAGATCGTCGCGCGCATCCAGGAACTGCACGCGATGACCCAGTTCAGCGGCGCACCCCTGCAGCTGCGGGGCTGAGCACGCGGGCGAGCGCCGTGTGCGCGCCGCTGCCGGTGGGATCGCGCCCGCCCGGTGGATCGCCGCTTTCGCGGATGGCGCCCTGCGGGCTTGTACGGATCTGCCGGCGGGTATACGATCGGACGGGCCATGACGACCTGGACGTTCATCTGGCTGATGGTCATCCTCAAGATCCCGATCTGGGCGCTGTACCTGATCATCCGATGGGCCGTTCGCCAGACTCCCGAGACCGAGCCCGGGCAGGACGGCGGCATCGGACCGCGTCCGCTGCCGTACCATCCCCACCATCCCCGCTCGAGATCGCCCCGGGCGCCGCGACGGGGCCCGCACGGCGATCCCGTACTGGCGTCTCCCAGGCGCGTTCGCGTGATGAGTGCGCGCGGACGGGTGTTGACCGCCCGCGGACGCCTGCCGCACCGCTGAGCGCCGATCCGCAGGCGGCGGCCGGTGCCGGCGCCCGGTCGCTCATAATCGGAGCAGAGCATTCGCCACCCGCTGACAGGAGACACACATGAGCACCGAGCGTTCGACGATCGACACCGCAGCGTCCGGCGGCGGCGCGGACGGGGCCGGCAACGGCGCCACCCCGGACCAGGGAACCCTCACGGTGACCGACAGCCGCACGGGCGCCACCTACGAGCTGCCGATCACGGACGGCACGATCCGGGCGATGGACCTGAGACAGATCAAGACCGACGAGCAGGACTTCGGCCTGATGGCCTACGACCCCGCATACACGAACACCGCCTCCTGTCGCAGCTCGATCACCTACATCGACGGCGACGCCGGCATCCTCCAGCACCGCGGCTACCCGATCGAGCAGCTGTGCGAGCACTCGACGTATCTCGAGGTCGCCTACCTGCTGATCAACGGCAGACTGCCGAACGAGGCCGAGCTGAGGGGATGGGTGGACGAGATCACGATCCACACGTTCGTGCACGAGAACGTCAAGGACTTCATGCAGGGGTTCCGCTATGACGCCAACCCCATGGGCATGCTCGTGGCCTCGGTCGGCGCGCTCTCGACGTTCTACCCGGACGCCAACCAGATCCGTGAGGAGCGCGTCCGCGCCATGCAGATCATCCGCCTGCTGGCGAAGATGCCCACGCTGGCGGCCTTCGCGTTCCGGCACAACATGGGCCAGCCCTACGTGTACCCCGACAACGACCTCGAATACGCCGGCAACTTCCTCGGGATGATGTACAAGATGACCGAGCTCAAGTACGAGCCCGATCCTCGCCTGGAGCGCGCGCTCGACGTGTTGTTCATCCTGCACGCCGACCACGAGCAGAACGCCTCCACCAGCGCCGTGCGCTCGGTGGGCTCCACCCAGGTGGACCCCTACTCGGCGCTCGCCGCGGGCGTGGCCGCGCTGTACGGACCCCTCCACGGCGGCGCCAACGAGGCGGCGCTGAGAATGCTCAAACGGATCGAGAAGGTCGAGAACATCCCCGACTTCCTCGAGGGGGTCAAGGCCGGGAACGAGCGTCTGATGGGCTTCGGCCACCGCGTCTACAGGAACTACGACCCCCGTGCGCGGATCATCCGCAAATACCTGGACGACGTGTTCGAGGTGCGCGGCAAGAGCCCGCTACTGGAGGTCGCCACGGAGCTCGAGAAGCGCGCGCTCGACGACGAGTACTTCACCTCGCGCAAGCTCTACCCCAACGTCGACTTCTACTCCGGCCTCATCTACGAGGCGCTCGGACTGCCGGTGGCGATGTTCCCGGTGATGTTCGCCATCGGGCGCACCAGCGGCTGGATCGCGCAGTGGAAGGAGATGGTCGAGGACCCAGAGCAGAAGATCGCCCGTCCACGTCAGATCTACACCGGCGATCGCGACCTCGACTACGTGCCGATCGGCCAACGGGACTGACCGGGACCGGGCGGAGCACCACCGGAGCGCCACGATACTCGCGCCCGACGACACACTGTCAAACCATGGTTATACCGAGTTGCGGGCGGACGATCACAACACGAGCGTGGCGCCGTTCACGCGCAGCCACTCGCGGTCCTCGCGATAGCCCGGCCAGTAGCGCTCCACCAGCGACCAGAAGCGGGGCGAGTGGTCGAGCAGCTCCAGGTGGCAGACCTCGTGCCACACGACGTACTCGAGCACGCGCTCGGGGGCCAGCAGCAGGCGCCAGTTGAAGCTCATGCGGCCGTTGGGGGAGCACGACGCCCAGCGGGTGCGCTGGGCGCGGATGTCCAGGGCGGTGTAGCGGCTTCCCGCGAGCGCCGTCGCGCGATCCAGACGCGGGGCGATCTCCGCGCGGGCGGCCCGCCGGTAGAAGCGCTCGAGCGCCGGGTGGGCGTCGCCCGCGGGCACCAGCAGCCGCTGGCCGTTGCGATGCACGCGCGTACGGCCCGCCTGCGGTACCAACTCCAGCGATGTGCCCAGGTAGGGGACGGTTCCGGCCCTCGCGGCGATCCGCGCGCGTATCTCCCGGGCCTCGCGCAGCCGCCGCTCGATCCACGGGCGCAGCTCGGTGATCGCGGCCGCCGCCGCCCGCTCGGGGGCGCGCGCCGGCAGCACCACTTCGACGCCGCTGTGGGCGTGCACGTTCACCCGCACCCGCCGCGCGCGCGCGGAGCGCCGGACGGTATAGGGAATCTCACGCGCGTCGGCTCCACCGATGTCGGTCATCCCGGGAGGGTAAGCGTCACAGCGGAGGTTGCGATCGGGAGGGGATCTGGTGCGGTGATCCGTCCGCTTCGGCGTCAGGCCGGGCGCCCGTCTTTGCGAGCACCGTCCCGGGAGGCGTGACGAGCCTCGTTCTCGGCTCCTTGGCGGCGCGCCTCGGCGTCCGAGGCCTGGCGGCGCGTCTCGTTCTCGGCGGCCTGGCGGCGAGCGTTGGCGTCCGCATCCCGCCGGCGCTCCTCGTTCTCGGCCGCACGGCTGCGTGCCGTACGCTCCGATGCCTGCCCACGTGCATAGTTCTCGGCCGTCCGGCGAGATTCGCGCACCAGCCGAGCGCCGTGCTCCGCGTCATCGCTGGGAGTCGGTGAAGTGCGTCGCAGACGCCTGAAGGTGCTCAACATGCCAGCCCGGCCAAGATCTCGTCAGCGGCGGGCGAGCCGGCGTCCGCTCTCGGTGTCCGGCGGGGTGTAGTTGAGCTCGTAGTGGTGGTAGAGGGCAGACTCGTCCGCCTGGGAGAGCTCCTCGCCGTGCAGTTCCATGTTCGGCGCGGACTTGATCTGCTCCCTGGCCACAGCGACCTGCAATCCATCGGGGCCGACCTTGATCCCGCCGAGCGGCACGAAGGTCAGGTGTCGCCCGATGAAGCCCTCCTTGACGGTCGCGAACTGCGGCTCGTCGTTCTCGACGTCGACGTACACGTCCTGGAGCTTGCCGATCCTCCCGCCGTCGAGGTCGACCAGCATCCTGCCACGCCATTCGGCCACGTTCCACTCGGCGTCCTGCTGGTGCTCGGTCGTCGTCACGGCCTCCCTGTCGGCCTCGGGCCCCGCCGGGCTTCGCGGGGCGCGATCGGGGCGCGGGCTTTGTTGGGGTGCATCGGCGGAAGAAGCCGCGACTGTGCTGGACACCGCGCCGTTGCCGGGAGTGGGGGCAGACGGGGGCGGCGTAACTGAGCTGGCCACGATGGGCCTCGTTTCTGTGGATGCGGCATTGGCGCTGGCGATCTGACGTCGCACTACGCTGATCTGCAAACCATATCATGAAATTGATATCTAGATACGATAGACTTGATTTACATGTCAGAAGAGATCACCCCTCGCTGGGCGTTCCTCACGAACCACGCTCGGGTTCTCCTCTGCATCGCCCACGATTCGGGGATCCGGTTGCGCGAGATCAGCGAGAACGTCGGCATCACCGAGCGCGCTTCGCACCGCATCGTCGCCGAGCTCGCCGCCGCGGGCTACATCACGCGCGAACGCAACGGCCGGCGCACCAACTACACGATCCAGTCCCATCTGCCACTCCCCGACGCACTCGCCGACGGCCAGAGAGTCGGCGACCTCCTTGCCATCCTCACCAGACCGACATAGTCGGCCGCCGGCCGGCGCGCTCGCCTGAGCTCTCCCTGCTCTCAGCTCAGCGGCGTCGCAAAGCGCGTCTCGGCCCGCTCGGCGTCCGCGAGCGCCCACGCGATCCGCTCGAGCAGCCCGACGGAGTGGTTCATATCGTCGAGATGAACCGGTTCAACACGCTCGTCGAGTAGAACCGGACGCTCGTGGCCGTTTTCTGCGGTGACAATGATCCTCGGCATGAGGATCTCCTCTCGCTGTGCACCGATGGACTGCTCCGCCCAAGAATGCCAACACCAAACAGATCGGTACATGAAGGCCACCGTATGACCGCTGGTCCGCTCCGCTTTGTAGGCACAATCCAGGACGCCGCCGATGACCGCGTACTCAGGACCGCTGTAACAGATGACAGTAGCGCCGCGCGAGCGACCGATCCAGCCCTCGCTCTGACTTTTCCCGCTCAGTCCGATAGATTCTCGTAGCTCCAGGCCAGCGGCTCGACCCGACCGTTAGCGGACCAGGATTGGCCACCGAGGACAAGACACCCACCGCCCCCGCCTCCCCGCTCGCCGGCGGGCATCTGCTGGCGGCGATCTCGACCAGCATCGTCGGCATCCTGCGCGACCACTACGGGCGCGGCCCGATGAAGGCCAAGACCTACGCGCTCGACGACATCATCGTCGTCGTCATGCGCGGGAGCGGCTTCACCGCACTCGAGCAGACGATCATGGACAGCGGCGAGCCCGATCGGGTGATCGCCATGCGCGAGGATTTCCAACGCGTGATGGCCACCCGCTACAAGCACACGATCGAAGATCTGACCGGCCGTAAGGTCCTTGCGTTCCTGAGCCAGGCCCACGTCGAGCCTGACATAACGATGGAGATCTTCTTCGTCGACGGTCCCCTCGAAGGCTTCGGCGCCGTCGAGATCACCGAACCCGAGTGAAGCGCGCGCAGACGCTCGACGAGGAGCTGTTGCTGTGGCTGGGAGACGAGTCTCCCGAGGTGCGCGCGGCGGACTCCGACCGCGTGCGCGACATCGCCGGCGAGTTCGCCCGCGGCTTCGACGCGCTCGCGCAGGTCGGGCGCGCGGTCACCGTGTTCGGCTCTGCCCGCACCCCCCCGGAGCACCCCCACTACGCGCTCGCCCGCGAGCTCGGATCGTGCCTCGGGCATGGGGGCTACGCGGTCATCACCGGCGGCGGCCCCGGGATCATGGAGGCCGCCAACCGGGGCGCCCGCGACGCGGGGGCGCTGTCCGTGGGCTGCAACATCGAGCTCCCCCACGAGCAGCAGCTCAACCCCTACCTGGACATCGGCCTGCGCTTCCGCCACTTCTTCGCCCGCAAGGTCATGTTCGTCCGCTACGCCTGCGCCTTCGTGATCTGCCCCGGGGGCTACGGCACGCTCGATGAGATGTTCGAATGCCTCACCCTGATCCAGACGCGCATCATCCGCCACTTCCCCGTGATCCTCCTCGGCGACGGCGAGTGGGACGGCCTGCTCGCGTGGCTGCGCGCGCAGGCGCTGGCCGATGGCCGCATCGACGCCGCCGACCTGGACGTCCTGCATCTCGTCGAGCGTCCGGCCCAGGTGTGCGACATCGTGGACGCCGCCTACGAGCGCCAGCGCGCCCATGGCCGCCACATCCGCCGTCGCACCCGGCAGGCGACGAGCTGACCGGCGGCGTGCGGGCGAGGTCATAATCGGAGCGGCGATGCCCAGGTCCCGGGTCAGGCTGCCGCGCGGGGTGCGCAGCCCCTATCAGGTGTTCCTCAACGGGGTGCCCCAGCAGCTCGGCGTCGACTACTCCGTGCGCGAAGGGGCGCTCGTGTTCGAGCGCGAGCTGCGCAAGGACAGGATCAGCGGCTGGCGCTGGCTGCTCGGCGCCTGGGGAGTGGGCACCTACCGCCAGAACGATTCCGTGGACGTGCGCTACGAGGCCGCCGACGGCTCGCCGCGGGTGGCGGAGGGGCTGGAGATCGAGCTGGGGTAGACGGTCTTCTCCCACGGCCGCGAGAGCTTCAGGGCGCTGAGGATCGCGCGCGTGGCGGGCGAGCGGTTGAGCGTGTAGAAGTGGATCCCCGGCGCCCCCGCCGCGAGCAGCTCCGCGCACTGCAGCGCCGCGTACGCCACGCCGAAGTCGAGCACCGCCTCCGGGTGCTCGCCGCGCGCGTGCAGCTCCTCGCGCAGGGCCTCGGGGATGCTCGCGCCGCTCATCTTCGCCATCCGCTCGATCTGGCCCACCCGCGTGATCGGCATGATCCCCGGGATGATCGGCACCTGGATGCCGGCCGCCCGGGCGCGGGCCACGAACTGGAAGTAGCTGGCGTTCTCGAAGAAGAACTGCGTGATCAGGAAGTGAACGCCCGCGTTCACCTTCTCCGCCAGGTGCTCCAGGTCCGCCTCCGGGCTGTCCGCATCGATGTGTGTCTCCGGGAAGCACGCGGCACCAATCGCAAACGGGTACCCGCCCGCGATGAGCGCTACCAGCTCGCGCGAGTACTCCAGGCCGCCATCCGTCTTTCTCCAGACATCCTCACCCGCCGGCGGGTCGCCACGCAGCGCGAGCACGTTGTGGATGCCCGCGTCCTGCATCTCGGCGAGCGTCGCGTGGAGCTGCTCCTCCGTGGCCCCTACGCAGGTGAAGTGCGCCATCGCCTCGAGGCCGTACTCGTCCCTGAGGCGCTTGACGATCTCGATCGTCTTCTCGCGGGTCGACCCGCCGGCGCCGTACGTGACCGACACGAACGACGGCTCGAGCGTCCTCAGCTCCGACAGGGCCGCATACAGGTTGCGCTCCCCCTCGGGGGTTTTCGGGGGGAAGAACTCGAAGGAGAAGACCGGGGCGGGCGGGTGGGCGGGCGGGCCTCCATTCAGGATCTCGTCTATGCGCATCTTGAGATTATGCAGCCCAGCGCATCGGCTCCCCCTTTGGGGACTCGCCGGCCATCTGCCTGACCTCGCCGAGCGCCTGCAGGTGCGTCAGGTAGCAGAGGATCTTCGACAGCAGCCAGTGCGCGTTGTCCTGCGAGAGCGAGTCCCCATACACGTGCGGGACGATCTCGAACGCCGTCAGCTCCCTGCCGGCGAGCGCCTCCCGCACGCTCTGGAGGCGTTCCCCCACGAGCGCGCGGTTGCCCTCTATGTGGGCGTTCACGTCCGCGAACGTGCGCCCGTGCCCGGGCAGGCACAGGCGCGCGCCCAGGCCCTGGACGACGTCGAGCGAGTGCAGGAATTCGCCGACCGGGTCGGGCGAGTAGCCGTAGTCGAAGTACAGCGAGATGCGTCCCAGCAGGTGATCGCCGGAGATCAGCAGGCGTCGCTCGGGCTGGAACAGGCACACGTGCGAGGGCGCGTGGCCGGGCGTCTCGTAGGCGATCCACTCCCCCAGGTCGGTCTGGACGCTCACGCCGTCGAGCAGATCGCGGTGCGGCTCGAGCGGGCCCGAGATCCCGCTCCCCTGGGAGCTTCGCTGCCGCGCCGCGCGACGCATCGGCTCCTCCGGCACCCCGCTCTGGCGGGCGATCTCCACGCGTTTGGCCATCACCGCCTCGGGGTCCTCGAGCATCCGGTCCAGGTGCAGGTGGTTGGGGTGGATCAGCACCTCGCAGCCCGCCCGCTCGACGATCGCCGCCGCCTGTCCGCAGTGGTCGGTGTGGGCGTGGGTGCACACGATCAGCCGGCACTGCTCCAGGCGCATGTTGCACATCGCCAGCGCCCGCTCCAGATGCGACAGCGAGTCCGGCTGGTGCATGCCCGTGTCGAACAGCACGAAGCCGTCCCCCGACGCCACCGCCCAGGCGTTGCAGTGGGGGACGCCCGGCCACGGCAACGGCAGTCGCAGACGGTACAGGCCGTGCATCACCCGCTCGCCGCGACCGAGCTCCCGCCGGCTCATCACATCGGCCATGGCCCGCACACTAGACTACGGCTGTTCAGCGGCGTAAAGGAGGCGGGCATGGCCGATCGGGAGAGCGCAACCGAGGCGAGCACCAAGGTGCAGGAGGTGGCCGCCAACATGCAGCAGGCGGCGGCCACGCGCAAACGCATCTCGGGCAGCAAGGCCGAGGCGGTCGCGCGACGCTACTTCGCCGCGATCGACGCCCGCGAGCTCGATGAGGCGGTGTCGCTGTGGGCGGAGGGTGGCCGCGAGAACGTCCGCGGCCAGGTCGACGTGCTCGCGCCCGAGGGCGTGCGGGCGTTCATCGGCGAGCTGCTCGCGGCGATTCCCGATCTCAACATGCAGGTCGTGTCCACCACCACCGAGGGCGAGCGCTGCGGCGTGCACTGGCGCATGACCGGCACGTTCGCCGGACCTGGGAGCTTCGGCGGGGTCGCCCCCACCGGCAGCCCCGTGGACACCGAAGGCTTCGACCTGCTGACCGTCCGCGACGGGCTCATCCACGCCAACGACGCGTTCACCGACTCCATGACCTTCGCCCGCCTCATCGGCCTCATGCCCCCCCAGGGCTCGGGCGCCGAACAGCGCCTCACCCAGGCGTTCAACGCCAAGACCCGCCTCACCGCGGGCCTGCTCGCCGGCGAGGCCAGGATGGTGGCCGAAGGCGTGTGGGTGGTGCAGGGCCAGCCCGGCCGCTGCAACGCGTACCTGATCGAGGACGAGGGCGGCGTCACCGTGTTCGACTCCGGGCCCCGCATCAGCGCTCGCGGCCTCGCCAGCGCCGGCGCCAAGCTCGGCGGCATCCGCCGGGTCGTGCTCGGCCATGCCCACACCGACCATCGCGGCGGCGCTCCCGCGCTCGGCGCCCCCGTCCTGTGCCACTCCGGGGAAGTGCTCGACGCCGAAGGCAGCGGCGGCTTTCGCTACTGGCCCGTGGGTCTCGCGGGGCTGCCCACGCCGCTGCGCCAGTTTCACCGTCTCCTGCACCGCTACGCCTGGGACGGCGGGCCGGTGAAGATCGCCGACACGCTCGAGGAGGGCGACGAGGTGGCCGGCTTCAAGGTGATCGAGCTTCCCGGCCACGCCCCCGGCCAGATCGGCCTGTGGCGCGAGTCCGACCGCCTGGCGCTGAGCAGCGACTGCTTCGACACGATCGACATGTGGGGGCGCAATCACGCGCCGTGCGTGGCGCCCGACGTGTACAACTTCGACACCCAGCAGGCGCGAGCGAGCCTGCGCAAGCTCGCCGCCCTGGAGCCGGCGGCCGCGTGGCCCGGCCACGCCGAGGCGGTCACCGGCGACGTGCGCAGTCAGCTCGAACGCGCCGCCGCCGCCTAGGACGTGGGCAGGCGCGCCCGCCAGCGCGAGAAGCTGACCGCGCCGAGCAGCGACTACACCGACCCCCACGGCAACGTGCTCACGCTGCGCGGCTCGCTCACGCCGGGGGCGCGGCGCGAGTACGCGCAGACGCTCCACGGGGTGGGCGGGGCCGGCTCACGGCCGTCGGCCACGCGCGAGGACGCCGAGCAGCGGGCGTTCGAGCTGCTGTTCGAGCGCCTCGCCGTGCGCTGGGTCATCGCCGGTGCGCCCATCGAGCGCCAGCGCGAGCTGCTCGCGCGGCTGCGCGTCGCCTCCCCGGAGGAGCGCGCGTGGGTGCGGGGTGCGCTGCGCGAGCACTGCGCGGAGTGGTTCCCGGACGTGGCGGCACCGTGAGTCTCCCTGCCGCGACCCCGACGGCGTTGTTGTAGTAGGCAACAACGACGGGCGAGCGCCCCGCCGCGTGCCGTTGCCCCGGTTCTCCCAGCAACTCAGACGTCGTTCGTCGCCAGCTCCAAACGCGACCCATGGCCGCTCCCGCCGGACACGAACCTGGCGGTCGCCGGGTTGAGCACGAACTCGAACACCTCCCCCTCCTCGCCTCGCACCTGAACACGCCGGCCGTCGTCATGCACCGCGAGCACCGTGCCGCGTTCGGCACCGCCGCCGAAGTACAGGATGCGGGCCGGCGCGCCGACACGAGGTAGTGGCCGGGACGGGCCGAGCACGACCGCGATGCTAGCGGCGCCCGTGAGGCACTCAGCGCGCGGCCGGCGGCGGCCGGGGCCGACGCACCCCCGTGCTGCTACGTATACCTTCAGAGCATGCGCCGCACGAAGATCGTCGCCACCATCGGTCCCGCCTCGCGCGAGCCGCACACGCTGATGCGGATGGTCGAGGCGGGGATGGACGTGGCACGGCTGAACTACTCGCACGGAACGCTCGACGAGCACGCCGAGACCGTCCGCCGCCTGCGCGACGCGGCGGGCCGGGCGGGCCGGCCGATCGCGATCCTGCAGGACCTCCCCGGGCCGAAGCTGCGCATCGGCCCGCTGCACGAGGACGTCGTCGAGCTGACCCCCGGCGAGCACCTGACGTTCACCTGCGGAGACGGCGATGTCGCCGGGGACGCGCATCACATGAGCGTCTCCTGGGCGGGGCTCCCGGACGCGGTGGAGGACGGCTCGATCCTGTACCTGGCGGACGGCTCGGTGCGGCTGCGCGTGGTCGCCGTGCGCGCTCCCGCCTGCGAGCTCGACGTGGAGATCGAGGTGGGCGGCGCCGTGGCCTCCCGCCAGGGCCTGAACATCCCCGGGCCGGTGGCGGCGCTGCCGTCGGTGCCCGAGGAGGACCTGCACCTGCTCGCCCACGGCGAGTCCATCGGCGTGGACATGGTGGCGCTGTCGTTCGTGCAGTCGCCCGAGGACGTGGAATCGGTGCGCGACCACACGCGCCTGCCGCTGATCGCCAAGATGGAGAAGCCGGAGGCGGTCAAGCGCGCCGCGGAGATCCTCGGGGCGGCCGACTACGTGATGGTCGCCCGCGGCGACCTCGGCATCGAGCTGCCGATCGCCCAGGTGCCGATCGTGCAGAAGCAGCTGCTCGAGCTGGCCGGCTGGATGGCGCGACCGTCGATCACCGCCACGCAGATGCTCGACTCGATGGTCAGCTCCTCGCGCCCCACGCGCGCGGAGGTGGCCGACGTGGCCAACGCCATCCTCGACGGGACCGACGCGGTGATGCTCTCCCAGGAGACCGCCGTGGGCGCCTACCCGGTCGAGGCGGTGGCGATGATGGCGGCCGTGGCCGAGCAGGCCGAGTCGATCGCCCCGTATGAGCGCTGGAACCAGTCGCGCGTGCGCCGCACCCACTCCGACCCCGCGTACACGATCGCCCACAACCTGTGCGACGCGGCGCGCGAGCTGCGCCTGGACGCGCTGGTCATCCCCACGCTCTCCGGGCGCTCCGCCCGCCTGGTCTCCGCGCACCGGCCGACGGTCCCCATCTACGCCCTCTCCCCCGGGCGCGAGACGGTCCGCCGCTGCGGCCTGATGTGGGGAGTCCAGGCCGCTTCCATGCCCCGCCACGAGACCACCGAGGCGCTGATCGCCGACTCCGCCCGCCGCGTGGTGGAGCTCGGCTGGTGCCAGCCCGGCCAGCGCGTGGGGATCACCGCCGGGCTGCCCTCCGGCCGGCCGGGCACCACCAGCCTGTTCCAGATCCAGGTTCTGTGATGTAGTCCAGTGCCGTGAGCCCGGGCCAGACGGACACCGCGGACGTGCTGGTGATCTTCGGGATCACCGGCGACCTCGCCAAGGTGATGACCTTCCGGTCGCTGTACAGGCTCGAGCAGCGGGGCCTGTTGGACTGCCCGGTGGTGGGCGTGGCGGGCGACGATTGGACGCTCGAGCACCTGCGCGAGCACGCCCGCGAATGCATTGAAGGGACCGGCGAAACGGTGGACGCGCAGGTGTTCGAGCGCTTTTCCGCGCGGCTGTCCTACGTCAGCGGCGACTTCACCGACGCCGCCACCTACGCGCGCCTGGCGAGCGCGCTCGGCGAGGTCCACAGCCCGGTCTTCTACCTGGAGATCCCGCCGTTCCTGTTCGGGCCGGTGATCAAGCAGCTCAAGGACGCCGGCCTGACGAAGACCGCGCGCGTCGTCGTGGAGAAGCCGTTCGGGCACGACCTGCTCTCGGCGCGGGAACTGGCCGCCGAGATCCACCAGTACATCGACGAGTCCCAGCTCTACCGGATCGACCACTTCCTGGGGAAGATGGGCACCGACGAGTTCCTGTACCTGCGCTTCGCCAACACGATGATCGAGCCGATCTGGAACCGCAACCACATCGCGTGCGTGCAGATCACGATGGCGGAGAGCTTCGGCGTGGAGGACCGCGGGCACTTCTACGACCCGGTGGGCGCCGTTCGCGACGTGGTCGTCAACCACCTCATGCAGGTGGTCGCGGTCGCCGCCATGGAGGCACCGTCCGGGAGCGACGCCGACGCGCTCAAGGACGCCAAGTTCGCGCTCTTCCGGTCCATCAGCGACGCCAGGGCGGGCCACTATATACGCGGCCAGTACGACGGATACCTCGACATCGACGGGGTGGCCAAGGACTCGACCACCGAGACCTACGCGGCGTTGCGCCTGGACATAGACAACTGGCGCTGGTCGGGCGTGCCGTGGTTCATCCGCACCGGCAAGCGCCTGCCCGTCACCCAGACCGAGTTGCGCGCGGTGTTCCGCGACCCGCCCCGCCTGGGCTTCATGGAGCACGGCCATCGCCGCCCCGAGCCCAACCAGTTCGTGGTCAAGCTCGATCCGTCCACCGGCACGCGGCTGATCCTCGACGCCCACCGCGCCGACCTGGCGGGCCCGGAGGCGATCAACCTCGACGTGGAGTTCGCCCGGCAGGGCGGCGAGGCGCCCACGCCGTATGAGGTGCTGCTGCTGGACGCCATGCGCGGCGACAGCACCCGCTTCACGCGCCAGGACGGCGTGGAAGAGACCTGGCGGATCTTCGAACCGCTCCTGCGCCAGCCGCCGCCGGTGCACGCGTACGCCCCGGACTCGTGGGGCCCCAAGGAGGCGGACGAGCTCGTCGCCGGCTTCGGGACGTGGCACGGGCCGTGGACGGAGTAATGCTTTAAGGGTGACCCGCTGACCCGGCTCGAGGGGTAGGCTCGCCTGTGAGCGAGCAACCCACAGGAGATGACCTTGCCACCCAAGAGCCAGACCGCCGATACGCCTCAGGACGGAGCCACGACAGAGCTCACCCGCGCTCAGATCGAGCGGCTCGAGGGCGTGTACGGCAACCGCTACCTGCTCGAGCCCGCGCCCGACCACAAATTGCCGAAGTCCGGCATGTCCGCGGATGAAGCGAAGGGCCTGATCGAAGAGGAGATCGTGCTCGACGGGCTGCCGGCTCGCAACCTGGCGACGTTCGTGACCACCTGGATGGAGCCCGAGGCGGATGAACTGATACGCCAGACGCTGCGGGTGAACTTCATCGATCACGCCGAGTACCCGCAGTCGGCGGAGATCGAGCAGCGCTGCATCCGCATGCTCGCCGACCTCTTCAACGCGCCCGGGGAGACCACCGGCGCCCGCACCCAGGGGTCCTCCGAGGCGATCATGCTCGGGGCGCTGTCGCTGAAGTGGAAGTGGCGGGCGCGCAGGGAAGCGGCCGGCAAGGCGGTCGACCGTCCGAACCTGGTGTTCGGGGGGGACGTGCACGTCGTGTGGGAGAAGTTCTGCCGCTACTTCGACGTGGAACCGCGGATCGTGCCGCTGAAGCCCGACAAGTACACGATCGGGCCCGAGGACGTGGAGCCCCACATCGACGAGAACACGATCGGCGTGGCGGCCGTGCTGGGCACCACGTTCACGGGACACGCGGACGACATTCGCGGCATCAACGACTACCTGGTGGAGCTCAAGAACGACAAGGGCCTGGACGTGCCGCTGCACGTGGACGGCGCCAGCGGCGGCTTCGTGTGGCCGTTCCTGTACCCCCACTCGGAGTGGGACTTCCGCCTCGAGCAGGTCCGCTCGATCAACGTCTCCGGACACAAGTTCGGCCTCGTGTACCCGGGCATCGGCTGGCTGGTGTTCCGCGAGAAGGAGGATCTGCCCGAGGACCTCGTGTTCTACGAGAACTACCTCGGCAAGCGCGACGCCACGTTCACGCTGAACTTCTCCACCGGCTCGGCGATGGTGCTCGCCCAGTACTACAACTTCGTGCGCCTGGGCCACGACGGCTACCGCTACGCGATGGAGACGATGAAGTTCAACGCGCGCCAGCTGGCCAAGGAGATCACCCAGTGCGACCTGGAGGTGATCGGCTCAGAGCAGGACGAGCAGCTCCCGCTGGTGGCGTTCAAACTGACGGGCGAGCACCCCTACGACGAGTTCGACGTGTCCGCCCAGCTGGCGGCCGAGCGCGGCTGGATGGTGCCGGCGTACACGCTGCCGCCGAACGCGGAACACGTGAAGATCATGCGCGTGCTGGTCAAGGAGACGCTCGGCAACACGCTGATCGGGAAGCTCGGCGAAGACATCTCGCAGGCGTGCGCCACGCTTCACGCGAAGGGCGGCGTGCACCCGTCGGAGCGCAAGCGCCACGTGAAGTCGAACACCGGGTTCTAGGAGTTCAAGAGCCTCCGCCTGACGGCTCCGGCCCGCGGGGTCGGCCGTGGCGGGGCCGAGCGCGCCGGGTCAGCCCTGCACGCCGACGCCGCTGCGCCCGTAGAAGTCGGCCTCCTCGCGCCCGAGCTCGGTGACGGGCTCGTCGCCGTACATCCACTCGCGCGCGATCCGGTGCCAGTTGGCGCTCGCGCGCAACTGCGAGAGGACGGCCAGCGTGAGCATCTCCATGCGCCGGCCGAACAGGTGCTCGGGGCGGATCGTCTGGTGGCGCATTTCCTTGAAGTGGCTCGAGCGCGGGTCCGAGCTCTCGATCATCACCTGGGTGGCGATGTCCGGCGTCAGCCGCACCTCTTCGTCGGCGGTGGTGTACCACCAGATGGCGTCCCTGATGAACGCCAGCAGGTGCTCGGGGTCCACGCGCTCGGGCTCGGGCAGGAAGCCGGAGCTCGCAAGCAGCTCGTGTAGCGTCGCCGCGTCACCCTCGGTGACCGCCCGCTGGGCGGCCAGCTCCAGCTCCACGGGCTCGGCGGCCATGCGCTTGAACAGGCCGAAGTCCAGGAACGCCACGCGACCGTCGTCGAGCAGCAGGAAGTTGCCCGGGTGCGGATCGCCGGAGAACTGCCGGTGGCGGTACAGGCAGCCGAGGAAGAAGCGGAAGATGATCTCGCCGAGCCGGTCGCGCTCGGCCTGCGGACGCTCCTTGATCTCCTCGAAGCCGACGCCCCGCACGAACTCGCTCACGAGCACCCGCTCGCGCGAGAGCGAGCTGACGACTTCGGGGACGACGATGAACGGGTGTCCGGCGAAGATGCGGGCGAGCGAGCGCTGGTTCTGGGCCTCGAGCTCGTAGTCGAGCTCCTCGACGATCCGCTCTTTGATCTCCTCGGCGATCGCCTTCACGTCGAGCGCGGGGGTCATCCGCTTGAGCAGCCGCAGGATCATGTCCAGGTTCTGCATGTCCGCCCTGACCGCACTGGCCACGCCTGGGTACTGGACCTTGACCGCCACCTCGCGCCCGTCGAGCAGCGTCGCGCGGTAGACCTGCCCGATGGAGGCCGCGGCGATCGGCTCCTCCTGGAAGGACGCGAACACCTCTGAGATGGGTTCTTCGAGGTCCTCCTCGATCACGCGGCGCATCTGCTTGAAGGACACCGTGGGGGCGGCGTCCCGCAGCTTCGCCAGCTCGCGCTGGAACTCGTCGCGGTGCTCCTCGGGCACGAGGCCGACGTCCAGGAAGGACATCACCTGCCCGAGCTTCATGGCGGCGCCCTTCATCGTGCCCAGCACCGCCACGATCTGCTTGGCGGTCTCGAGCTGACGGCGGGCCATCGCCTCCTCGGAGGCCTCCTCGCCGCGGGTGACGTTGGCGGCGCGCGTGCCGAACTGCTTGACGGCCTCGCTGGCGGCGAGCGTGGCGACGGTCGCCGTGCGCCGCGCACGCGAGGTCGGGATCTTCTCGTTCTCGCGCGCCATTGGCCCCAATGCTAGGAGCTGGGCGCCTCGCGCCGCCTATCGGGCGTCTACGCGCGAGCCGGGGACGATGTCGTCCGAGCCGTCCTGCCAGCGCACCCAGGCCTTGGTGCCGCCGTCGTAGTCCGCCCCCAGCAGCACCAGCGTGGCGGGCTCGCCGAGCGCGGTGCACGGCTGCGAGCCCTCGGCGTCGAGGCCGCGCCACACGCGGATGAAGGCGTTCTCCTGCCACTCGCGCCCGACGGTGCTCGCCTCCGAGTGGCCGGGGTAGATGACGGTGTCCGCCGGCAGCTCCATGAGCGTGCCCATGATCGAGTCCCGCAGGTCGGCGTAGGTGGTGTGGCCGGGAGCTCTCACGCCACCGACCGAGCCCTTGAACAGGGTGTCGCCGGTGAACACCGCCTGGCCGTCCTGCCCCGGGGCGCCGACGAGCAGGGAGAGCATCCCGGCGGTGTGCCCGGGGGTGTGCAGCGCGCGCACCTCGAGCGCCCCGAAGCGCAGCGTCTGCCCGGCCTCGAGCAGGCCCATGCCGGCGCCCGGGGACTCGGCCTCACCGCCCGCCTGGCCGTCCGCGCCGGTTGGCGCGCCGGCGTCGAGCAGGTCGCGCTCGCGCTCGCTGATCAGCACCTGCAGCCCCGGCCAGCGCTCGCGCAGCTCGCCGACGTCGCTGACGTGGTCGAAGTGGTGGTGGGTGAGCAGCACGTGCGTGGGCTCGAGCCCGGCGCGCTCGGCCGCCTCGATCAGGGGCGCCACCGGGCCGCCGGCGTCGATGAAGAACGCCGGCCCTCCCTGGCCGTCGGCCACCAGGTAGGTGTTGGACACGAACTGGGGGTGGCTGGCGGACTCGACGAGCACGGGGCCATCCTTACACGAACCCGGCCGGCGCCCCCGGCTCGACCAGCTGCGACAGGTCGTTGAGGTAGCGCTCGTCGCCGACGTCCCTGCGCCACTCGAGCACCGGCACCGATGCGGCGCCACCCGCCACCCGCTGGCGGGCCTGCTCGAGCGTGGGCGCGGTGCTCACGAGCGCGACCGCCCGGGACGTGCCGACCGTGCGATAGCTGTGCTCGCCCGTCTGGATCGCCGAGGAGAAGAACACGTGGCAGCCGTCCGCGGCCAGGCGCTCGGGGTCGAGCGTGAACTCGTACGCGGGCCCCGGCCGGAGCGCGTAGTCGGGCGAGACGAGGTAGAGCACCACGGAGGCCTCCTCGCGCAGCGGGACGTCCGCGGCGGTGAGGCTCGCGCCGGCGATGCGCTCCATCGCCTCCGTCCAGCTTCCACCGAGGAGGCTCATGATGTTCATGCACTCCGGGTCGCCGAAGCGCGCGTTGAACTCGATCACCTTCACGCCGTCGGCGGTGGCGAAGAAGCCGCTGTTCATCACACCGGTGAAGTGGCGTCCCTGCTCGGCGAGGCGCTCGATGACGGACTCGATGATCGCGCACGCCTGCCGGTAGTGGGCCGTGGTCATGAACGGCAGCGCCGGCGAGGCCATCGACAGCGAGCCCATGCCGCCGGTGCCGGGCCCCTCGTCGCCGTCATACCGGTACGGGTAGTCGTACGTGGACGGCGGGAACACCACGGCGCGGCCGTCGCTGATCGCCTGGATCGTGAACTCGGCGCCGGCGATCTTCTCCTCGATCAGCACCGACTCTCCGGGCCGGCCGCGGGCGAGCAGCTCGAGGGCGTACTCGCCGGCCTGCTCGTGATCGGCCAGGTGCGGCCCCATCACCTTCACGCCCTTGCCGCCGGTCAGGCCGGACGGCTTGACCACCACCGGCAGCGAGCCGAACGAGGCGATCGCCTCGCGGGCCTCGCCGGTGTCCCGCGCGACGCGCACCCGGGGCAGGGCCTCCGGTGCGACATCCGCGAGCAGCGAGCGCGCGAACGCCTTGTTCCACTCGATCTCGGCGCCCGCGGCCGTGGGGCCCACCGCGCGCGTGCCCTGGGCGAGCAGGGCGTCGACCACGCCCGCCGCCAGCGGCTCGTCCGCGCTGACCATCGCGATGTCGATCTCCCGAGCCCGCGCGAACGCCGCCACAGCCCGCGGGTCGCACACGTCACCCACCGCGTGGCTGCCGCCCGACGCGGCCGCATAGCCGACGATCGAGGGGTTCTCGTGGCCGACGAACGCATGCAGCTCGCTGTGCTCGGCCATGCGATACGCAAGCGCGCTCTCACGCCCGCCGTGACCCACGATCAGAGTTCGCACGGCGGCAAGTGTAGACAGCAGCCGCGGCCCGCGAAGCCGCACGCGAAAACCGGCGCGAGCTGCGCTCGGCCACCGGCGGCGGCCGCCAGGCCGTGCCATAGACTCCAGCTTCCATGGCCCTCATCCACACCTGCTATCGCATCACCGACATCGACCGCTCGGTGGCCTTCTACGAGGCGCTCGGCTTCAAGGAGATCGGCCGCATCCCCATCCGCGAGGAGGCGGTCAACGTGTTCATGAACCAGCCCGGCGACGGCGACTCGCCGCGCCTGGAGCTGACCTACAACTTCGGTGTGGAGTCCTACGACATCGGCACCGGCTACGGCCACATCGCCATCACCAGCGACGACCTCGACGGCACGCTCGCGCGCCTGGCGGAGCAGGGCATCGAGCCCGAGAAGCCGCCCTACTCCATCCGCGAGGGCGGCTCGCGGCTTTGCTTCGTCAGAGATCCGGATGGGTACAGGATCGAGATCATCAAGACGACGTGAATCGCTGCAAACGAGCCGGTTCTGCGTGCTTCGTTCGCTAGCGCGTGTAGATCGCCGGGCGGTAGCGTGGCTCGGGGATAGGCCTGCCCGCTTCTCGCACGGCGACGAGCGAGGCCTCCCTGGCTCGCTCCACCTCGGCCAGCGCCTTCTCGGCCGTTGAGCCTAGCGCCGAGCAGGCCTTCAAGTCGGGGATGTCGGCTACGTAGGCCGCATCCTCCTCGCTGTAGAAGACGTTAATGTGGTAGTCGTTCATGGCGTGTCTCTCAGCTTGAGACCGTAGCGCTGGACAAGTCTCATGAGCTGTCGGATCTGGTAAGGCTTGGCCTGTCCGCGGACTGGAAATTGATGAGCTGCCGAATAGCCGGATGCGTGAACACGTGGTGACTTGCGAGGCTGCACCGATCATCGAGGGTAACGTTCGCGGCCGATCCGGCGGAAAGCCCTAGGCCCTCATGGCCTACGACGAACACCTTGCCAATCGCGTACGCGAGCTGGTGGCGAGCGAGGCGGGCGCGATCGAGCAGCGCATGTTCGGCGGCCTGGCGTTCCTGATCGGCGGGTACATGTCGGTGAGCGTCAGCGGAAGCGGCGGCCTGCTGCTGCGCTGCGAGCCCAGCGACACCGACGCGCTGCTCGCAAAGCCGCACACGGCCCCCTTCGAGATGCGCGGCCGGGCGATGGACGGCTGGCTGCGCGTGCACCCGGACGGCCTACGCACCAAGCGCCAGCTCGAGCAATGGGTGGCGCGCGGCGTGGCCTACGCGCGCGCCCTGCCACCCAAGCGTGGCAAGTAGCCGCCCCGATTCGGCCTGAGCGCACCGGCGGGCGGGGCGGGCGGCGCATCACGTCCGCTCAGCGGCGACTTCGCCTACCCCTGCTCGCCGATCCACGCCAGGATCGCGCGCGAGTGGGTGATGACGGTCCCGTCGGCCAATTCGAGCGCGGGCAGCTTCGTCGTCCCGGTCCGCTTGCGCAGCTCCTCGCGTGAGCCTTTGCGCAGGAACGGGAGCGGACTGCCGTGGGCGGCGATCACCTTCTCGTAGTCGATGTTCGCCGCATGCAGCGCCTCCTGTACGCGTCGACAAGGATGTATGCGCGGGCCGCCTTCATCCCCGTGGCACACGAACAGCGTGACGGTCTCGGACATCCCATCCTCCCGCTCGCTCCAACGCCGCCTCCCGGCACCCCGAACGTTGACACTGATGACAACGACGCGGGAGACGCCGGCGACAGCGATGTTGTAGTACGCAACGACATGGCCCGCGCGAGCTTAACGCCAACGCCCCGCTCAGGGCACCTGCCACACGAACACCCCGCCCCGCTCGACCCCGCCCTGGAGCCCGAGCTCGGCGACCGCCTCGCGCACCCCCGGATAGCTCGGATGCCCGTAGTCGTGGAACACCACCGTCGCACCCGGCGCCAGCGTGTCGCGCCAAGCGCGGAATGCATCGAGGACCGCCTCGCGCTCGTGCGAGGAGTCGACGAACAGCAGCTCCACAGGCGGATCGCCCGCGTGGGGCCCATGGCTGTCGGGCTCGTCGCGCAGCTCGATCCGCCCCCGTGCCGGCGCCCCCGCGAGCCGCAGGTAGCCCTCCCGCTCGGGGCGCACGCACGGGTCGTAGGTGATGACCCGGCGGGAGCGGTCCCCGAGCGCGAGGGCGATGGCGCTCCAGGCGGTGCCCGTGCCGAGCTCCACGACGCTCGTGCGGCCGCGGGCGAGCGCCAGCAGCTCGGCGAGCTCGGCGGGGCGGGCGGCGGAGGCCAGGCTGAAACGGTCGCCGGTGCTGAGCGCCCAGCGGCTGGCGCGCCAGTAGAAGCGGGCCACCCTCGGCGGGAGCACGCGCACGGACAGCGCCAGGCGCAGGCGCCGGCGCATCAGCCCCGCCATCGCTCGGGCGCCGGCACGCGCTCAGGAGCGCACCCGCGCACTGAACTTGCGCAGGCCGAGCGTGAGGAACAGCGCGCAGAAGCCGGTGAGCACCGGATAGACGACATACAGGGGCATGTGCGAGGCGTGTGTGAGCCCCGCCCGCAGCCCCTCGTTGACGTAGATCAGCGGGTTCACCAGCACGATGATCTGCAGCCAGTGGATACCGTGCACGGTCACGGGGGACAGGCGCGTCCACTGGTAGTAGGTACCGCCGAGAAACGTGAGGGGCAGCACGATGAAGCCGAACATCAGCCCGATGTTGCGCGGCTCGAAGGCGGTGCCCAGCAACAACCCGAGCGAGGTCATCGTCACGCACGCCAGCGGGATCAACGTGAGCACCACCCACCAGGTGACCGACAGGTGCGCGTGCACGCCCGGCGCATGGACGACGGCGGCGATCGGGAACACGATCACGGCAGCGAGCAGCCCCTGCATCGCTCCGGAGAGGACCTTCGAGGCGGCCACCAGCCAGATCGGGCACGGCGCCTGCACGCGGTCCTCGATCTCGCGCGTGTAGCCGAACTCCTGGGAGAGCTGCAGCGCGACCGCCTGTATCCCCTGGAACATGATCGAGATGCCGACCACCCCGGGAATGAGCACGGTGGCGAAGTGCGACTCCGACACCTTGCCCCCGCCGCCGACGGTCTGGCCGATGTGGGGGAACACGTACAGGAACACGAACACGAGCAGGAACGGCTGGATCAGCACACGGATCACGAACTCCACCTTGTGCTTCCACACGACCACCAGGTCGCGCACGATCAGCGCCCACAGCGCGCTGCGGCTGGCGGCGAGCACCGAGCGCGTGGGCGTGATCGAGATCATCTGCGCCGGCGCGGGTGGCGCCGGGCTGCGGACCGGGGGCGTGGTGACGTTGCTGGCGCTCACTCGCGCAGCTCCTTGCCGGTGAGGTTTATGAACACGGTCTCGAGGCTCGGCTCGGCCACCGACAGGTCGATCACTTCCACGCCGCCGCTCTCGGCCGCCCCCACCACCCTCGGCACCAGCCTTTCGGCGCCCTTGAGGTGCAGCTCGACGCCCCCGTCGACCACACGCGTGCGGGTGACCTCCGGGAGCGCACGTGAGAGCAGCTCGGCGAGCGCCTCGGCGTCCCCGCGGGCCTTGATCGTGACGATCGTGTCGGCGCCAACCGATTGCTTGAGCGCCTCGGGAGTGTCCAGCGCGAGGATCTTGCCGTGGTCCATGATGGCCACGCGATCGCAGAGCTGGTCGGCCTCCTCCATGTAGTGGGTGGTCAAGAGGATGGTCTGGCCCTCGCGGTTGAGCCGGCCGAGGATCTCCCACAGGGCGAGGCGGCTCTGCGGATCCAGGCCGGCGGTGGGCTCGTCGAGGAACAGCACGGCCGGCCGGTGGAAGATCGAGCGCGCCATCATCAGGCGCTGGGCCATCCCGCCGGAGAGGGCGAAGACCGACGCCTTGCCCCACTTGGCGAGCTGAAACTGCTCGAGCAGCTCGTCGGCGATGCGCCGCGACTCCGGCGCGGGGATGCCGAACAGGCGCCCGTGGAAGTACAGGTTCTCCCACACGTTCAACTGGCGGTCGAGGGTGTTGGTCTGGGAGACGATGCCGATGAGCTGCTTGGCGAGCGCCGGCTGGGCGACCACGTCGATCCCGCCCACGTAGGCCGACCCGGAGGTTGGCACCACGCGCGTGGTGAGCATCCCGGCGGTGGTCGTCTTGCCGGCGCCGTTCGGCCCCAGCAGGCCGAAGATCTCGCCGGCGCCCACGTGCAGGTCGAGCTTGTCCACGGCCGCGAAGTCGGCGCCGGGGTACACCTTGGTGAGCTCGGCCGTGCGGATGATCTCGGCGCTGGAGCCGTTGGCGGCGGCGGCGCCAAGGGCGGGCGTGGCGTCCATTGCCTGCGCTCGCTCGACTCCCGCCATGCTTCCCAATGTATACGTCCCGCGGTACGCTGCGGACGAGCGATGGCGGACACGGGCAAGATCGCCAAGAATCTCGAGCGCTTCGCGCAGGCGGTGGCGGCGCACGACCGCGAGAACCCCACGCACACCGCCTACGGCATCGGCCTGGCGCACTTCGACATGGAGCGTCTGGGGCTCGAGGAGGGCGAGGAGATCCTCCCCGGCATCACCGTCCAGGCGGACAGCGGCGTGAGCGGGAACTTCCGCGTGCTGTGCGACGGTGAGCACGAGGACGAGCTGACGGAGGCCGAGGAGCAGGCGGTGGAGGCGATCGCCACGCAGGCGATCCCGGTGTTCTCACCGGGTCGTTCCCCATTCGAAGGGGACTAGCCGCGCCCATCTTGGACGCCCGGCCAAGGGCAGAGCGCCCCGATCGGCGCAAACTGGGGCCGCGTGGCAACGGTTGCGGGAGTCTCGCCATCTGATTTTCAGCTCTGCCGCGATTGGGTCGGCCATGTGATCGTGTGCGGCCTGAACCCCGTCGGGCTGCGCACGGTCGAGCAGTTGCATCTCGCGGGCGCGCGCGTGGTGGTGCTGGACGACGACCCGGACGAGCGCCTCGCCCGGATCGTGCGCGGCTGGGGGATCCCCCACATCCCCCGCGGCTCCCACCATCTCAGCGATCCGCTGTATGAGGCCGGCATCGCCGGCGCAGCTGCGGTGGTGTGCGCGGAGAGCACGGACCTGCGCACGCTCGAGACGGTGCTGTTGATCCGCGATATGCGTCCCGAGGTCCGGGTGGTCGCCGATCTCGACAACCCGGCGGTGGCCAACGCGGTCGAGGAGGTGCTCGGGTCGGTGGGGGTGCTCGACGTCGCCGGGCTGTTCGCCCCCTCGGTGGTCGAAGCGTGCATGGCCCGCCGCGCGCGCGACGTCCTGCTGGGCGATGTCCGGCTGGTGGCCGCGGAGGTGATCGCGCCGCGCGATGCGACCCTGCGCGAGCTCTACGGCAGCCTCGCGCCGATCGGCGTGGTCACCGACACCGGCGATGAGCTGATCGCGTGCCCGGGCCGCGATCAACCGGTCTCGCGCGGCGATCGGGTCACGCTGATGGGAACCCACGAGGAGCTCGACGGCGCCGGACTCGCCGTTCACCACCGGGCGCAGGCCCCCGAGAGCGCCGAGCTGCGGGCACGCGCGCGCGCGTCGAGCAAGCGCCTGACGCGTACCGCCCTCGACGTCGCCGACCGGCCGCTGCGCATCGCGCTCTCGCTCGGCCTCGTCCTGCTCGTGATCTCGACGATCGTGCTGCACTTCGGCTACCGCTGGAGCGGACACGGCTCGCACCTGCCGATCCTCGATGCCGTGTACTTCACGGTCGAGACGGTCGCCACGGTGGGCTTCGGCGACTTCTCCTTCTCGGGGCAATCGGCCGCGATGGAGGCCTTCGGCATCGGCCTGATCGTCGCCGGCACGACGCTCGTCACGACGATGTTCGCGCTGCTGACCAACGCGCTGGTGGGCAGGCGGATCGCGCAGTCGCTCGGTACGGGACGGATCCCGGGCATGCGCGGACACGTGGTGGTCGTGGGGCTCGGGACGGTCGGGATGCACGTGCTCGAAGGCCTGCTCGCGCAGGGCCGGGAAGTGGTGGTGGTCGAGCGCATGGACAGCAACCGCTACATGAGCCAGGCGCGCGCGCTCGGGGTGCCGCTGGTGCTCGGCGACGCGACCCTGGCGCAGACGCTCGAAGCGGTGAACCTGTCGAGCGCGGCCGCGGTGGCGATCCTCACCTCCGACGACCTCACCAACATCGAGACCGGCCTGGCCGTGCGCGATCGCCTGGGCGAGCGCTGGACCGAGGTGCCGGTCGTGCTGCGGGTGTTCGACCGTCAGCTCGGCCACCGGCTCGAGCAGAGCTTCGGCTTCCGGCACGTGTGGTCGACCTCGGCGATCGCCGCCCCGTGGTTCGTGGGAGCGGTGCTCGGACTGGAGGTCCTGTTCACGTTCTACGTGGGCAATCACCCGTTCCTGCTCGCGCGCCTGCGGGTGAGCTCCGGCGGCGGCCTCGACGGCCTGGCGATGCGCGAGCTGCCGGCGAAGATCCGGGTGGTAGCCATCCGCCGTACGCGCAGCTCGACCGCGGTGGAGCACCCGCCGCGGCGCGACACGCGCCTGGCGCCCCACGACGACGCCTACCTCGTCGGCCCCTACGCGGAGCTGCTGGAGGTGCTGCGCCACGATCGCGAAGCGCCCCGAGCTAACGACCCGGCGGGGACTCCCTAGCGGCGATCCGCGCCTCGATCATGGCCACCAGCCGTTCGATCGTCGGGCAGCGCAGCCCATGGCGCGCGCCCGCGCGCATCACCGCACCCGGGATCGCGTCCAGCTCGGGCTCGCGCCCGGCGGCGATGTCGCGCTGCATGGAGCTCCCCAGCGTGTCGTGGGCGGCCTCGAGCTCCGCGAGGGCCTTCTCGGGATCCACGTCGTCCGCCCCCTCCGCGCGCGCCACCGCGGAGCCCTCCTCGATCGCGCCGAGGAGATCGGCGCGCAGACGCTGAGTCGAGCGAATCTCGCCGAGCAGCACGTCGTATGCGCTGGTGGTACAGGCGAGCGCGTTCAGCCGCACGAGCTTGGACCACATGACCTGCGCTTCGGAGTCCATCACCTGCGCGGGCACGCCCGCCCGCGTGAGGGTGTCCGCGAGCGCATGGACCGCGGGAGCAACGGCCGGCTCGCTGCTGGCCATGTTGACGAGCAGGAAGGGACTGGTGTGCACGACGACGCCGGGCCGCGGTCGGTCGGCCTCCACCCGGATGGCGCCGGCGAGCACGGTGGCGGCGGGCAGGCGCTCGCGCAGCACGGCGAGGTGGTCGAGCCCGTTGAGCAGCGGCAGCACGATCGCCGGAGTCGCGGCGATGCGCTCGAGCGCGGCGGCGAGGCCGCTGGCCTTCGTCGCCACGACGAGCACGTCCACCGGCTCGTCAAGGCGCGCGAGCGCCCGCGGGTGGGCGACGAAGTCACCCAGCAGCACGCTCTGCACGTGCACGCCATCCCGCGCGATCGCGCCAGCCGTCTGCTCGCGCGCGACGACCACGACCTCGGAGCCGGCGCGGTCGAGCGCGCCCGCGATCAGCCCGCCCACGCCGCCGGGACCGAGGACGGCGATCTTCATGCGACCGGGTCGATCAGCACGCCGGGGTTCATGACGCCCGCGGGATCGACCGCGAGCTTCGCGCCGCGCAGCGCCGCCGCGAAGGGGTCGGGGCGCTGGCGGTCGTACCAGCTCCGGTGATCGCGCCCGACGGCGTGGTGGTGGGTGATGGTCCCGCCCGCGGCGAGGATCGCCTCGGAGGCGGCCTGCTTGATCGCGCCCCACTGCTCGACCTCCTCGCCCGGGCGTGCCGCGGCGAGCACGGTGAAGTACGGCGCGGCCCCGTCCGGGTACACGTGGGTCAGGCGGCAGAGCACCCTGCCCTGCTGCCCGCACGCCTCGCGCACCGCGTCCTCGGTCGCCTCGCGCACGCGGGCGTGAAACGCCGGGAAGCGCTCCCACGTGATGGCGGTCTCGAACGTCTCCGCCAGCACGCCCATGGCGACGAGCGCGTCGCGCGTGTAGGGAGCGCCGAGGAACGCCTGCCGCCAGGAGCCGACCGCGTCGCCGCCGCGCGAGCCGCCGCCGGAGTGACCCGCGCCACGGCGAGCCGAGCCGCCATCGCCGGCGGCCTCGGCGACGGCGCCGCCGTGCTCGGCGCACAGCGCGAGCGCCCGCGTCATCTCCTCACTGACGGGCTGCTCGGAGGACTCGAAGCCGAGCACCAGCAGCGCTGCCGACCCGTCGCCGGCGCCCGTGAGCGCCGCCTCGCCGGGATCGAGCAGCCGGCAGTTGGCAGGATGCAGGCCCGACTGGGAGAGCGCGCGCACGCACTGGGCGCCGGCGAGGAAGGACTCGAAGCGCACGCCCGCGGAGCTGCGCTGCGAGGGGCGCGGCTGAACCCGCACCCACGCCTGGGTGATCACCCCGAGCGTGCCCTCCGAGCCCGCGAGCACGCGGTCGGGGCTCACGCCGGCTCCGGAGGCGGGCAGCCGCCGTGACTCCCACACGCCCGCGGGGGTGAGCGCGCGCACCGACTCGAGGAAGTCCTCGATGTGGGTCCACAGCGTCGCGAAGTGCCCGCCGGCGCGGGTGGCGATCCAGCCGCCAAGGGTGGAGAACTCGAACGACTGCGGGAAGTGACGCAGCGTCAGCCCGCGCTCGCCGAGCTGCGCCTCGAGCTGCGGGCCGGTGGCCCCGGCCTGGATGCACGCGGAGCGCGAGACCTCGTCCACCTCCAGCACGCGGTCCAGGGCGGTGGTGTCGATCGAGACGACGCCGTTGTAGCGGTCGGCGACGGATGGCGTGACGCCGCCCACGACAGAGGTCCCCCCGCCGAACGGGATCGCGGCGATGCGCTCGTCCGAGCACCACTCGAGCGCTCGTTCGAGCTCGCTCTCCTCGCGCGGGCGCACGACCAGATCGGGGGGATGCTCGAAGCGCCCGCGAAAGCCGTTGACGACGTCGCAGTAGGACTTGCCGAGCGCGTGACAGGCGCGCGCGTGCACGTCGTCGGCGCAGATCCCCGCCAGCGACGGCGGCGCCTTTATTCGCGGTTGCGCGAGACGGACGGATGCGAGCGCCACGGGCTCCTGCACCTCGCCGAGCGACAGGCCGAGCTGGGCGGCCAGCACGGGTGCGAACGCGCGCAGTTGCGCCGGTGCGGGCTGCTGGTCCTCGAAGCCCCATCCCCAGTGCTTGCGCCGGCGAGAGCTCACGCCGCCGAGTCTATGCTTCGGCAGAAGTGTCCGAGCAAGCCGATCCCGCCCCCGGCCCGGAGCCGGCGACCCAGGCACCCGAGATCCTCGCCCGCGGACCATGGCCGATGGAGCAGATCAGGGCGCGCTGGCACGAGCAGCCGTTCGAGGCCTCATCCGAGCACACGCGGGCGGCGGACGCGGCCATCAGAGAGCTGCAGGAACGTGGATCGCCCAGCCACGACGGCGTGGCGGCACGCCTGCTCGAGTATCGCCAGGACGACGGCGGCATCCACATGGAGCTGCAGCCGCTGCGCTGGGCGCTGCGCCTGGTTGCGGGCGACGCCTCGGAGAGCATGGCCGCGCTGTGCGTGACCCGCGCGGCGGACGGCCGCTGGCTGGCCGGCCGGCGGGCACCGTGGGTGTCCTCGTGGGCCGGGCGCTGGGCGCTGGGCGCCGGCGGTGCGGTGGACCTCGGCGAGAACCCCGCGCACACGCTCGTGCGCGAGCTGCACGAGGAGTGGGCGGTCGCACCGGAGCGCATCCGCGGCGAGGCGCTGCTGCGCCTGCCCCATCGGCTGGTCATGTTCGTGGGACAGGCGTGGCTGGCGGAGGGCGCGGAGGAGGAGGTGACCCCCGACCACGAGCACGACGAGTTCGCATGGTGGCCGCGTGAGATCGCCGCGTGGCCGCCCGAGGCGGGCGAGGCGCTGCCGCGCATGGCCGCGTGGCTGTCGGGGTGAAGGGCGCGATGGCCGCGGAGGCGAAAGCAGCGACGGCGGCCGATGCGAGCACCCGTCTGCGTCCGGCCGCCGGGCCGCTGACGTTCACGCGCCTGAAGTGGACCTCGTTCACGCACTCGTGCGTCTACACCGCGCTGCTGATCTGCGCGTTCGCGGCAGGCAAGCCCCAGCCGCTGACGTTCGTGCTCGGCCTCTCGCACGGGCTGCTGTGGATCTTCATGTCACTGGCGTGCATCGCCGCCGCGCGCCTGCGCGTGGTCTCGCTCAAGCTGGCCGTGGCCGTGGCGGTGCTGGGGGGGATCGGGCCGTTCTTCGGCAGCGCCCAGTTCATCCGCGAGCAGCGCCAGCGCGCGGAAGCCAGCTCGACGCCCTAGCGGCGTGATCCGCCGCAAAGGCCCCGGTGACCGCGCTAAAGTGAAACACCGATGGCAACCAGCACCGCGGCAGTGCAGACGATCGACGTCGTAACCCCTGCTGCGGGAGAGTCGGTGACCGAGGGGACGATCCTCGAATGGCGGGTGAAGGTCGGCGATCCGATCAAGCTCGACGAGACGATCGTCGAGATCTCGACCGACAAGGTCGACGTCGAGCTCCCCTCGCCGGCCAGCGGCGTGGTCAGCGAAATCCTCGTCGAGGAGGGCGACACGGTCACCGTCGGCCAGGTGATCGCGCGCATCTCGGTCAACGGCGCCGCGCCCGCCGCATCCCCGCCACAGCCAAACGGTGCGAGCACAGCCGAGCCCGCGACCGAGCCGTCGGCGAGCGCCGAGGAGCCGGAGCAGCCACCGAGCTCCACCGCCGCCGGGGCAGAGAGCGCGCAGCTGGTGGACGTGCTCACACCCGCCGCGGGCGAGTCGGTGAGCGAGGGGACGATCCTCGAATGGCGTGTGCAGGTGGGCGATCCGATCAAGCTCGATGAGACGATCGTCGAGATCTCGACCGACAAGGTCGATCTCGAGCTGCCCTCGCCCGCGTCGGGGACCGTGAGCGAGCTGCTGGTGGCGGAGGGCGACACGGTCACCGTCGGCCAGGTGATCGCGCGCATCGCGGTCGGAGCCGGCGCACCCGCGCCCCAGTCTCCAGCCGCTGCCCCCGAGCGCCCGGCCGCGACGGGCGACTCGAGCGCGGAGCCGGCTACGAGCGCCGAGCCGGCCACGAGCGCGGCGCCCGACGGCACGAAGGTCTCGCCGGTGGCAGCGCGCGCGGCGGCGGTCGAGGGCGTGGACCTGGCGGCGGTCTCGGGCAGCGGGCCAGCGGGACGGATCACCAAGTCGGACGTGCTCTCCGCGGCGGCCGGCGGTGGCGCCGCGACCAACGGCGCGGCCACGAACGGAGCGAGGACGAGCGAGCCGAGCACGCAGCCGCTGAGGGGCGGCGCGGCGGCGCTGGCGCGCTACATGGAGGAGTCGCGCTCGATACCGACGGCCACGAGCTTTCGCACGTTGACGGTGACCGTGCTCGACGCGCGCAGGCGCGAGCTGAAGGCGGCCGGCAGGAAGGTGTCGTTCACGCATCTGATCGCGTACGCGATCGCCCGCGCCGGGGAGCAGATGCCGGTGATGGCCAACCACTTCGCGGAGATCGACGGCAAGCCGAATCGCGTGAGCGACGGGCAGGTGAACCTGGGCCTGGCGGTGGACGTGGAGAAGACGGACAAGCGCTCTGGAGCCGTCCAGCGCACGCTGATCGTGCCGGTCATCCGCGCAGCCGGCCGGCTGGCGTTCGACGAGTTCCTGCAGGCGTACGACGCGCTGGTGGAGAAGGCGCGCACGAACACGCTGACGGCGGACGACCTGACAGGTGGGAACGTGACGCTCACGAACCCGGGTGGACTCGGCACGGTGGCGTCTGTGCCGCGGCTGATGAACGGCCAGGGCACGATCGTGGCGACGGGCGCGATCGCCTACCCGCCGGGCCTCGAGGCGGTGGGCGCGAGCATCGGCGCAGAGAAGGTCATGACGATGACCTCCACGTATGACCACCGCATCATCCAGGGCGCCGAGTCCGGGCGCTTCCTGGCGCTGATCGAGGGCTTCCTGCAGGGCAACGACGGCTTCTACGAGCAGGTGTTCGCGCCGCTGGGCGTGGAGCTCGGCCCCGTCCCCTCGCTCCCACATCCCGCCTCGGTCGCACCGGCGGCGGCTTCGAGCGACGGCGCGGGAACGGCCCCGGTCGGCGAAGAGCTCTTGCAGGCGGTGCAGGCAGCGAGCACGCTCGTCAGCCGCGTACGCAGCCACGGGCACCTGGCGGCGCATCTGGACCCGCTGGGCTCGGAGCCGGAGGGCGACCCGGGCCTGGACCCCGAAGCACTTGGGCTTACGCCGGAGATCCAGGCGCGGCTCCCGGCAAGGATCTTCCAAATGTACGTGGCGGGGGCGACGCTCGCGGACGCGCTGGCGCACCTGCGCGAGACCTACTGCGGGACGATCGCCTACGAGGTCGAGCACATCGCCTCGCACCGCCAGCGGGTGTGGCTGCGCGAGCACATCGAGTCGAGCGCCTTCCGCCAGGAGCTGACCAACGACGAGCGTCGGACGCTGCTCAAGCGCCTGGTGGAGGTGGACGCGCTGGAGCGCTTCATGCACAAGGCATACCTCGGCCAGCACCAGTTCTCGATCGAGGGCCTGGACATGACGGTGCCGATGCTCGACGAGCTGATCCAGCTGTCGGCCGCCCACGGCGGGCAGGAGGTGGTCGTCGGCATGGCCCACCGCGGCCGGCTGAACGTGCTCGCGCACAACCTGGGACGCGCCTACGACACGATCTTCGCCGAGTTCGAGGGAGCGTCGACGCTGGAGGCCGTGACGACGATCCCGCAGGGAGGCACGGGCGACGTGAAGTACCACCACGGCACCCAGGGCGCGTACAGCCTGCCGGACGGGGGCACGATCCGCGTGAACCTGGAGTCCAATCCCAGCCACCTGGAGTACGTATCGCCGGTGGTGGAGGGCGCAACCCGCGCGGCGCAGACGACCCGCAAGGGACCGCACGCGCACCAGGACACGAACGCGGCGGTGCCGATCACGATCCACGGCGATGCGTCGTTCCCGGCGCAGGGCGTGGTGGCGGAGACGCTCAACCTGCAGGCGCTCGACGGCTACAAGGTGGGCGGCACCGTGCACCTGATCATGAACAACCAGATCGGCTTCACGACCGACCCCGACGACGCGCGCTCGACGCGCTGGGCGTCTGACCTGGCGAAGGGCTTCGACGTGCCGATCATCCACGTCAACGCCGACGACGTGCAGGCGTGCATCAGCGCGGTGCGCTTGGCGTTCGCGTTTCGACAGGAGTTCGGCCACGACGTGCTGATCGACCTGCTCGGCTACCGGCGCTTCGGCCACAACGAGTCGGACGAGCCGGCGTACACGCAGCCGGAGATGTACGCGAAGATCAAGACCAAGAAGCGCATCTGGGAGCTGTGGGCCGACCGCCTGATCGCCGAGGGGATCGTCTCCAAGGAGGAGGTCGACCGCCAGTCCCAGGAGGTGTGGGACAACCTGACGCTGCTGCACCAGCGCCTGAAGGCGAAGATCGCGGCGGTGGTGGAGAGCGATGGCGAACACATCACGGGCGAGTACCAGCTCGACCGCTCGCCCAGCCCGGACGTGGACACGGCGGTGCCGGCGACGCGACTGCGGGAGCTGGGCGAGCAGTTGCTGCGGGTGCCCGAGGGCTTCACGGTGCACCCGAAGCTGGTCAAACAGCTCGAGCGCCGCCACGAGGCGCTGGCGGAGGGCGCGGCGAGCGAGGCGAACATCGACTGGGCGCACGCGGAGGCGCTGGCGTTCGCGTCGCTGCTGACCGAGGGGACGCCGCTGCGCCTGACCGGACAGGACACCGAGCGGGGCACCTTCAGCCAGCGCCACATGGTCCTGCACGACGCCAAGACGGGCCAGACGGTGTGCCCGATCCAGAGCCTGCCGGACGCGCTGGCGCCGCTCGAGCTGCACAACAGCCCGCTGTCGGAGCTCGCGTGCATGGGCTTCGAGTACGGCTACAGCCAGGAGGCGCCGGAGACGCTCGTGCTGTGGGAGGCGCAGTTCGGCGATTTCGTCAACTCCGCGCAGGTGATCATCGACCAGTTCATCGTCTCGGGCCTGGCCAAGTGGGGGCAGACCTCACGGCTGACGCTGCTGCTCCCGCACGGCTACGAGGGCTCGGGCCCAGAGCACTCCTCGGCGCGCCTGGAGCGCTTCCTGCGCGCCGCAGCCGAGGGCAACATCCGCGTCGCCAGCCCGACGACCCCCGCGCAGTACTTCCATCTGCTGCGCCGCCAGGCGCGGATCGCCAAGCAGCGCCCGCTCGTGGTGATGACGCCGAAGTCGCTGCTGCGTCTGCCGCAGGCGGCGAGCTCGATCCTCGACATGGCCGAGGGCACGAGCTTCCACCCGGTGCTCGCCGAGCCGGGAGTGCAGGACGAGCAGGTCACGCGGCTGGTGCTGTGCACGGGCAAGATCTACTACGACCTGGTCGGCCATCCCGAACGAGCGAGCCACCCCGGCCTGGCGGTCGCGCGCGTCGAGCTCCTGTACCCGTTCCCCGAACGTCAGATCCTCGAGCTGATGGGGCGCTACCCGAACCTGACCGAGGTGCTGTGGGTGCAGGAGGAGCCGCGCAACATGGGCGCGCGCGCACACATGTTCCCGCGCCTGATGCAGATCATGCCCCAGGCGATGCACTTCGGCTACATCGGGCGCCCCGAGCGGGCGAGTCCGGGAGAGGGCTACCCGGCAGCGCACGCGGCCGAACAGAACCGCATCGTCACCACCGCCATCGACCTTCGTCAGCCGATCTCCCAGTACCCGCGCAAGACGCCGGGTGAGCGCTGATGGGAGCGCTGTGGCGACGGCTCCGGGCGATCATGGCCCAGCGCAAACGCAGGCGCCGCGGTTACTGAGGGTTTGGCGAAACTATTGGCGAAACTCATTCCACGACGATGCCGATCGATTCGCCTGCGGCATCCAGCAGTCCGAACAGGTCTGTGGTCCACGCATCGTCCAGCGGCCATACGATCGGGACCAGCGTAGCAAGCAGGTATTCGCGGTCCTCGGGGGCGTATTTCGTGGATTTGGTGCGCGGCAGCGTCTCGTTGAGGCGAAAGGCGTAGCTCCACTCCCCAAGGAAAGGCTGTAGCGGGACCGCGAGCACGTCGAACTCGCCCGTCTGGTAGCACGTCGTATCGACCGTGTGGCCGTTCGGGAGCTTGATCGGCCGTTTATCGCTCGCGTCACACTGGATTTTGGCGGCAAAGGTGTCGTCGTCAAGCTGCGCGATCGAGTTCGTCTGCATCGACTTGAGCTGTACGGTGTATGCGCGGTCAACTCTCCTGAACGTACGATCCGACTTGGTCTTGGCGTGGTCGTCGTCACGCTGCTGGTCCTTGACGGGTACGCCCATCGCCACGAGCGCGTCGGCGAACATCGCCTCGGCGAAGTTGCCGTAGACCATGCCGCGCACGCTCGGCGTCTCCTCAAGGACTCGCAGGATTGTCTCGGAGTCTGCCCACCGATGCGGGTCCTTGATGTTGCTCAGGACCTTCTCAAGGCTTGGCAGGTCCATCGCCGGGAGGTTCGACGCATCGCTGCGTCTTTCCTCTCGGCTGTGAGACCGGGCTGCTCTTGACGGTGCCCGCTTTACCGGGCCGACAGAGCACAAACACGAGGAAGTAGCTGTGGTTCTTGCGCGCGTGAACCTGCTTCTTCATGCGGCTCACGCCCGGCTGGTTGGTCCGCACGACCACGAACAGGTCCTTGCAGTAGAAGTCGAGGCCGTCGAAATGGTTGATGAGTTCGACGTGCGTTAGGCGCTGGCGGTTGGCGCTCACCTCGTCCTGGCACTTGACGATGAAGATGCCGCCGGTCTTGAGCACGCGCTTGGCCTCGATGGCTGCGCGGGAGTAGAGATCCACCACGGCGTCATGCCACTTCGGCCCGTCGCCGTTGGTTCGCTTCCCGTCTGAGTAGTGCTCGCGGAACGCGGCGTGTGTGCCCCCTCCCGCCATGTGCGAGGTGTCCTTGCGGAACAGGCCCTCCATGTAGGGCGGATCAAGCACAAGGCCGTCGAGCGAGTCGTCGTGATACGGGAGCGCTGTCGCATCGACGCCCATCTGTAGATCGGTCGGGAGCACCGTGTAGTCGTCAGGGTCCACCTGCTGCCAGAACACGCCCTTGCCGTAGGTCACGTCGGCGATCACCGCGCCCTTCGGGACGTGCAGCGCGAGGATCTCAGGGAAGACTTCGGCGTTCCCCGCAACCGAGGCCGAGACGACCACATCGGACGTTGCCACGCCCCCCTGGACGCGGCGTCCCGGTGCGGTGCGATCAGCGACAGACACGAGCTGGATCTGGTTTGCGTTCATCCACTCAGCGAGTCTAACTTCCGCGTGGGATGGCCCGCTCCGTCTACGCGGCGAGCGCGATGGCCCGCTCTGAGCGAGCCGGGTGGCGAGTTTCGCCAAGACGGTCAGGTCCACATGGAGCCTGACGCGCTCGATCCGGCGCAGAACTGGGCCGATCTTGGGATCCGGCGTCCGAGGCGCGGTTAGAATCCCCCGCGATGCCGGGGCCTACGAGTTTCGCCAAACCCTCCTAGCACTGCTTTGTTAGGTTTGGGGTAGGGTTCTTCGTGCTGGCTGCGAACTCCTTCTCGTGTCGGTTCTCTCGAGGCGAGGAGGATGATGATGGCGGTGATCGAGGCAGCGAGGGTGGATTCCGCGGCG